>JGI12048J13642_10044660_pt1 | contig 12911 bp, 12 predicted proteins | sample ElkSlonscriptome_16_FD_13642 | JGI IMG/M metagenome (IMG submission 13642) | reverse complement strand
CCGCGAAGTCCAAGCTGACCTCCTCCTCCGCGGCTCGCGTCTTCGCCACCCTTGCCGCGTCGCACGCGATCGACCGCCCCGCCCCGCACCTCAATACCCCGCCCTCAATGCCCCGCCAAACCCACCTGCAACGCCAGCATCGCCGCCATCCCCGCACCCACCGCCAACGCCACTTCACCACGCCCCGCATCCTCCAACGACTCCGGCAGCAACTCCGCAACCACCATCCACACCATCGCACCCGCCGCCACTCCAAGCCCCACCGGCAGCCACCACGCGAACGTATCCACAAACAAAAACGCCGGCAACGCCAGCAGCGGCTGCGGCAGCGAGCTAAACACGCTCCACCACGCCGCCTTCCACACAGGCGTACCCTTCGGCACCATCACCGCGCTGATCGCCAGACCCTCCGGAATGTTATGAACCGCGATCGCCAGCGTGATCGCCAGCCCGAACGCCTCGCCACCCGCGAACGACACGCCCACCCCGATCCCCTCCGCCGCCGAATGGATCGTCATCACCCCAAGCACCAGAATCGCCCGCTTCGCGTTCGCCTCCGTCAGCGAACCGATCGACACCCGCTCACCGCTCGGCACCAGCTTCTGCAACAGCGTGATCAACACGAACCCCGCCGCGGCGCCCATCACCGTCCGCCACTCGCCGCCCCCCGCCGCCCCGCCGCTGGCGAACCCCTCGTTGATCAGCCCCACGCTCGCGCCGAGCATCGCCCCCGCCGCCGCCGCCGTCGCCCACGCCAACACACGCGACGACACGCCACGCAACGCCAGAAACGGCAACGCCCCCAGCCCCGTCGCCGCCGCCGTCCCCGCCGCCAACAACGTCACGAACAACCACTCCGGCACCGATCGACCCTCCTGCCGCCCCCGACACAAAGCACTACCGAGCCCGGACCCGAATCGATCCCCGCACCGTCGCTTCGACCAGTTCAAATCTATCGGCTTCGGCCGCGCCCCAACCCCGCTTCACCTTGTCGCATGCTCAAGTGTGGTTGAGACTCAGACACCTTCGCGATCCTCAGCACCATCCGGTCGACGCGCATCGCGCCCCCCAGCCCTCGCACGCGACACCCTCACTCCGCGACGATCCGCGCCAACGTGTCCATCAACCCACGCGCCACCTCGCCCGCCCCTCCGCCCGTCCCCCTGCCCGCTCTTCCCTCCGTCCGCACATCCGTCCCCCCGCCCGCCCCAGCCCGAACCCAAGCCGTCCCCTCGTCCCCCGTCGGCCGGAACCGCAGCGCCACGTGCCGCAACAGCGCCGACCCCGCCGCCCCGACCCCCCCGTACAACCCATCGCCAACCAGCGGCGCCCCCGCGTGCGCCAGCGTCGCCCGCACCTGGTGGAACCGCCCCGTGTGCAACTCGAGAAGCACCTGCCGCGCCCCGTGCACCGCCGGATCAGCCGCCGCCGCCAACACCGTCAACGCCGCCCGCTGCCCCCCGGCACGCACCACCTCCGCCCGCTTCCCCTTCCGCTTCAGATGCACCACATGCTCGCCGAGCAATCCGTCGGCGCCGCCGCGCTCGCCATCACGCTCACCACCGCCCCCGCACGCCCTACGTTCCCCTCCCGTCCCGCCGACCCTCGCCACATAAAACTTGCGCCACCGCCGCGCCGCCACCTCCGCGTTGTGCCAGCGCACAGCCTCGTCGTCCAGCGCCACCACCAGCACCCCAGACGTCATCGCGTCGAGCCGATGCGGCAACTTCGCTTCGCCGCACCACCGCCGCACCCGCGTCAGCACCGAATCCCGCTCCGACCCGTACGGCGACTCCGACGCCAAACCCGCCGGCTTGTCCACCACCACCTCCCGCTCGCTCCGCCACAACACCGTCAACCCCTCGATCGCCTCGCCGCCCCGCCGCGCGCCGACCCCGCGCGCGCCGCCCCCCGCCGTCACGACGCCACCTCCAGCGGCGCCTCGCCACGCAACCGCCGCGCGATGTCCACCGCGATCAGCGGGTCGCCCGTCGCCCGCAAATGCGCCAGCCCAAACCGCGGCGTCCGCACCACCCGCCCCTCCACACATTCGCCAGGCCCGCGAATCACCGTGTTCCGCGAACCAACCCACACGTCCCGCGTCCGCGTATACGTCACGATCCGCCCCGGCCGACGCGACTCGTCCTCCAACGCCTCATCCAACTCGCCCAGCAACGCCGAACCCGCCCGCATGTTCATCGTCGACACGTCCAGCGGGAACGTAAACGTCGCCAACTGCGCCCCACCATGCGGCGTCACCACCGTGAACAACCGCTCCACCCGCAACAACCCCTCCATCGCGATCCACCGCCCAAGCAACCCGCCCATCGACACGCCGATCACGTCGAACTCGCCGCAGCCCGGAAAGTCCGCCCGCACCTCGGCCGCCACCCGCCGCGCGATCCGCGCGATCCCCAGCGTCGACCCATAGTTGTAATGCCGAATCATCCCAGACCCCGGCTCGATCAACCGCCGAAGACGATCACGCAACACCCGCGCGTTGCTGTCGAACGCACGCCACCCCTTCAATATCACCACCGGCCGCTCCAAACCCACCGGCGCCGCCCGCATCCGCGCCGTCTCACGCGCGATCACGCCGTCATCCCGAACCAAGAGACCAACGCCGTCCATCGCCCGCGACATCCCCCGAGCATACGCCCTCACGCTCCGCGCCGGCCCCCCGCGGCGCCGGCCGCCTAGTGGCGCCGCCGTGCGTCCTACGCTCACCCCCGCCGCACGTCGCGGCGTTCCCGGATCTCCTCCACCAGCTCCCCCTCGAACCGCTCCAGCGGCATCGTCCGCTGCTCTTCGATCCCGTACCGCCGCACCGTCACCGTGTTCTCGCCCGCCTCCTCCTCGCCCACCACCAGCAGCACCGGGATCTTCTCCGTCGTCCCCGACCGGATCTTCTTGCCCATCGTGTTGTTGCTGTCGTCCACCTCCGCCCGCACCAGCTTCCCCCGCAGCAACTTCTCCACCTTCTTCGCGTAGTCCACCACCTTCTCGCTCACCGGGATCACCCGCACCTGCACCGGCGCCAGCCACGTCGGAAACGCGCCCCCATAGTGCTCGATCAGGATCGCGATGAACCGCTCGTGCGTCCCCAGCGGCGCACGATGAATGCAATACGGCGTCTTCTCCTCACCGTCCCGATCCGTATACACCAACCCGAACCGACTCGGCACCGCAAAGTCCAACTGGTTCGTCGTCGCCGTGAACTCCCGCCCCGTCACCGTCCGAAACTCGTAGTCGACCTTCGGCCCGTAGAACGCTGCCTCCCCCTTCTCGACCGTGTACTCCAGCCCCATCTCCTCCAGCGCTTCCTGCACCACGCGCTCCGTGTAGTCCCAGCCCGCCGGGTCGTCCACGTACTTCTCGCCCTTCGTCGGGTCGTCCGGGTCCCACTTCGACAGCCGCAGGAAATAGTTCTCGAAACCGAAGATCGCGTAGTACCGCTTGTGCAGGTCCATCACCGCCTTGAACTCGTCCTTGAGCTGCTCGGGGGTCACATAGATGTGCGCATCGTTCATGCACATCCCACGCACACGCGTCAGACCCTGCAGCGTCCCCGCACGCTCGAACCGATAGCACTTGCCGTACTCCGAAATCCGAAACGGCAAATCACGATACGAACGCTTCTCCGCACGGTAAATCAAGTGATGGTGCGGACAGTTCATCGGCTTCAAGTAATACCGCTCCACCCCCCCCCCCCGGCCCCCCTCCCGCCCCGCTCCCGCACCCGATTCCGCCGCTCCGTCTCCGCCACCAGCCGCCACGTCCTCCCCCGCACCGTCGCCCACCGCCGCTTCGCCCTCCTCGTGAATCTCCATCGGCGGGAACATCGAGTGCTGATACAGCGGCAAGTGACCCGACGTGTAGTACAGCCCCTCCCGCGTGATCTCCGGCGTCGACACGAACCGATACCCGTCCGCAAACTCGAACTCGTACGCCAGCTTCTCCAGCTCCTTCCGCACCGCGCCGCCGTTCGGCAGCCACAGAGGCAATCCCTTCCCGACCTCCTCCGCGATGTGGTAGATCCCCAGCTTCGTCCCAAGCAGACGGTGATCGTTCTTCCGCGCTTGGATCACGTTCTGCTCGTGCGCCTTCAGCGTCTTCTTGTCCTCGAACGCCCACGCGTAAATCCGCGTCAACTGCACGTTCCGCTCGTCGCCGCGCCAATACGCCCCCGCCAGCGAGTGCAGCTTGAAGCAGTCCGGCTTGATCTGGCGCACGTTCTCCACGTGCGGCCCTTCGCACATGTCCACGAACGGGCCGTTCGTATAGAACCCGATCGTCTCGAACCCCTTCTGCTCGTGCAGCTCCCGGCAATACTCCACCTTGTGCGGCTCGCCCATCTCTTCAAGACGCGCCACCGCCGCCTCGAACCCAAGCTCCTCCTGCACGAACGGCTGATCCTCCTTCACGATCCGCTGCATCTCTTTCTGGATCGCCTTCAGATCGTCGTCGGTGATCGACACACCCTCCGGAAACAGAAAGTCGTAATAGAACCCGTCGTCGATCGGCGGCCCGAACCCCAGCTTCACCCCAGGATGCAACTTCTGCACCGCCTGCGCCATCACATGCGCCAGACTGTGCCGCAGCTTGTAGATATCAGACGACTTGTCGACCGTGCGCTCGATCACCGGCATGGCGAGTTCCCCGTCTCCCGCCTCACGTGACGCCGGCGGGCGATGGCCGGCGCCGCAGCGCCGTCAATTCCGAACCGACCGCAGCGACACGGCCGAATCCGCCATCGTACCCCACACCCGCCGCCCCTCGCCCACTTCCATCCACGCTCCCCCTTCCACCCACCCCCGCCTACCCTCTCCCCATGCTCTGCTCCTGGGCGCCCGGCTACGTCGTCCCGCTCCCACCGCGCCACTCCTTCCCCATGGACAAATTCCAACACCTCCGCGACATCCTCGTCGCGGAGAACGTCGTCCGGCCCGACGAGATCGTCCCCCCCGAGCCCTGCCCCTGGGACACCCTCCGTCTCGTTCACACCCAGCGTTACCTCACCGCCCTCCGCGACGGCGCCATGTCCGACTTCGAGGTCCGACGCATGGGCCTCCCCTGGTCGGACGCGCTCGTCCGCCGATCGCGCCTCGCCGTCCAGGGCACCATCAACGCCGTCGCCTTCGCCCTCGACGACGGACTCGCCGCCAACCTCGCCGGCGGCACCCACCACGCCCACCCCGACTTCGCCCAGGGCTTCTGCGTCCTCAACGACGTCGCCGTCGCCATCCGCGAACACCAACGCCGCGGCACGATCTCCACCGCCCTCGTCGTCGACCTCGACACACACCAAGGCAACGGCACCGCGGCCGTCTTCCAGCACGACCCGCGCGTCTACACCTTTTCCATGCACGGCGGCAAGAACTTCCCACTCAAAAAAGAACGCTCCACACGCGACGTGCCCCTCGACGACAACCTCGGCGACGACGCCTACCTCGCCGCTTTGGACGCGCACCTCCCCGCCGCCGTCAACGAAGCCCAACTCCTCCGCCGCGACGACGGCTCACGCGGCCTCGACCTCGTCGTCTACGTCCAAGGCGTCGACGTCTGCGATCAGGACAAGTTCGGCCGCCTCAACATCTCACGCGACGCCATGAACGAACGCGACCGCCGCGTCCTCCGCGCCGTCGCCGACCGCGGCCTCCCCCTCGTCCTCCTCCTCGGCGGCGGCTACGCACTCCCACCCCTCCCGCAAGGCGTCGCCGTCCGCAAAGCCGCCGAACACACACTCACCAGCCCCGAACTCACCGCCCACCTCCACGCCGACATGCACCGCGCCGCCCACTCCCTCGGCCTCATCGACGCCGCACGAAACAAACGCTCCGCCAACTCGCTCAAACACTCCCTCCGACCGCTCGACCCGGCGACGAATCGGTCGGGATAGGTCTTGGATCAGATCACGGCAAGGGCGAGGAAGACGACGGCGGCGCTGATGTACGCCGCCGCCAAGGCGATCTGTTCGTGGGTCTCTTCGCGGCTATGACCGGTTCTCCGTTTCCTCCGCCTTGAGTGTGGCCTCGGTACCCGCAGTAATCCAATCGCCACCATCGATACCCCGAGAATCCCGAGGATGACCCAAATGAACGTAGTGGTCAAAAATGTCGTCAGCACGATCATTGCTGCGGTCGCCGGGGGGTCGCCCGCATCATTTACTGGGCCGAATGTGAGTGCTTGTCCCCAGCCGGCGACTAGGCCGTCGCTCCACAGATGTCTCAATATTCTCATTGGCCTATCGGCATCATTGCTGAGTTCAAGGCCAACCGTCCCCATCACATAGATCGCCGGTAGAACTAGCAAAAGACCGATGAGTGCACCGATCGAAATCAAGATTATGGTGACGACAAGGTCGGCCACGGCGACGGTGATCGCCGTCGAAGCCGGCCCTGCTTTACGCTTCTCGTGCAGCCATCGCGCGAGGCAGATCATTTGGCGGGTTTCCCATAGGGCGACAAAATCCGTCGGTACGTTGATCATTAGCATCATCGCCAGTAAAACCATCGCGCCGTCGATCGAGAAAATTGTTCGACGTGCCGGGGTCGGATCAACGATTGTCCAAAGAAATGTGATGAATAAAAAAGCGCCGATAGACAGGCAGGCGCTCCTTGAGAAGCACCGCCAAGAAAGGTGCTTGTGGCCCAGGAATCGAATCAGGAGACTATGAAACACTCTCGGCCACTCTCGAAGCGCCGTTTGGGCGGTCGAAGTGCCGCTTTGCGTAACTTCGATCGAATGATCGTCGAGGATTGGCTGCAATCTTGAGACATCGCGGAGAACGATAAGAACCCACCAATGGAAAAGTCTGCCCATGACCATTCCGGCAATCAACGCGGCGAGCCAATTGGGTTCGGATATCAGGGGGTCCATTGCACCATGGTAACGTTAATCTTGCTTTGGCCGGGAATCACCCCCGCAGCCGCACACGAACCGGCCCCTTCGCCGACGACGGGTCCACCGCCTTCCCCCCTTGCGTCATCTCCGCCACGCCCTGCGACACCAGTCGCCGCGCCGCCATCCGCGCCGGCTCCATCAACTCCCGCCAACCGCCCCGGCCGTTCCCCTCCCCGTCATCGCCCGGCCCACCAACCGCCCGCGCCGCCTCGCTCGGACAAATCGACTTCCCCGCGCCCCGCTCACGCAGCAGCGCCGCCATCGCCCGCTCCAACGCTTCGTCCGTCTCGCTCACCCCCGCTCGCTTGCAACTCTTCGAGCAATACCGCACGTTCGCCCAATCCCGCTCCCACTTCTTCCGCCACTCGATCCGCCGCCCGCACCGCGCGCACGCTTTCGACTCTCGCTCGCTCATCATCTCCAACCATACGCCCCTCAACTATCCTGCCGCCGAGTCCCGCCCCGTCCCCCCCAGATGCCCTCGCCGACGCTCCTCACAGTTCCCCTCACCGACCAGCCCGTCGTTCTCGCTTTTCGATGCTCTTCACCGCTCACCGATCGCCCGCCATGCCGAACGACCACGCCGCCGCCGACTTCGACCTCCCCGAACCCTCCCCCGACGCGCCCCTCGGCGTCCTCTTCGTCTGCATGGGCAACATCTGCCGCAGCCCCCTCGCCGAGGGCGTCTTTATCCACCTCGCCAAACAACGCGGCCTCATCGAACGCTTCAACATCGACTCCGCCGGCACCGGCGGCTGGCACGTCGGAGCCACCCCCGACCCACGATCACTCGCCGTCGCCCAAGCCCACGGCATCGATCTCCCCGGACGCGCCCGCCAGATCGACCCGCCCCACGACTGGAACCGCTTCCACCTCGTCGTCGTCATGGACCACCAGAACCTCGACCACGTCCTCGCCGAAGGCGCCCCCCCGAGCCGCACCACGCTCCTCCGCGCCTTCGACCCCGACCTCGCCGAACCCCGCGAATCCCCACACGAATCACCCCGCGAATCCCCACGCCAAACCCACGACCGCCTCGCCCGCCACCAACTCGGCGAAGTCCCCGACCCCTACTACGGCGGCGACGACGGTTTCAACACCGTCTACACCATGGTCCACCGCTCCTGCGAACGTATGCTCGAACAGCTCGCCAACCGCACGCGAGCTTACGAATAACGAGACCATCCGAAAGCCCCTTTGCATGTATGCGACCGCCCGCATGAGGCCCGCACGCCCTCCTCATGCGCACAAGTAATGCTACTAGGGAAAATCCGTATTGATCGCTCACGCCGGCTTCCTAGTCTGTCGTCTTCGATCAACCGCGACTCAACGGGTCGCTTCCGCCCCGGCGTCTTTGCAAGCGATAATGAAAGGAATGTGTCATGCGTCTGAAAGTTCGACGCCTAGCCGCAACGGCTGTCATGGCTTCTTTCTCGATGTACATCGTCGGTTGCAGTTGCTCGGACTGCGAAGAGCGAGCAATCAGACAACTGGAGATGCTCAAATCGGCCATCGGATCCAAAGCCGCGGCTTGCTGTGTCTTGCCGCCCGGCGAACAAAGCCAATGTCTGTCCGACGCCGGCAATGATATTGGGAACGCGCTCATGCTCATTCCCAGCGCGATGGACGCCTGCCAAGCTGAAGATTGGGACCGATTTCGTGAAATCATGGAAGAGATCCGAAAGTTCCTACCGTGGGCCTTCGGAAAACCCACCGCCGACGCCGCGGGCGATGTCGTCAACTCCCTTCCCGTCTTCTTGCCCGAAGAGCGCGTCAACCTCTTCCTCGACGCCGACGCCGCGAACACCGTCGACAAAGGCGCCGTCTTCATCCAACACCAGGTGTACTCCGCCGACGCTGCGGCGAACGCCGAGTTGCAGCAGGCCGTACGCGCCGCCGACGTCATACGCGTCCGTCCGACCGATCCAAATCCCGTCCACTACACCACTTACGAGATCGGCGACGGCTCCCACGCCACCGTCGCCAACGATCGAGGCCAGATGACTTTCACCACGCGAGGCGTCGTCGAAGTTTCCACCTTCTTCCCCGTGCCGAACTCCACGGATGACCGGGCGGCGCTCAGCGATATGCATCTCGTCTTCTCATTCCTCAACGAGACGCTCGATTTCCACCTCGACACCACGCACCCCGCGAACCAGGTCGTCATCGACCACGCCGGACAAGGCGTCCTTACCGCGGTCGGTTCCTTCTCCAGCACCACCCGACCCTTCTTCCAGACCTTCTTCGACGCCCTCGTTCTCACCATCCCCGTCACCGTCACCGCCGACAAGTCCGGCATGATCCTGACCACCAACGGTCTCGTCGCCGCCGACCAGATCGCTCCCGTCGACGACCAACTCACCATGGTTCCCCCTCAACCCAACGATGTCCCGGGTTGCCAGGACTCGGACGGCAACGGCATCCGCGATTTCGCCGACGAACAGCGCTTCTTCATCGACGAGGCCATCCGCAACCTCTGCCCCGACGCCGCCGATGACGGCGACGCCGCCAACCCCTGACCTCCCACGGCGCCGCCCTCGCAAATGAAGGCGGCATACAAACAACGGGGCGATCGCATCGCCTGCGATCGCCCCGTTTATGTGCTGCTCAGCAATCAGTCAGCGGCCGGTCGGCAAACCGCCGGCGATCAGCCCCGCTTCTCGAACAGGAACACGCCCCACGCCAGGTGGCCGGCTTCGCCGCCGCGGATCCAGTGGCCCAGCCCGGCGCGCATCCGGTCGATGTACGCCGACGACACCTTGCCCTCAAGACGCGGCGCCTCGGCCTCGGTCGTTTCCAGCACCCGCGTGTAGTGCCGCGTGAGCTGCTCGGTCATGGCCTCGTAGCCCAAGTCTGTCCAGCCCAAGTCCGCGGCGACGCTCTTGTAGAACGACGGATGGCCGAGGTCCGGCAGGTGGATCCGATCCAGAATCGGCCCGAGCACGCCTTCGGGACAGTCGTCCGCGCGCATCGGGTCGGTGAACACCATCTTCCCGCCCGGCTTCAGCACGCGGTCCGCCTCTTCGAGCACCTTCCGGCGATCGCCCGAGTGCAGGATCGCGTCCTGCGACCACACCACCGACACCGAATCGTCGTCAACCGGCACGTCTTCGAACGTGCCGTCGATCACGTCGATTTTGTCGGCCAGCCCCGCCTCCTCGTTCATCTGCCGATTGCGCTCGTTCTCGGATTCGGAAAGGTTCAGACAGATCGCCTTGCAGCCGAAGCGCTCGACCAAACGCCGGGCCGAACCGCCGTACCCGGCGCCGAGGTCGAGCACGACGTCGTCTTCGCCGAGTTCGCCCAAACGGTCGGCCATGTGGTCGACCGTGCGCCGCGAGGCCGAGCGGATCGGCTCACCGGGCGTTTCGTAGATGCCGACGTGGATGTCTTCGCCGCCCCACACCTCGAAGTAGAAGTTGTCCGCGTCGGTCGAGTTGTAGTACTCGCGCGCCACCTCGGTGGTGGGGTCGTACGAAGCGGTGGTCGCGCGATCGTGATCGCTGCTCATTGAAGCGTTTCCTCCTCTACGGGGGCGTCGTGTTCGTCGGGTGAAGCTTGCTCGTCGGTCGCCGAGTCGTAGCTCTTCTCGGCGATGTGGACGAAGAAGTCGGGGTCGTGCTCGTGGTAGGTCTCTTGGAAGTCCCCGTAGGTCGTGATCCGCTGGAAACCGACTTCGTGCATCAGTCGGCGGGTGTAGTCCTTGCGGAGCGGGAACATATTGAGGTTGTAAGACGAGCCGTCGGGGAAGTTGTAGCGGAAGCGGGCGAGCCCGTCGTCGACGTGCTCCGGCTCGGCGCTGACTTTGTCGCCGCAGTAGTAGTACTTGTGCTTCGAGTTGAAGCCCTGATCGAGTATGGAATCGTAGTTTCGCTGATCGAGGATGAGTATGCCGTCGTGGCGGAGGGCGGAGTAGAACTCGGCGAGCGTTTTGCGCCGGTCGCGTTCGTTGAAGAGGTGGGTGAAGGAGTTGCCGAGGCAGATGATCGCGTCGAAGCGTCCGTGGATGTCTTGGTTGAGCCAGCGCCAGTCGGCCTGCACGGTTCGGATGACGTGGCCGCGTTTGCGTCCGTTCTCGAAGGCCTTGGCGAGCATGTGTGGGCTTCCGTCGGCGGAGACGACCTGAAAGCCGGCTTCGATGAGTCGTACGGAGTGGAAGCCCGTGCCGGCGGCGACGTCGAGCACCCGCTTCGCTCCCCGCTTGCGCAGCGCTTCGATGAAGAACGAGCCCTCGGTTTCGGCGCGCTTGTCCCAGTCGATCAGCGCGTCCCACTTCTCGACGAAGCCGCGGACGTACTCGTCGGTGTACTTGTCGGTGTTCCGGACCGCGGTCGGGTCGGCGCCGTAGTCCTGCGGGCGGTATTCGAGCAGCGATTCGGATTTCTGTGACACCAGGCAAACTCCATGTCTCGGCGGTTCAATCCCCGCATCGCGAGCCGATTCGTCGGCTGCGACATGCGCCCGCTCCGGCTGCACGGCCGGCCTCGGCAGCCCCGCCCCGATCAACGCCCAAGCCTCCCCCGCCCGGCTCAAGTCCCCCCCTGCCCGAGCGCCCGTCCAAACCCCAAACATCCACTTTGTGGATGAAACGCTGCGGCGACCCTACCGCGTGTTCAACGGGCCTTCAACCGAATCCGGCGCGTTTTCTCCAGATCGGGTGCGATCGGTGCGAGTTGCCCTCGGTATCGGGGCAGATAGCGGCGGAAGGGGTGTTGATGTCGCGGGTTGGTATGGAGAGATCGCCCACCTTTGAGGTAATGGCGAGGAGGGCGGATCAGGCGGCGTTGGAGGGGAGGGTCATCTGGATCGGCTGGCGGTCGACGGTGACTTGGGCCTCGGTTTTGTCGAGGACCTCGTCCACCGTGACGCCCGGGGCGAGTTCGGCGAGGGTGAAGCTGTTGCGTTGTGGATCGCGGACGAAGACGGCGAGATCGGTGATGAGCATGTCGACGCAGGCGCGGCCGGTGAGTGGGAGCGAGCACTGGCGTTTGAACTTTGACTCGCCTTTTTTGTTGCAGTGATCCATGACGACGACGACTTTCTTGACGCCGGCGACGAGGTCCATGGCGCCGCCCATGCCCTTGATCATTTTGCCGGGGATCATCCAGTTGGCGATGTCGCCGTTCTCGGAGATTTCCATGGCGCCGAGGATGGCGATGTCGATGTGGCCGCCGCGGATCATGGCGAAGGAGTCGGCCGAGGAGAAGAAGGCGGCGCCCTGGCGGGCGGTGACGGTCTGTTTGCCGGCGTTGATGAGGTCGGCGTCGACCTGTGCTTCGGTGGGGAAGGGCCCGATGCCGAGCAGGCCGTTCTCGGATTGGAGCCAGACGTCGACGCCGTCGGGGATGTGGTTGGCGACGAGGGTGGGGATGCCGATGCCGAGGTTGACGACGAAGCCGTCTTCGAGTTCCTGCGCGGCGCGGACGGCGAGTTGTTCTCGGCTCAGCGGCATGGGTGACTCCTTCTCGAGCGCTCGTTTCGGGTGAGCCGGGGTGGCTCGTTTGGTCGGGACGCGGGTGGTCTCGGGGGGGGCGCCGCCCATCGACGACGCGGCTTTCGATCGTACCGCATCGGCCGAGCGTGACCATGGGGGGCGTCGGTGGGTCCGGTCGGCGGCATCGGGTGGCGGCGTCCCGATACGCTTTGCGGGATGCTTGCGGGGCTGACGAGTCTGATGGTGCTGCTGGGGCTGGGGTTGGCGATCGCGGCGGCGTTGGTGACGCTGACGACGGCGCGGAGGCTGCGTCGCCCGCCGCGGAAGACGTACGCGGCGGCGATGGCGCGGAACCTGCCGGGCGATCCGAGCGAGCTGCCGCGTGCGCGGGCGTTCGAGGCGTACGAGGTGGACCTGGGCGGCGGCGCGCCGACGCCGGTGTGGTCGATCGAGGGCGACGCGCCGCGTGGGCCGATCGTGATCGCAACGCCGGGTTGGGGCGATTCGCGAGTGGGCGTGCTGACGAGGCTCGGGGCGAGGGGTCGGGGCGGGGAGACGGATGCGGCGGGGGTGG
>JGI12048J13642_10496141_pt1 | contig 12917 bp, 7 predicted proteins | sample ElkSlonscriptome_16_FD_13642 | JGI IMG/M metagenome (IMG submission 13642) | reverse complement strand
AAGCCATTGCAGAAGATGAAATTCCGCATCTGCGGATGCGGCCCGAGGATCGCGTTCTGGTCGAGCGTGTTGTAGGCGTAGTGACCCACCCAGCTTTGCCGCAGCTTGATCGCCTCGAATTGCGGAATACGGGTGGCGAGGATCGGCCAGACCTTGTCCTCCCAAAGGGCGTGATCTTCGGTGAAGTCGGTGTAATCTACCGGCCCGTCATCGTCGGGTGGACAACCGGCCAGATAGTAGCGACCGTCGGTGCGCATATGCACGCCCGAGGGGTCGATCGTCAGCGGCAGATCACGGTCGAGCGGGGTTTGCGCTTCGAAGACGAATGAATAGCGCTTGCGCGGTTCGACCGGCAGGTCGAGACCCGCCATCCTGGCCGTCAGCGCTGCACGTGGGCCGGCACAATTCACGACCGTGCCGCAAGCGACCACCTCACCCGATGTCAGGATGACGCTTTCCACCTGGGTCTCGGCGGTATTGCGGTTCATCGCGATGACTTCGTTCGCGATGTATTCCACCCCCGCCTGCCTTGCCTTGCGCTTCCACCAGTCAAACAGGGAATTTCCGTCGAAATACCCCTCGTCGATCAGGTTGTGGTTGCCGGCGATGATGCCGTCGAGGTTGTAGAACGGATAGGCATTGGCGATCTCGTCGCGCGTCATGTGCCGTGTGCCAGCGCCGAGCGCCGCCTGTATGCGCTGGTTCTCGCGCAGGACCGCCGCGAAGGCCTCATTATCCGCAAGATAGAGATAACCGAAGGCGTGCAGCCGCAGCTCGGGCACGTCGGGATCATGTCCCATGTGCTCTCGGAAATTCCTGACATATTCCGCGCCGAACTGCGAAATCTGCACGTTGATCGGTTCACTGAATTGCTGGCGGATGCAGGAATTGGTGTGGCTGGTGGATGCGAATGCGTAGGTGGGATCACGCTCGACCACGAGGATACGTCCGTCGAAGTCGGGGTTGCTGATCAGAAACCACGCGACGGCAGAGCCATAGATCGCCCCGCCCACGATCACCACGTCATAGCTGTCGCGGGCCGGTGCCTGCATCAGTCGGTCTCTCCTCTTGCGACCGCGGCCTGCACTTCGGCGATCTCATCCGCGCTGAGGCCATAATCTTCCGCCGCAGCTTTCGCCGAAATATATCCGCGCGCAAGGTCGCGTTTGACCAGTGCGGGATCACGCGTCGAAGGATCGCCGTAGCCCGCGCCACCCGGCAGGCCCAGCATCACCCGGCGGCCTTCGGGCACATATTGCTTGCCCTTGCCCTGCATCGGCGTGCCGTCGTCCTGCCGGATCGTCGTCGGCCCGCCGTCCTTGCCGCCTTGCCGCCCGCGTGCGGGATGATCCACACGGTCGAACATGGCGGAAAAGTCGAACTCGTGGCCTGTCGTCGCGCCTACTTCCATGTATTGCCCAAGACCCCCGCGCATCGCACCCGCACCGCCGCTGTCGGGGCGCAATTCCTTGCGCCAGATGATGACGGGGCCGGTGTGTTCCGTGGCTTCGACCGGCATCGTCATCACACCCGACGGGAAAGCAGTCGCATTGAGCCCGTCAACCGAAGGCCGCGCCCCTGCCCCGCCGGAATTGAAGGCCAGAACCTCGGCCCGCCGCCCCTTGCCTTGCTGCGTCGGCCGCAGTGAGACCTGAAAGTTGCAAAGACAGCCCGCGCCCTCGGCAGGCACGGTCGCGGGCAGGATCTTGTCGAGCGCGTCATAGACCGTGTCGGGGATCATGTGCCCGATCACATGGCGCAGGGCCACGGGTGCGGGGTGCGTGGCGTTGACGATACTGCCTTCGGGCGCCGTGATGCGGAAGGGTTCCAATGATGCCGCGTTATTGGGGATTTCCGGCGCAATCGCGCATTTGAGCGCGTAGCAGGCGTAGGCCTTGGTATAGACCAGCGGCACGTTGATGCCCTTTTTGTCGACGCCCGATGTCCCCGCGAAATCACACAGCAGGTGGTCATCGGAAATCGTCAGCCTCACCTTCAGATCAATCGGCGTCGCGAACCCGTCGATCCGCATCGCGCCATCCGCAGTTTCACGCGGCAGGGCCGCGATCTTTTCCAGCGTCGCGCGGCGCGAGTTGGCAAGAATGAAATCGCCGATCCCTTCCAGATCGTCCAGCGCGAATTCTTCCATCATCTCGCGCAGGCGCCGGTCGCCGATCTCGTTGCAGGTGGCAAGCGCGTAGATATCCCCCACCACCTGATCGGGTTCACGGACGTTACCGCGCACGATACGCACAAGCGTTTCATCAACGCGACCCTGATCGGCGAATTTCATGATCGGGATATAAAGCCCCTCTTCATAGACGCTTGCTGCGTCTGCCCCGAACCCGCGCCCGCCGATATCGACGACATGGGCGGTGCAGGCAAAGAAACCGACATGGCGGCCATTGTGAAACGAGGGGCTGACGACGGTGATGTCGTGCAGATGGCCTGTCCCCTCCCACGGGTCGTTGGTGATGTAGACGTCGCCCTCGCGGATATTCTCGGGCCCGATGCGGCGGATGAAATGCGGCACGGCATCAGCCATGGCGTTCACGTGACCGGGGGTTCCGGTGACAGCCTGGGCGAGCATTTGCCCGGCGGCGTTGTAGACACCGGCTGACAAATCGCCCGCCTCGCGCACGGATGTGGAAAAGGCGGTGCGGACCAGCGCCTGCGCCTGTTCCTCGACCACCGAGATCAGGCGGTTCCACATGACTTGATTGGCGACGCTGCTCATGGGGTGACCTCGGTGATGTCGATTGTGCCGTCGGGGCGGGCGATAGCCTGTCTGCTGGCGGGGACGACGATGGTGGTTTCATCCTCGGTGATCAGGGCGGGGCCCGCGACGGTGTCTCCCGCCGAAAGGCCGGAGCGGGGGACGACAGCGGCGTCTGTCAGGGATTCCGTGACCGGATCGAAAAGCGGGCGGGTTGTCACGCGCGCGGCCTCGGTGCCGGCGGGCGTGTCACCCAAGGGTGCAGCCTTGGTACCCTCTGTCGTCGCGTTGACGGCCCAGACGGTGATTTCGATGTCCATGCCCGCCACCGTGCGCCCGAACAGCGTGGTGTAGTCGGCCTCGAAAAGCTGCTGGAAGGTCTCGGCATCCGGGTGGGCGGCTTGGTCGGCCGTCAGGCCGACGGGGATTTCCCACCCCTGACCAGTGTAGCGCATGTAGACCTTGAAATCCGCATGGATCGGCGCGGTGGCATCGCAGGTGCGCACAAAGCCTGTGGCCTCGTCCTGCAACGCCGCAAGCAGCTCTTTCACCGCGCCCGGATCGAAGTGCGACAGCTTCATGTAAACACTGCGCGTCGCCTCGAAACTGAAGGGCGCGCGCAGAAAGCCAATGGCCGACCCCACGCCAGCCCCCGTCGGCACAAGCAACCGCTTGACCCCCAGCTTCTCGCAAAGCCGGCCCGCATGCAGCGGGGCGGCCCCGCCAAAGGCGATCATGGTGTAATCGGCCAGATCCTCACCATTCTCGACCGCATGCACCCGCGCGGCGTTGGCCATGTTCTCGTCCACCACCTCGGCCACGCCGAAGGCCGCCGTCATCGCATCCATGTCCAGCGGCGCGCCCAGCGCCTCCAGCGCATCCGACGACCGGTCGGCATCGAGCCGGATCGACCCGCCCGCAAAATTGTCAGGGTCGAGCTTGCCCAAGGTGAGGTCGGCATCCGTCACCGCGGGACGCGCGCCACCGCGCCCATAACAGGCAGGCCCCGGTTCGGATCCCGCGCTTTCGGGCCCGACCCTGATCTGACGCATCCCGTCCACATGGGCGATGCTGCCACCGCCCGCCCCGATCTCGACCATGTCGATCACGGGGATCGAGATCGGCATGCCCGAGCCCTTCTTGAAGCGATATGTCCGCGCCACTTCGAAGACACGCGCGGTCTTGGGGGTCTGGTTCCTGATCAGGCAGATTTTCGCGGTGGTCCCGCCCATATCGAAAGAAAGCACCTTATCGAGATCGTACCGCGCGGCGATATTTGCTGCGAAGACCGCCCCACCCGCCGGACCGGATTCCACCAGACGCACGGGAAATTCCGCCGCGCTGTCGATACTGATGATCCCGCCGCCCGAATGCATCAGGTAGATCGGGCAACCAGCACCCTCATCCGCCAGACGCCCCTTCAGCCGCCCGAGATAGGATTTCATCAATGGCTTGATATAGGCATTGGCGACGGTCGTGTTGAACCGCTCGTATTCGCGCATCTGCGGCGAGACCTCGGACGAGATCGACACCATGACATCCGGCAGCGCCTCGGCCAGCACCTCGCGGATCATCTGCTCGTGCGCGGGGTTGAGGTAGGCGTGCAGCAGCCCGATGGCGATGCTCTCGAACCCGTAGGAGCGGATGTCATCCGCCAGCGCCGCCACCTCGGCCCGATCCAGCGGGATCAGGACATCGCCGCTGGCTCCGACACGCTCCTTCACCGTAAAGCGGTGCTGACGTGGCAGCAGGGGTTCAGGCAGGACCAGGTCGAGGTCGTATTGCTCGAACCGGCTTTCGGTTCGCATCTCGATCACGTCGCGGAAGCCCTCGGTCGTGATCAGCGCGGTCTTCGCCCCGCGCCGTTCGATCAGCGCGTTGGTCGCCAGCGTCGTGCCATGAATGATCTGGTCGATTTCGCCGGCGGCGATCCCCGCTTTCGTACAGACCTGATGCATCCCGTCGATGATCGCATCCTCGGGGGCCGCGTAGGTCGTCAGCACCTTCGTCGAGACCAGCCGCGCCCCGACCTCGAGCACAACGTCGGTAAAGGTGCCGCCGATATCCACGCCCAGTCGTATGTGATGCGCCATGACCCCTCCGCTTCTTGCCGGCACGCTAGACGGGTTTACGGCGCAAGTTCAATGGATTGATTTGCCGGCAGACATACCGCGCTTGCATATAGTTCTATATCGTACTATATAGTTCGATATCGCACCAATAGGAGAGTCTAAAATGAACCGTCGCAAGTTTCTTTCCCTGACCGGAGGCGGCATCATCGTCGCCGCAACCGCCACCGTGGGCACCATCGCCTCGCGCAGCCCTGCCGCCGCCCTCGCCCCCTGGGACCAGGCTGGCGTCGTTTACGACGAGCCGCGCAAACGGGCGCTGTCCTATGCGATCCTTGCGCCCAACCCGCATAACCGGCAGCCATGGATGGTCGACCTGTCGCAACCCGACACCGTGATCCTGACCGTCGACACCAACCGCCTGCTGCCGCATACCGACCCGTTCAGCCGCCAGATCACGATCGGACTTGGATGTTTTCTCGAAGTCATGACCATGGCCGCCGCCGAGGATGGTTACGCGGTTGATCTACAGATTTTCCCCGAAGGCAGCGATGCCGCAGCCCTTGACGGACGGCCCGTGGCCATCGCGACCTTCCGCGCCGATCCGAATGTCGCCAAAGACCCGCTCTTCCAGCACGTGATGGATCGCCGCTCGAACAAGGAACCATACGACACATCTCGCACAGTTGACCCTGCGGTGGTCGCGCAGATCGCAACCGCCGCGATCCACGGAACCCGCGTGGACGGCAGCGTGGCCGGTGACAGCATCGCCACATTGCGCAAGCTGACCACCGAGGCACTGTCCATCGAAATCGACACGCCGCACACATTCAAGGAAAGCGTCGATCTCTTCCGCATCGGCAAGGCCGAGATCGAAGCCAATCCCGACGGCATCGACTTTTCCGGCCCGATGTTCGAAACGCTCGGCGCCTTCGGCCTGATGACACGCGAAGCGACGCTGGATACAGATTCGATGATGTTCGAACAGGGCAAGGTCGCCGTCCTCGAGAATACGGAAACCGCCATGGGCCATCTGTGGCAGACCACGACCGGCAACACCCGCGCCGACCAGATCGCTGCCGGTCGTGACTGGGTGCGGCTGAACCTTGCAGCCACGTCCCTTGGCGTGGCGATGCAGCCCCTCAGCCAGGCCTTGCAGGAATACCCCGAGATGGACGACCATTATGCCCGCATCCACGATATGCTGGCCCGCAACGGAGAGACCGTGCAAATGCTCTGCCGTCTGGGCTATGGTATCGCGGTAAACCGCAGCCCGCGCTGGCCGCTGGAGGCGAAACTGATCTGAGGGACGAATGGACGAGCAGGACCTGACCATGTTTGCGGTCTTCAACGAGATCGGGATCATCAACCAGCTCAGCAGCGCCGTCTTTCAGGCGCGCCTGCCCGAGGGATTGCATATCTCGCATTTCACCGTCCTCAACCACCTTGTCCGGCTTGGCGACGGGCGGACCCCGCTGGCCATCGCCAATGCCTTTCAGGTGCCGAAGACGACGATGACGCATACGCTGGCGGGCCTCGAAAAACGGGGGCTGATCACCATGGCCCCCAATCCCGACGACGGACGTAGCAAGGTTGTCCGGATCACCGATGCCGGCCGCGACACGCGCGATACCGCGATTGCGACAATGGCCGATCCGATCCGGAAAATCCGCGACGGCTTCGGGGAAGAGGTCGTCACGGCACTTTTGCCGCAACTTCAGGCGCTGCGGGAATTCCTCGACCGGAACCGCGATCTGTAACGGGCAACGCGCGGTGGCTTCGCCACCCGTCAATGATTGCCGCGCACTCTTGTTCACGGATATCCGACCAGGGGTGCAACCACACCCCGACAAGATCAGGTTTCGCTTTCAGCCCACAGACCACCCGCATGGGTGCAGGGCCGCGCGATTGACCGGCAGGGGCCGAAAGCCTTTGCCGGAGGCAAACCGTTCAGGCGGGCCCGCCCCATCTTGATCTATCCCATCTTCATACGCTTGTGCCGGGCCGCCCAGACAGGGCCGCCGGGCCTTTCGTGCTGGGTCAGTGGAAATCCCGCGATTTGGGGATCACCCGCGCATCGCGCGGATGCCCGCCGCGCCGGTCCTGCGGAATGGGCTTGCGCACCTCGTCGGCACGCGCCAGCGGTGCCTGCATCCGGTCATCCGTATTCAGCCGCTCCAGCGCATCGCTGCGATCGCGCAGGTCGGTCGCGACGACGTGAATGACGTCCTGATCCTTTTGCAGGTAACCCCGCACGTCGATCAGATGGGCCCGCATGATGACCTTGCGGTAAGCATCCATCACCTTGGGCCAGACAACGAGGTTGGCGACACCGGTTTCATCTTCGAGCGTGATGAAGCAGACCCCCTTCGCACTGCCGGGGCGCTGGCGGATCAACACGATCCCCGCCAGCTTGACCCGCTGGCCATTCACCATGTCATCAAGCGACCGCGTTGTCGCATACCCCTGTTTCGCCATGCTGCGACGCAGGAAAGATATCGGATGCGCCTTCAGCGACAGCCGCGTGGTCTGGTAATCCGCCACCACATGCTCGCAGACCGGCATCTGCGGCAGATCGAAACGGACCTCGTCCCCCTCGTCCCGTGTGTCCTGAAAGAGCGGCAGGTCCGGTGCGTCCCGCAGCGCCCGCGCATCCCAAAGCGCCTGCCGCCGGTCGAGGTTCATCGACCGCGCCGCGTCCGCCGCCGCCAGCCTGCGGATGCTGCCGGCGTCCAGCTTCGCGCGTTCTTTCAGGTCCTTGAGGTCGGTGAAGGGTTGCTCTCGCGCATCCATGATCCGCTGCCCCATGTCGGCCCGCATCCCGTCGACCTGGCGCAAGCCCAGCCGGACGGCGAAAACACCCCGCCCCACCGGTTCCAGCGTGTTGTCCCAGTCGGAATAATTCACATCCACCCCGCGCACGATCACCTGGTGTTCGCGGGCATCACGCACGATCTGGGCGGGGGCATAGAACCCCATCGGCTGCGAGTTGAGCAGTGCCGCACAGAAGACATCCGGATAATGGCATTTGATCCAGCTCGAGACATAGACCAGATGCGCGAAACTCGCCGCATGGCTTTCGGGAAAACCGTAGCTGCCGAAGCCCTTGATCTGGTCGAAACAGCGCTGCGCGAACTCCGCCTCATAGCCGCGGTCGATCATGCGACCGACCATCTTGTCCTGCAGTTTCTCGATCCCGCCGCGCGACCGGAAAGTGGCCATCGCCTTGCGCAGCTGGTTGGCCTCCTTGGTCGAAAATTCCGCCGCGACCATGGCGATCTTCATCGCCTGTTCCTGAAAGATCGGCACGCCTAACGTGCGGCCCAGAACCTTACGCAACTCGTCAGGATCATGGGGTGGTGCGGGGGACGGGTATTCCGTCTTCTCGACCCCACTGCGCCTGCGCAGATAGGGATGCACCATATCGCCCTGAATGGGCCCGGGACGGACGATGGCGACCTGAATGACCAGATCGTAGAATTCGCGCGGCTTCATGCGCGGCAGCATGTTCATCTGCGCGCGGCTTTCGACCTGAAAGGTGCCAAGACTGTCACCACGGCAGAGCATGTCGTAGACCGCCGCGTCCTCTTGCGGGATATTGGCGAGCGTAAAGCGTTTGCCGTAATGCGCGTCGATCAGATCGAATGCCTTGCGGATACAGGTCAGCATCCCCAGCGCCAGCACATCGACCTTGAGGATGCGCAGCGCGTCGATGTCGTCCTTGTCCCATTCGATGAAACTGCGCTCGGGCATGGCACCGTTGCCCACGGGCACGGTCTCGATCAGTTTCTTCTCGGTCAGGATGAAGCCGCCCACATGCTGGCCCAGATGCCGCGGCATCCCGATCATCTGGTCGGCCAGCTTGATCGTCCGCGCCATCAGCGGATCGGACAGGTCGAGCCCTGCCTCCGCCGCCTCTTTCGCCCCCAACTCGCGCCCGAAAGACCCCCAGATGGTCTTGGCAAGGGCGCTGGTAATATCCTCGGACAGCCCCATGACACGGCCGACCTCGCGCACGGCCATACGCGGGCGGTAATGGATGACGGTGGCGCAAAGGGCGGCACGGTCGCGGCCGTATTTGTCGTAGATATGCTGGATCACCTCTTCACGGCGCTCATGTTCGAAATCGACGTCGATATCGGGGGGTTCCTTGCGTTCCTCGCTGATGAAGCGCTCGAACAGCAGGTCATTCTTGTTGGGATCGACCGATGTGATCCCCAGCACATAACAGACGGCGGAATTCGCCGCCGACCCGCGCCCCTGACACAGGATTTCCGGCTTGGCCTGATGCCGTGCAAAGTTGACGATCTGGTGGATGGTCAGGAAATACTGCGCGATATCCAGCTTTTCGATCAGCGCCAGTTCCTTGCCCAGCACTATCTTGATCTCGCCCGGCACACCCCCGGGATAGCGGTTCGCGGCCCCTTTCCAGGTGAGCAACTCAAGGTAATCCTGCGGGCTGTAGCCGTCCGGCACGGTTTCCCTGGGGTATTCATAGGCCAGTTCGGTGAGTGTGAAATCACAGGCATCCGCCACCGTACGGGTGGCGCGGATCGCATGCGGCCATTCGGCGAAAAGCTGCACCATCTGGGCAGGCGATTTAAGATACCGCTCGGCATTGGCGTCCAGAAGATAGCCCGCCTTGTGGATCGTCGTCTTGTGCAGGATGCAGGTCATCACGTCCTGCAAGGGCCGCCGTTCGGGCGCGTGGTAATGCACGTCGTTGGTGGCGAGGATCGACAGGCCATGCGCCTTGGCGAGTGCATCAAGCCGGTTGATCCGCGCCCGGTCGTCGCCGCGATAGCGATAGCTGGCGGCGATATGCTTCATGCCGGGCAGCGCGCGGCGCAAGCGACGGAAACCGGCCTCGAAATGCGCAAGGTCATCGCCCGGCACGGCGATCAGCTGCACGCCGGTACTGTGGCGGGCCAGATCGTCGAGCGTGATGTCGCAAGCGCCCTTGGCCTGCCATTGTCCGTCCACATCATGCATCTTGCCCTTCGACAGCAGCGTGCAAAGCCGCCCGTAAGCCGCGCGGTCGCGGGGGTAGGCGAGGAACGCCTCGCCCGTGACCAGTTGCAACCGGCAGCCGATGACGGGACGCATCTTGGTCTTGGTCGCCTCGCTATGGATGCGGACGACACCGGCCATGGTGTTGAGGTCAGCACAGCCCAACGCGTCATAACCCAGCGCCCAGGCGGTCGCGGCAAGATCGACGGCATCGGACGCCCCGCGCAGGAAGGAAAAGCAGGTGGTGATCCCAAGTTCGACGAAGGGCGCACGGGGGTTCTGTGCGAAGTCTTCGTCCTCCAGCGTGCGGCGGGGGTGCTGGTGGTCGTTTTCAGGCATGATGCCCTCCACCACGGCTCATCATCTTGCCGAAAATACTCCCGCCGGAGGCTCCCCAACTCTCAATCCGCTTCAGAGAGATGATCGAATGCCGCGCCCGGCTTGCCCGGGCATCCCCCGACCTCCCCCGGGAGGGCGATATTGCAGTAGTGCTGCAAACAGCAAGACGTTGTGCCATTGGCGGGCAGGTGAACAGCACAAGCGCCTCAAACGCACTCCAGGTCGGGCGATGCCCTCTGTTGCGCTTTGCCCCCCTCATCCGAAAAACCCGTGTACGAACCAGCGTGGCTCCTGCCCGCGCCCGTCGCCCAAGATCCCCTCACGATAAAGCCAGAGCCTGCGACCGGAGGCATCCTCGACCTTGAAATAATCCCGCAGCCGCGTGCCGGGGCGGTCTTTCCACCACTCGGGCGCGATCCTTTCGGGGCCTGCATACCGCGCGACGCGGTGGGTCTGCCGCCGCCAGACGAACTGTGCGGGCGGGCCCTCGGGGACGGCATAAAGCACGCGCACCTCCTCGGGATGATCGAGCAGCCGCAGGGGGCGTTCCTTGACCACCACCGCCTGACCCTCGGGTGCTTCGGCCAGTGCGGCCAGCGCAGCTTCGGCACGTTCAGGCACATGGCTCTGGTGCAGCATAGGCCGCGTCACCGACCGCGCCCCGAATTTCGCGCTGAGACGGTCGATCAGCCGCGTCAGATGCAGGTCATCATCGCTGTCGCCATCCAGCCGCGTCTGGCGCGCGGCGATCTCTTCGACCCCGCCTGCCGCAAGGGTGATCAGGTCAAAGCCAAAGCCGGGATTGATCCGGTCCACCTTGTCGCGAAAAAGGCTGTGCAGGTGGGCGGGATCACGGGTCGGGGCCGAGGTGCGGACCGTGACTTCGGCCACATCACCGTCGGTGCGGTAGACCACCAGATGCAACGCACGGCAGCCCAGACCGGCGGCTTTCAACTGATCGCACAGGTCCTCGCACAGATCCGGCAGATGCGGGGTCGGATCGAAGATCGGTTCGGCCAGTCTTGCTGTCGCGCGGATCACGGGGGGCGCATCGCGGCTGGACACAGGTTCGGCCAGCTTGCCCAGCGCCTGATCGAGGCGCATCAGCGGGTTCGCATCCAGCCCCGCCTTGACGAAGCGGCGGGTCAGCGACAGGCGCGGCACATCCATGACCGCGCCGATGGTCTTCAGCCCGAGCCGACGCAGCAGCAGCACGGTATCGCTGTTCAGCCGCAACCCCGCCACCGGTAGCGGGCCGAGTTTGAAATAGGCTTCGTCTGCCTTGCAGATACTGCGCACCGGCCCGAACCGCGCCAGCGCCCACGCCGCCCCCCATGTAGGCGCCACGGCCAGCCGTGCGGTCAGGCCGAGTAGGCTGAGTTGGGTTTCCATCTCGACCAGCATCGCGGCCTCGCCCCCGAAGAGGTGATCCGATCCGGTCGTGTCGAGGATGATCCCGTCCTCGCCATCCCGCGCGGTCCACGGACAGAACCGCCGCGCCCAGAGGACCAGCCTGTCGAGCGCCGCGCGATCCCCTGCGGGATCGGCATATTCCACCTGCAACTCGGGACAGATCGCCCGCATATCCACCACACGCGCGCCGGGGTGCACCCCGTCCATCCGCGCCTTGCGGTTGGCGGCGTGGATCACGGGGCCATGATGCCCCTCGCGGGCCAGCACCACGGGAATATCATCCGGCGGCGCGTTCCCTTGCCGCTCCATCACTTTCGTCCAGCGTTCGATCGCCAGTTGCGGCAGCGAGATGGAGACGATCCGCCGCCCGCTCATGGGTGGCCACCCACTGGCCGGGCTTGCTGCGCCGCGAGCGGAACAGATCGAGCGCCCAGCGCGGATCGCCGGGGGATTGCGCGTCGTGCGGATGTCGTTTCGGACGGCAGGCTGGCGATGCGCCAGCGGTCGCGGGCAGCACTCAGGTCGGGCGAGGCCGCGCGGCGGATCAGCCAACAGGACACATCCGCCGCCTCGGACCGCATGGCCAGCCGTTTGGTCGCGGTGAAATCCAAGGCTGGCGGATCGCCCCAGACCTCGCCCACGACGGCGGCCAGGGCGCGGCAACGCAGGCCGTCCTCCATCGCCCAGAGCACATCCGCCGCGCGTGACAGGTCCACCATGATGATCGGATGCCGCAGCCCGATGCCCGCCAGGGCGGGACGCCCCGCCTCCTTGCGCGACAACCGGTCCTGCACCCAGAGGATCGGGGCGTTCGTCCTGGGCAACCGCGAGAGCATGAAGCCCGTCGCACTGGCATCGGACGGGTTGGCCGGAAACACCTCGGCCAGCGTATGGGGCATCCCGGCAGGGCGTTCGCCCTGCCCTGCCATCTTTTGCTGCATGCGAAGCACACCCATTCACCTGACACCGAATCCGTTATTTGTTCCCGTTTTGTTCTACTGCATTTCCATGATTTCCGCAACGGCGTGATACGACCGGAGATACCGGCTCAGCCGTACAACCACATACTGCGGCACCCGGACCGTTTTCACTCAGGATCCAAAGAAGGTTGCTGATAAATCATCCGACAAAGGCATGGTCGCACAGTCGAAAGCGCGCGCGCCTGACCAAAGCCAGCGCACCCACACAACAAACGAACACCGACAGCTTTTCCAAGTGCACCAACTTCTGCCGCACAGAAAAGCGTGCTAATCTGTTTTTGAAAGATGAACTGAACTGCCTTATCCAAAACGGATAGTCTGAGGTTCAAAACGGGGATGTGGCTCGAGCCCATGCACTCGGGGATATGGTAGTGCGCCCTGACCCCGGAG
>JGI12048J13642_10547865_pt1 | contig 12920 bp, 13 predicted proteins | sample ElkSlonscriptome_16_FD_13642 | JGI IMG/M metagenome (IMG submission 13642) | reverse complement strand
ACGATGTCTTCGACAAAGTGCTCCGAAGCGGCGAGAGCCGACACGTGCGCTTCGTCCAATGGGACACGCCAGACGACGTTCGCGAGCGCGTAATCGACGTGTTGGTGGAGGAGCTGAGGCACCCGGATGGCTCGCGGGCACTGACGGGGCCGGAGGATATCGCCGGCTTCGACGCGACGCTCGGCGGCGAGCAATGGAACGACCTGCGGTTCTTCAACCCGAGACGAGGGGACGGGCGCGGTGCTGCCGAGGCGGCGGAGGGCTGGCAGATCCTCGCACCGGTGCGCTCCGGCGCCCATGGGGTACCCGATCTGAACCGGCTGATCCACAAGCAGTTCCGGCAGCCGATGATCGACGCCTCACGCCAAGAGGGTTGGCGTCGGAAGTACCCGAAGCCGATGGGCGGTGAGCAGATCGTCTACGGCGACAAGGTGATCAATCTGGTCAATACCAACCCAACGCTGCCGTGGAATCGGCACCGGCGCGTCTATCCGGACAAGGACGACGCCTACATCGCGAACGGCGAGATCGGGATGGCCGTTGGCTACTACTGGCGGAGGGGCAAGCCGGATTTGCGTCGCAAGCTGGAAGTCGAGTTCTCGTCCCAGCCGGGCTTCAAGTACGACTTCACCGCGAAGGACTTCGGCGAGGAGGGCAGCGCCGTCCTAGAGCTTGCCTACGCGCTGACCGTGCACAAGGCCCAGGGCAGTGAATTCGGCATCGTTGTCCTGGTGCTGCCCAACCCGTGCCGATTACTGTCGCGCGAGCTGCTCTACACCGCCCTGACCCGCCAGAAGGACCGCGTGGTGATCCTGCACCAAGGCCAACGTTCGGACCTACTCAAATTTTCCAGCGACGACCGGTCCGAGACCGCCCGCCGGCTGACCAACCTGTTCGTCGCGCCGTCCCCGATCGAGATCGACGGGCGCGTCTTCGAAGAACATCTGATCCACCGCACGACCCACGGGGAGATGGTGCGTTCGAAGTCCGAGGTCATCATCGCCAACGCGCTCGACGCCAAGGGCGTCGAGTACCACTACGAGCTGCCGCTGCGCATTGATGGGGTGACGAAGTATCCCGATTTCACCATCGAGGACATGGAGTCCGGCGAGACCTTCTACTGGGAGCACTGCGGCATGCTCCACGTCCCGAGCTACAGACGACGCTGGGAAGAGAAGCTGGACTGGTACCGGTCGCATGGGATCAGGCCGGACGAAGAAGGCGGCGGCGACAGGGCCACGCTGATTGTCACGCGGGACGAGCCGAACGGCAGCATCGACTCGGCGAAGATCGACGGCCTGATCTCGGACCTGATCGGCGCGTAGCGATGACCTCAGAGCCGGAAACGCCAAAGTCGCGGCTGCATTACTTCGTTGACGAGGCCGGCGATCCGACGCTGTTCAATCGCAAAGGCCGAGTCATTGTTGGCGACGCCGGGTGCTCGCGGTACTTCATCCTGGGAAAGCTGGACATCGAGGACCCCCAGTCCCTGGACGGCGAGCTGGCCTCTTTGCGCGCCGACCTTCTTGCGGACCCGTATTTCAAGGGGGTACCGTCGATGCAGCCGAAGGCAAACAAGACGGCGCTCGCCTTTCACGCCAAGGACGATGTGGCGGAGGTCCGCCGCGAGGTCTATCGACTGTTGCTCAAGGCCCGGCTCCGCTTTTACGCGGTGGTGCGCGACAAGCTGCATCTAGCGAGCTACGTGCAACAGCAAAACGCCCGAGACCCGCGCTACCGCTACAGCCAGAACGAGCAGTATGACCTGCTGGTGAGCGAACTTTTCGCCAAGCTGCACCACATGGCGGACCAGGTGCACATCTGCTTCGCCAAGCGCGGCACCAAACCGCGGAACGACGCCTTCCGCCGCGCCTTGGAGCAAGCCGGCGAGGCATTCGCCCGCGGCTTCGGCTTTCAGCATCCGGCGGTGAACGAGGTGATGTCCAGCACGCCGCAGCATTGTCCGGGCTTGCAGGCGGCGGACTACTATCTGTGGGCATTGCAGCGCTTCTATGAGCGCCGGGAGGATCGCTTCCTGGAGCTGATCTGGCCGCAGGTGGGCGAGATCCACGACCTCGACCGACTGGATCAGGGGCGCCGGGGCGTGTTCTACACAAAACAAAAGCCGCTCATGCTGGCGGCTTTCGAGGAATAAGGAGGCCGGGAATATAGGGCTTACGGATCAAGATCCGCAGGCCACACGGCATGAAGCCGAATTTCGTCCCCAGCCTTGCTGCAATCGTAGACGAGCATTTAGTCTCCTGCAACAACTGACTTCACGAGAGGCGCGGAGATTCTCTGGTGCTCGGCGCAGGGTGCGCCCATTCTAAGTCTTGCCGCCAAGGCTGAGCAGCTCTGCGTCATCAGTCAGTTCCACGATTTCGGAGAGCGAGTCCGCTGTCTACATGCAAGATTATGCCAACAGGCTGCGCCTATCGTCCCTCGCGAGTATTTCGCAGTCGATGCCGTGTTGGCGCAGGCTCGCGGCGGATCAGGGTAGAGAGGGTCGGCGGGCGAGTTTTTTCATGCCCTAAACGCGCGTGCGTGCGGGCGACACGGGCTTGGTGCGGGAAGGTAAGAAAACCTAGGCCGGTGCGCGCGCGCGAGTTGGGCTTGGTGTCGGCATACTCTCGCCCGCCTGACGCGCGAGCGTGTCAGCTCGTGCCGGCGGAGCGTCTACATACCGTCCAAAAGCTCAGCGGCCAGCGGATCGCCCTCGGCTGCCATTTGCGCCAGTGTGCGCTTCATCGTGTTGAGCCGTCGCGTTGTCCAGCCTTTTCGAGCCGCCTTGGATCGCAGCTCAGCATATCGAGGATCAGCCAATGCCGCGCGCGCAGCAATGAGGTTGCGCTTTGCCGCTTCCTTACCGGCCACGGTGCGCGGGCCTGTGCTCAGACCGCCGTGGTGCTTGCAGCGCCCATTCGGCAGCGCCTTGCACTTGCATGGCGTGCCCTTCCGTGTCCGGGCGCCGCAGCGTGGCACGGTTTTGGATTGCCCAGCCATGTCATCGCCTCCTCGGGCTCGCGTCGATCGTGTAGACGTGCGTCTCATCTTGCAGTGACAACGAGCGCCTGCCTGTCGCCGCGAACCATGACCGCGCCAGCTTGATGGCCGTATGCGCGAGCCAGCTCGGGTCTGGCCCTGGGTCGGCCATCAGCAACCGCTCGACGGCCTGAGCGCGGCCAGTTGCGCCGGTGCGCTCAACGAGTCGGTCCAGTCGCGCGGTGGCTTAGGGCGTCAGGCGGACTTGGACCAGCGTCTTGGTGTCGCGAGCGCGCCATTGGCGTTGTCGTGCTGCGGTTGTCATTGCCTACTCGCCCTCGTCGCCAGCGAGCAATTTTTGTTTAAGGAGAAGCGGGTTGAGCCCGCTTCCGCCGCCGTCACTCAACCACCATCTGTGGTCATCGATGAGCGCGACGATCTCGTCCGAACGCCCGCCTTGAATGTCGATGGGCGTCGTCGAGAAGCAGCTGTTCCCGTGATCCGTGGCGGCAAAGCCGATAACCGGAGCCAGGACGACATCGACGGGCCGGTCAGTGCCCGCGTCGCGCACGATACGGACGCCCTGCAAGCTCGGGTTGTGGTTCGGAATGATGGTTGTCCTTGGTGTGCTCATGGATTGCCTCATGGTTGCGTTGATGTATTCGTCGTTTCGGGTTGCGGTGCGATGCCGGCGGAGGTTGCTCGATCGAGGTAGTAGCCCAGCGCGGCAGGATCGGCAGCGGCCTTCTCCAGAACCTCGCCGACCGTGATCGGGTCGTGCTCTTCGATGGACGCGAGCCAGGCGCGTACGCGGGCCTCATCGCCGCGCGCCAGCGGGCCGGTAGGTGCGGCCTCGCCCTCGGGCTCGATGTGCCGGGCATTGGGCCATCGCCCTTGGACCTCGCCCAACGGCGCGGGTGGCGTGTAGGACGCGGAAAGGTGCCGGCCGTCCGCGTCGGTGATCGCCCACAGGCGGTGGGCATCGGTGCCGGTGCTCGCCATTGCCGCCAACACGACCAGCAGATCGTCGCGGTGCTCGCGGATCGCGGTCAGCATTCCTTCCAGCGCCGGCTTAGGGCCGCGGCAACCGATCGAGCCATCAGACTTGGCGAAGAACTCGACGCCAGCCAGCCGGGCGCGATCCAGGAGGGCGGTGGCGGCGGTCATATCGCCACCTCGATGATGTCATCCTCGACGCCTTCTTCGGGATCTCCATCTCTTCCAGGATCGTGGTCATCCAGCGAACCGGACAGACCGGACAACCCTAAAGGGTGTTGTCCTGTCCGTCCGCCTCCCTCACTGGACTTGACTGGCGGACAATTTGTGTTTTGTCCGGCCTTGTCCGGCGTGTCCGTCAACCATGCCCAATCGTCGAAAACCTCAATGATTCCGCTGGCTCGCAGCGATCGGATGGCGCGGCGGACTGCTCTGTCCTGTGTGTCCGGCTTGGGCGAATCAGACACTCCGCCGGCTCGTCGCAAGTGCTCGCGAAGATCGGGCAGCGGACAGGCATATTGTCCGGTCTTTGGCGGCCTCGCAGCGTCCCAGCAAGAGGCCGGTGGCGTGCGCTTGGTGGCGGTCATAACCTCGTGCATGGCCGACTTCACGGCGGACTCGGCGCGGGTCAGCTTGCGGTCCGATCTGTCCGGCGTGTCCACCCATTCGGGTACGCATGTGGTGACAGGGTGCCCATAAGGGTCGGTGCCCAGCTCGATGACACGAAGCCGGAAACTGAACGCGTCGCCCTCTTTCCCATAGTCGCGCTGCTTGGTGACGGTCGCGGTGTGCAAGCCGTCGCGCGCGACAACCTCGATCTCGGTGTCCGTCGCAGCCCGAAGCCCAGACCAGCCGCGCGCACCCTGGGCGGCGTCCTTGCCGCAATGGTGGACAAACTCGAAGGCGCAATCGATCTCGGCGCGGATCTGGTCGGCGTGCCCGATGACCGCGCCCATGTCCTCGCTGGCGTTCTCGTTGCCGCCCTGCATGGCGCGAGCGAGCGTGTCTACCGTCACCTTGATGCACTTGATCGCGCGCTCGTCCTCGACGCGGCGGACAAAATCGATCAACGGCCGGGTGTCTGCGTTGGCCTGGCGAAGATCGATTGCCGCTGGCAGGATCGCAAACGGGATATCTCCGGCGTCGCTCAGGAAGATGTCACGGTAGGCGGCGACGCGGGTCTCGATCGATTGGCGACCCTCGGCCGCGACGTAAAGGACGAAGCCACCAGCCGTCTCACGACCGTACCAGGCTCGCCCGGCCGCGAGACAGAGATCCCTATCCAGGGCATGGAAGGACTTGCCAGTGTTGGACCCGCCGTAGCAGAGAATCATTGATTTCGGCTTGCATAAGCCTCGAATCAGCGCAGGGTCGTTGACGTGCGGCTTGGCCTCGGGAAGCCAGATCAAGGACCAGCGCGGGGGCGTGTCAGGCTCTCCGTCGTGGCGCGTCCATCTTGCCTTGCTAGCAATACCCTCAGCCGTCCAGCCCTCGGCCAGCGCATCAGCGGCGTCCCCCTTGTGGCGAGTCGGGCTTAGGCTGGCGATGTCCAGGATCTCAACCGAGCTGGCGCCAGCTTGGGTGACCAGAACGGTGACCGAGCGGGCGTACTTTTCGCCATCTTCATCGTTGTCTGGCCAGATCCGCGCGGAGCGCCCAAGCAGTGGCGACCAGTCCGCCGTGTGTGCCGAGCCACAGCCATTGGGCGATGTGACCGCGACGTAATCGGGCATCAACTCGCCGGCAGCATCGCAAGCCTTCTCGCCTTCGGTGACGACGACGGGCGCCTCGGGCCGCGCGGCCAGCCGGTCAAGGCCATAGATCGGCCTCGGTGTCGGTGGCGCCTTCCGTTGCCAGCGTTGACCGTCCCACGTCTGAGGGATGATCTGCTTGCGCCCGTCGGGCGGATCGAAGCGGTGGACGTAATACAGCGGGCGGCCTTGCGCGTCGCGATAGACCCATGTCGCAGATGGCTTGCCTAGCCTTGGGTGACTCTTGGGCCGTGTCGCGAGGGCCTCGTCAGGGATCGGGCTGGGCTCGGCCTTGGCGGCATCCTGTGGCCGCTCATGGCCATTGTGCCGGGCGCGCGGGACTGCCTGGTGATTGTTCCTCCCGGTGCCCTGCCAGCCGTGCCGCTTGGCCTCAGCGAATAGGGTGCCTATGCGAATGCCACCATCCAGCCTGATCGACCGCCAGACATCGCGGGCGTCGCGCTCGTTGTAGCGGTCGCTCGTTTTGCTCCAGTCAATCCATGGATCATAACCAGCGTCGCCCAGCGCGGCCTTCACGGCCATAGCCATGCGAACCCACAGATCGCGGTCGTTAGCGGGAATGTGATTCAGCGCGTCGCGGGCGGTTTCGATATCGGCTGGCGCGGTATAATCGTGGCCGCCAACTGTCCGCTGTACTCTCTTCGCGCCCGAAGCCGTGCCCGCGGCTAGGGCGTTTTCGTTTGTGTGCTCCATGGCGGCACCTCACTCGCCGCTCGCCGTTAGCCAGCCGACGAACTTCGGCCTCACCGCGAAGAGCATCGGGCGCTTACTCTTGGGGTTCGCTCGCTTTTCGACGATCGCTCCGCACGCTGCTAAACCGTTCTCGTGGCGGTACCGGACCCACCAGGAGAGTTGCCCTTTCGAGGCAACTTTCTTTTCTTCGCACTCGCGGTAAAACGCCGAAAGCGGAACGACATCGGACAGATCGAGCGACTCGTCCGGGCGGGGCTGTGTGTGCATTGCTGCTCCTCATGTGCTGGGTGTTGAGGAGCAGCGTAAAGGCGCTTAACGCGGGTTGCTGGTAACTCGGCTTAACTCGCTTAACTCGCTTAACTCACTTTCTGGGGGCGAACACGGCTTTTGTAAGCATCACTGAATTGCTTGGGCGTGAACCGGCTACCTTCGATGATGTACTCCTTGTTTTCCTGGTCGTAGCGGCATTCCATTCCCTGCGGTTGATAACCTTCCTGAAAGCGTCTTTCCATCTTCTGGCGAGATGGAACCTCTCCCTCTTTCGTAGTTAGCTCTTTGATAGCCTTACGCATCGCCTCTGACAAGAGAGTTCTATCTCGCTGGGGCGGTCGCACACGTTCCTGTAGTAGTGCTTCAATATCAACATCCTTTGCCTGGGCAGCATGAAAACCGTTTATCAGCCCCACGCAATAGGTCACATAGCCCAAATCCTGCCATCCATCGCGAACCAATCCCTGCTCAAGCGAATAAAGCGCGGATTGCAACGAAAGATCAGCCGAGCGCACGATCTTTAATACTTTGGCGTCCGTGCCGGTGATCGCGTCTTGTCGGGGTGTGGGTGGAGAGCAGGAATACTCGCGCAGCGGGCCAGGCAGCCCAAGCGTTCGCCAACAACACTCCAGCGTTTGGTATAACTCGCGTACAGTTTCGAATTCGTTGTAGGAACAGAGCGAAGGCAGCGGACATTCCTTGTTCATTGTCCACCCCCTTTAAGCACGCCGGACAATGCCGACTCCATGAGCCCGCGCGAGTCCTCAGCCACCAGATGGACATAGCGTGCCGTCAGCCCTGGGCCTGATCGGTGGCCGAGGATTGCCGCGATCTGGAAAGCCGATGCGCCTGCACTGGCGAGATAACTCCCGCAGGCATGGCGAAGATCATGGATGCGAAGATTGTCGATCCGAGCGGTTTTCTTTGCCCGTTCCCACGCCTTGTCGATCGGTGGTGAGCGAAAAGCGTTGGTCCCTGGGAAAACGCGGGCGTCATCCAGCCTGCGGACCTTGGAGCGCGCTTCAAGAAGGGAGCGGACCTCATCGAGCAGAGGGACGCGGCGATCATCGGTATTCTTGGTTTCCCTGAGCAGAATCGAGCCGCGCTTCAAGTCCACGTCGCGCCATTCGAGCTTCAATAGCTCCCCTCTGCGTGCGCCGGTCGCCAGAGCTACCCGAACAAACAGGCCAAGATCCGGCCAGGTCGAGGAGTGATCGCAGGCTTCGAGAAGCCGATCCCGCTCGTCGTCCTCAAGGCAGCGGCCGAAACGACTGTTGTTCTCCCTGCGCTGCTTGATCCCGGCTGCCGGGTTGATCTTGATGCCATACCAGCCCGCATCGATCGCGGTCTTGTAGAGCGTCCCGATCGCGGTCTTGTAGCGGTTCAGGGTTGCCGGTGAGAGCTTGCGGTCGGTCTCCGTAACCTTGTTCCCACCCTGCTTCGCGGTGCCCTCAGCGAGCCGCGCAAGGCCATCTCGAAGGCTGTCGTCGGTGAAGTCTGAGAGTGCCCGGTCGCCGAACTGCTCTTTCCACCAAGCCATCCGGGCGGGGAGGCTCTGATCCTTCCCCTGGTAGCCGTTCATGAACCTGTCGATCAGATCCGTGACGGTGTGCTTGCGCAGCTCGCCCCCGAGCACCTTGGACCAACGATCGAAGTCGGCCTCGACCTTGGCTGCGAAATCCTTGGCTTCGGTCTTGGTGCGGAAATACTCGGGCGAGAGGGTTTGCCCCTTGCGGGTGATGCGAACCTGCCAGGGTTTTGCCCGACCGTCGGTCAGCTTGCGGATGGATGCCATCGAACCGGACTCCCGAAGTCCGGTCGGCTACAATCAGGAGGAGCCATTGCCGAACCTCTGCACTAGGTTGGGTGAGGGTTAGAAGCCTCGCGGTGTTCTCAGCACCTCGGGGCTTCGTCGTTGGTGGGCTCAGAACAGCACCACACGACACAATTATAGCGCAGTTTTTCGGATGTCTTGGCTCAGATTTGGCTCAGAATCAAGCCTCTTGCGGATATTCCTATCTCGGGTGATTCGTTAACTTGCTGATTTGATTGGCGGAGAGGGAGGGATTCGAACCCCCGGACCCTTGCGGGTCAACGGTTTTCAAGACCGCCGCTTTCGACCGCTCAGCCACCTCTCCGACGAGTCGACCTGCCCATCGCTCAGTGGGACCCAAGCTCACAGGGGCGAAGCTCACCGCCCCCTCGGCAGACTTCGGCAAGGATAACGGATGCGGTCCGCAGAGACCATGCTGCTGTGACGATTCTGCAACGCGTCGAGCGAATCACCGACCCTCGCCTCGCACTGCACAAGCCCATTTGGCGGTTGCGCCAGATAGAGCGCAACCCTGGCGCCGGAGACGCGGCTCGCTTTGGCCTCCGAATACACAACCCGCGGGGTTTCATTGTCCGAAGCGCCCGGCCCTGTCACCAATGCGCGCAGTGGGCGGGGCCGCGGGGTCGCGTTCGTTGGCGAACTCCACGAGACGCCGGGGACTGACCAAACTGATCCCGCGCCACTCCAGGCTGAGTGTCATCTAGCTACCCGACTTCGACCGTGATTCGCTTGCGCCGTCCGCTCTCCAATTTGGGCAGTGCGACGCGCAGGACCCCGTTGCTGTAGCTGGCCTTGGCCTTCTCGGCATTGACCGCATCGGGGAGCGGGACGGCCCGCCGGAACTGGCCGTAGGCGCACTCGCTCACGTGATAGCGACCCTCGCTATGCTCCCGCTCGAGCCGCTTCTCACCGCGCACCACCAGATAATCATCGAGCACCTGCAGGTCGAAGTCCTGCTTCTCCATGCCGGGTGCCTCGAGCCGCACGATGATCCGGTCATCATCATCGAACACCTCGGCGGCCAGCAGCCCCCAACCGCTGCTGCGCGCTGCCAGCTCACGCCGTTCCGCGCCCCCTGGCTCCCGACTGCCGCCGCCAGGCGTGAAGCGCGTCATCGCATTCCCGGCCTGCCGCGACAGGCGCTGCCAGCCCTCGGCGAGGGCGCCCCAGGCCTCGTTCAGACCTTCCCGCAATTGGCGAAATCTCTGCATGGTCCACCTCTCATACAATGTCTATCCGCAAACTCGACCGTTCACTCAAAGAATCCGGCGATCTGGCGCTTGATCTTGTCGAACCAGCCCTCGCCGGCCTTGCCGCTCGCGGTCTTCTCCTCGATTTTGTCGAGCTGCTCGTAGATGGCCTCGAAGGATTCCTCGCTGCCGTAACCGAGCAGTTCACCGATCTTCAATTCGGACCGCGCCGCATCGAGCAGCTCTGCAAGGCGCTCGTTCTCCTCGTCGGTGCGCGCCTCGTTCTCGGCCAGCGCCTCGGCCTCCTGGAGCAGCTGTTCGGCGCGCAGCATCGGTAGGGGTATCACCGCCTCGGTCGCGACCACGAGCGTATTGAGAGCCGATTGCAGTCCCGCCTTGGCCTCATCGATCTCACCCTTGTCGATCAGGGGCGTCACCGCCTTAATCGCATCCGGATAGGTCGCCAACGGGATGTTGGTGGACTGCACGACGATCTCGCTGGCCAGGTTCCCGACCAGCACCCGGGCCTCCTGGACCTCACCGTCTTCGAGATGCTCCTCGGCCTTGTCGATCGTCTCCTCGATGGTCTCGGCCTCAGCGGCCAGATCATAGGTCACGACGGCAACATCGACCGGGGCCAGCGCCAACTCCGGGTCGCGCGCGAGGATCAGCTCGAGCTTTCCGGTTGCGAGCTCGAGAGCCTTAAGCGCCTCCTCGGGCTTCTCCTCCTCAAGCGCCGCGAGCGCCTTCTCGGTCTCAGCGATCGCTGTGGCGGCCTCGGCAACAATCTTCTTACGCTTCTCGAGCGCCTCGTCCGCGGCCGCCTCCTCAACCTCGGGCATCACCGACTCAGCAGCTGGCGCCTGCCCCGACGCATCTCCCTCCGGCGCCTCCGCGGCTGCGAGTACCGGGATCGCAGCGGCTAGCGCGAAACACAGCAAAACCACATACAACTTCTCAGACATGGCTCGTTTCATACAGTTGACCTCCTACGCGTGACGAAACTCGCCGGCCGGGGCGCAGCGGCATCCCTTCGCCCTAGGCCCCTCGGTCGCGATGCGCGCTGGTCGTCCCCAGCCTCGGCAAATCTTTAAGCGAAAACCTCGCCAGCCGTCTTCTCGCGAATTGACAGCCCCCTAGGGAGGCACTCCGCTAGTCGGAGGCTCCCCGCCGGCCAGGTTAGCCGGTCGTCATCAGGGTCTTGCGGCCAAGTTGGCCGGGTTGACCCGGGGCAACCGCACTCAAGCCCCGGCGCGGCGGCCGGGCCCGCGACCGCGCCGATCACGGTGCAGCTGCAGGACCGCATGTGTGGTCCGCGGCACAATCAGAAAGCCGCGCTTCGCCTCGGCGTGCACCCCCCGGCGGAAGCCGGACCGAACCGTCCCGAATAAGCCCAGCAACGCGAGGACAGAGGCATCAAAGACAAAAAGCCCGGCCGGACCCTGGAGTTCCATGAGCATTCCGGCGAAGAAAGGCCCAAGGCGGCCCCGGCACCATAGACCGACACGAGACGGCTTGCGACGGCGACCACTTCACCCGGCTCGACCCGGTCGTTCACATGGGCCACACAGACCGAATAGATGGGAATCGCCAGTCCGCCAAACATGAAACCGGTGGCCATCAACGCCGTACCCGGCTCGCCACCCAGGCAGCGACGAGCACGATGTTATAAATGGCGAGGACCTGTCCGCGCTCGGACCGCGCGGTCGAGGCGTTCAGCCAGCTTTCGATCACCACGACCAGACCGGCATAGCAGGCCCCGTAGACGAACCGGATGAAGAACCAGGCCTCAGGCCACACGAAGATGGCATAGACGATGGCAAACGCGGAGCTGATGGATGCTAGGACCGCAAACGAACGGATGTGACCGACCGAGTCGATCAGTCCAGGCGCACAGCAGGAGCCGAGCACGAAGCCGACGAAATACGCCGCCATGACGGCGCCGATGACGAGCGAATCCATCCCCTCGAGCGTCGCCCGCACGCCGAGCAAGGTCCCGCTGAGTCCGTTGCCAAGGACGAGCAAGCCAACGGCCAAGAAGAGTGCCGAGAGCCTGACAAGCGGCGGCGGCAACGGGGACTGAACGGCCGGCTCAGCCACCATCAGGGGCCTTCCGTCAGCCGGGCGATCGCACCCTCCAGGGCCTGAGGCCGCCCCTTGATCAGGAGCACATCGCCGGGCCGCAGCCGGGTGTCCAGCAAGCGCCCGGGCACCCGGATGGCGCCGCGCCGCACATTCAGCAACTCCACACCGGCGCCGTTGAGGTTGACCTCCTGCAGGGTGCGACCGGCGGCATGATGACGGTCGCCGACAACGAGGGTGCGCACCTGCTCGGGGTAGTCCCGCGCCTCGGCGGGCTTGCCCTCATCGAGCGAGTCGTGAAACAGGGCGCGCAGCGGCGCATAGTCCTCGGCGCGTATCGCACTAAGGCGCTCCTCGACCCGTGAGGGAGGGATCCCGAGCATGATCAGGAGCTGGCCGGCGAAGGCAAGACTTGTCTCCAGTCCTTCGGGGAAGACCGTGGCACCGGCGTCGGCCAGCGCCTCCCCATCGCCGGCGCACGCACTGCGCGCCAGTATCGGCAGCTCGGGATCGAGGCTGCGCGCGTGATGCAGGATTCGCGCGGCGCGCCCCGCATCCCGCATCGTGACAGCGAGCGCACGGGCCCGGTCGATCCCGGCCGCCCGCAGCACCCCCGGCTGCGAGGCGTTGCCGAATGCGACCGGCTCGCCGGCCGCGGCGGCCTGGCGAACCCGCTCGGGTCGAGGTCCAGCGCCAACGCCGGGATCCCCTCCTGCGACAGGAGCCGCGTCAGATTCTGGCCCAAGCGCCCGTAGCCACAGACGATGACGTGTCGGTGCAGATCCTAACTGGCCTCGGTACCTTGGGCCCCGTGCGGCGCACGCAGCCGACTCAACCGCCGGCCCAGTGGCCCGTTGAACCGCAGCAGGATCGAGGCGAGCGCCATACTGAGGATCACCCCGGCGAGCATGGGCTGCGCAACCGAGGCATCCAACAGCCCCAAGGTCAGCGAGCTGGCGATCACCAGGAGCCCAAGCTCGCCGCCCTGGGCCAGGCTGATGGCCGCGCCGTTGGCGTCCGCGGCCGGTTGACCCGCGGCCCACAGCAGCGGCGCCAGCACCAACGCCTTGCCAGGCACCAGGGCGAGCACGATCGCCAGGA
>JGI12048J13642_10293323_pt1 | contig 12920 bp, 9 predicted proteins | sample ElkSlonscriptome_16_FD_13642 | JGI IMG/M metagenome (IMG submission 13642) | reverse complement strand
ACCGATTCCTTTAGATTTGTCCTCCATGCCAGAGAATAACCCGTAGTTCGTAGTAAGGGCTTTAGCCCTCTCATCGTATCATACCCCAGGATAAACCGTACAATAAAATCGGGCGCACGCCGTGCGCCCCTACGTTTTCTTGGTGTAATTATCATCCTCTCAAGTAGGAATTTACCTGATTCAGAATGGCACATTTTTAGTAACGAGGATTCGATAATGACCCATTCAAATCTTAATTCAGTGTCTGTTAGATGCCTTAGCCAAACTCGGTGGTGTCTTACCCTCTGACTTGCAGCAACGTTTATCTGCGGCTGATGTGCCTTGGCAAATTCGTACAATGTACCAAAATAATTTTGCTACTCTCCCGAATCCTGAATCTCCAGATTTGAAGGCTAATCCGAAAGATAAGTTAACCTTGACATTCAAGGCTTATTAATCAATCATTTTAGTCCAATCTCAGAGTTTGTAGTAAAGGAACCTTAGCCTTATCATCGTATTTTATCCAGGAATAAACCTGACAATGAAATCGGGCGCACGTCGGTGCGCCCCTACGGTTTCTGGGCGTAATTCTCATCCTCTAAATAATTAAACGCAACGGATAATCTCAGTCGCAATATTGGGTAACGGAATCACCCTATCCGCTAACCCCGAATTTGCCACCATTCCTGGCATTCCCCAAACAACACTTGTAGCTTCATCCTGCACCCAAACCTGACCCCCAACTTGGCGAATACATTCACAACCTAAACGTCCATCTTGCCCCATTCCCGTTAAGATAATAGCTAAGGTATTTGCCCCATACAGTTTAGCCACAGAACGAAATAACACATCAACAGCCGGACGACAGGAGTTTTCTGGCGCGTCTTGATGGGTGCGAAGATGCACACCTTTACCATTTCTCTCGATAATCAGATGATAATCTCCTGGTGCTATCCACGCTAACCCCGGTTTTAATTGACCCAACGTATAACCCTCAGCCACTTTAATTTGGCACTTTTGCGCTAATCGTTCAGCTAAACGGGTGGTAAACACAGGCGGCATGTGCTGTACGATAACAATAGGGATGGGAAAATTAGCGGGAAACTGGGGTAAAATTGCCTCTAATGCTTTGGGTCCTCCAGTCGATACGCCGATCGCTAAAATTTCAATCTGAGACTTTACATCAGAAAGTGTAACCGTTTGACGCTGTAGAGATGTTGCTGGAAATGGTTCTACACCAGGTTTAACCGGAGTCGAGGGCGAATCTGTACAAAATGCCTTAATTTTGGGAATCAGGTGTTCCTGAATATGCTGGAGGGCTTCCTCTTTACTTTTCGTTTGTGGCTTGGTGACATAATCCGTCGCCCCTAGAGACAGTGCATCTAGCGTAGCCTCCGCCCCGCGTTCGGTTAGGACACTATACATAATCACAGGTAACTGATGATCCTGCTGGCGAATTGCGGCTAATGCTTCTAAGCCATCCATTTCTGGCATGGCAATATCTAATATCACCACATCTGGCTTCACTTGAGCCAGTTTAGCCAGGGCAATTTTACCATTCGCTGCGACACCGATGACGCAAAGGGCGGGATCAGCATCGAGTACGTTACTAATCATACGCCGCGCTAGCACAGAGTCATCAACAACAAGGATATTAATGGTCATTTGTCATTTGTCATTTGTCATTTGTCATTTGTCCGTTAATATTTAAATTGCCCGACAAGTTGTTCAAGTTCATGCGCCGTTTTTGAGAGTTCTAGGGCTGAATTTTGAGTGTTGCTGGCACTTTGGGCGGTGTTTTGAGCCGCATCCGCGACGCCTGTAATGTTGCGGGCAATTTCTTTAGAACCGAGGGAGACTTGGTTGATGTTACGGGCGATTTCATTCGTCGTGGCGGTTTGTTCCTCCACCGCACTGGCAATTGTGGTCTGAAAATCGTTGATTTGATGAATAATGGTAGTAATCTGGGCGATCGCATCTACCGAATGTTTGGTGTCTCCTTGAATGGCTTCGACTTTCTGGCTGATGTCTTCTGTGGCATTGGCGGTTTGTTTTGCCAATTCTTTCACCTCGTTGGCAACCACGGCAAACCCTTTCCCTGCTTCTCCGGCGCGGGCGGCTTCTATGGTGGCGTTGAGGGCGAGGAGGTTGGTTTGTTGGGCAATTGAGGTAATTAACTTGACAATTTTGCCAATTTCTGCACTGCTTACCCCTAACTGGGCAATGGTTTGATTGGTGGTTTCAGCGGTGGTGACGGCGGAGGTGGCGACGGTGGTGGCTTCAGCGGCACTTTTGGCAATTTCTTTGATACTGGCGTGCATTTGTTCCATACCAATGGCGACGGATTGGGTATTGGTACTCACTTGTTCAGCAGCGGTGGAAACGGTAGCGGCTTGAACGGAGGTTTCCTCGGCTGTCGCCCCCATGGTTTGGCTTTCTAGCGTCAGATGTTCGGAAGCATTACTGAGTGCGATCGCAACTTGGGCAATTTGTTTAACTTGATCGGTCAGATTGACTGCCATCAGGTTAACATTATCGGTTAATTCTTTCCATGTCCCGTCAACCCCTTCTACAACGGCTTGACTCCCAAGTTGTCCATTGATAACGTCTTGAGTTAATTGGGTGACTTCATGGGCAAAGGTATTGAGTTGATCCACCATTGTATTCAGCGTTGTTTTCAGGGCTAAAATTTCTCCCTGTGCCTCAACGGTGATTTTTTCACTAAAATTACCCTCACTAATTGCCGTAGCAACGGTGGTAATACTGCGTACCTGATCAGTGAGATTTTGCGCCATCAGATTTACGTTATCGGTGAGTTCTTTCCAGATCCCCGAAACTCCTTGCACCTTAGCTTGTCCGCCCAGTTTTCCTTCGAGTCCTACATCACGGGCAACCTGGGTGACTTCCACGGCAAAGGTATTCAGTTGATCAACCATCTTATTTACCGTCGTGCTAATCCGGCGAAAGAGTCCTTTTAAGGGTTTACCTTCAATTTCTAAATCAATTTTTTGAGATAAATCGCCTTTAGCAACGGCATTAATTACTCGGGCAATCTCGATCGTGGGGGTAACTAAACTATTAATAACGTCATTAACTGTATCTACGTTCGTTCGCCACGAACCTTTAAACTCTGGATGGGAATACTGCTTACTCACTTTACCCTCTTGGGCAATCGTTTTGCCAATACCAACCAGTTCGGTGGTAAAGGTTTGGTTCACAGTCACCATTTCATTAAAAACAGTCGCCAATTCTCCGAAGCCGTTATCAGCAGAAAGACGAACAGAAAAGTCACCATCTCTTACGGCTGCTAGGGCGTTTTTGAGTTCTTGTAAGGATTGGGAACTGAGTTCAGACTCTAGAGAGGTTTCGGATTGCGATGGTTGACTTGGCGGCTCGACAGGATCAGGGTCATTGGCTGATAAATGATTGGATTCAGTGGTAACAGTTTTTTCGGTTTCCTGATTTTCGACACCCTCCGGATCTTCAAAAAAAACAGCACGTCCAGGTTTACGATTTTTCACGAGTTTGTTATTCGTCATTTGTTATTTGTCATTCGTCATTTGTACTTCGTGCATCCCTAGCCGATTAAGCAACCGCCGCGATCGCGTCGAGTAATAATTGAAATGAATTGACATCAAAAAACAGGACAATATCACCCTTAACTTGGAGTTCTTCAATATCAAAATGAGTCCGTGCTAACAGCACATGAGCCTCGTTGTAGCCCATTTTAAAGGACAGAATATGCTCAATATCTTCCTCTTCGTAGCAAGGGATCGCATAGTCCAGTTGTTGCTCCAGTATATTACTAATTGAACCCATAACGCCATTGAGGAGAATATTTCCCACTTCACTCAGGGTGCTAATTTTTAGAGAATCCAGATCCGGACTTTTTACATCTTCGCCCGTGAGAATTGAGACTAACATCGCGGCACTTTCCGTGGGAAAAATAAGCTGGGCATTCCCCATAAATGAGCCACTAAACGGTAACTTTACAGCAGAAAGGGGATCAGATCCTAAGCGTTCTTTTTGTTGATTTTGCATTTCCACAAGGGGTAAAAGTTCCACTTCTGGAATTTGCAACCGGATATTATAGTCAATCATTTCGCTCAACATTCCCGCTGCCTGACCCACTCCAATATTAATCAACTCTTTCAAGGCATCTAATTGGTCATGAGTTAAGTCCACGCTGAGGTTCTCCTAGTTTATTTTTATGCTCAGGGCTTGGGTGACTGCCTCGATAATTTCTGGTGCTTTGGGAGGTTTTTTTAGCAGCATAAATGCGCCTAAACTTTCACAATGCTGACGCGCACTGTCCTGGATATCGGCAGTGAGGACAATCACCGGAATTTTTGAGCCGCGATCGCGCAGTTCTTTGAGCAGACCAAATCCATCCATTTCTGGCATTAACAAGTCAGAAATAATACAATCGGGTGTCGTATTTGCTAGCAGATTCAGACATTCACGCCCGTTAGCCGCTTCTAGAGTTTCATGTCCACTTTGTTGGATAGCTTTCTTAATCATCCGCCGAGAAAAGGCAGCGTCGTCTGTAATTAAAATTAATCCCATGATGGTCTAGTCCTTATTTACTGATGATTGGGGAAATTTAAGCGGATCAACATGATCCAATTGGAGTTTGAGCTAAATAGCCATGATTCTTTAAGCAGGTTTGGCAATCCAATATGTAGGTTTTCATCTGACCTTTTCCTTTGATATCAATAAAACCTCGTTCACGAAACAAATGTTGACTCGATAACTGCTGGTACGTCGCTTCTGTAATCTGAATACAGTTTGCTAAACCCTGTTGTTCCATCCGGCTGGCGGTATTAACGGTATCCCCCCACAGGTCATAGCTAAACTTTTTAGTGCCAATCACACCCGCTACAACTGAACCCGTATGAATACCAATTCTTAAACTGAGCGGATCTCCTGTTTTTTGCATTAACTGAGTCATGGCTTCCTGCATCGCCAGTGCCATTTTGACCATTACATCAGCGTGGTCATCGCGGGGGATGGGGAGTCCAGCAGCAACCATATACCCATCACCAATGGTTTTAATTTTTTCCAATCCATACTGTTCAGTTAATTGATCAAACTCCGAAAAAATGGAATTCAGTTTCACGACTAAATCTCTGGGGCTAATTTGGGCAGAAAGTTGAGTAAATCCCACCATATCCGCAAATAAAACGCTGACATTTTCAAAGTAATCGGCAATCACACCTTCTGACTGTTGCAGCCGTTGAGCAATGGGTTCCGGTAAGATATTTAGCAATAACCGTTCCGTTCGCTCTTGACTCTGAATCAGTTTGATATACAGTTGAGATTGTAGAATTAAGCGACGCACCCGTTGCAGCAGGACGGGCCAATGAATGGGTTTGGTTACATAGTCATTGGCTCCGGCTTCAAAGGCTTGATTTACAGATTTTTTGTCCTCCAATGCTGTAATCATTAGCACCGGAATTTGACTGGTTTTCGGATTTTTTTTGAGCTGTTTACAGCAGGTAAAACCATCCATCACTGGCATCATCGCATCCAGTAAAATAATATTGGGAGAGGTATGTTTACAGAGTCTGATACAGTCTAAACCGTCGGATGCTTCCAGGATTTGATATCCTTCTTTTTCTATCACTCGTCGCATCAACAGTCGCTGAGTTTCTTCATCATCAACGATGAGGACTTGGAGGGATTGTTTTTGATTGTTATTGAAATCAGAAATCAGCATAAAATTATTGAGGTTGAGCGAAGTATAAACCCACCATATATGATGTACCTGCGTAAGTCCTGGTACTGATAATGAAGAACCACCTTAGCTAAATTCTCCCATCCGTTACCAGAATGGAATGCACTATTTATTTTTTTTCAATAGGGAATAATAAAATGGCAGATTTAGACTGATACACGTAGACGTTGACGCACCGCTTGTAAGGTTTGATGCACTCCCTGGATGAGTTAGCGATTCAGTCTATGCCCTGTTTTTGCGCTTATGTTAAATATTATCAAATTTTCTCTCTAGGTCAAAAGGTTGAGCCTACGCCAAATGTCGTAACTTTTCTAATAGATCTGTTCTAGACGAAAATTTTACCTCGCTGTATCACCAATTTTCCTCAGATAACGTATGAGTTTGTAGCTGGACAAATAGAGGATCAAGACTGCTGCTTTCATTGGCATATAAGGCATCTAACTGTTGAGTAATCTGATCCTGTTTATGCGCTTGCAAGTAGTCTTGAAGTGCCACCGCATAAAGCTGACTCCGAGATAACCCCATACGTTTTGCGAATTGTTCCGCTGCGTCAAAAAGCGGATCAGGAATTGAAATGACTGTTTTAACCATGGAATCGGGCGCACGCCATGCGCCCCTACGGTTTCTGGATATAATTAATTTTAGGTAAAGCTGTCTTGACCCGTTGATATTCAGCCTCGATGCGAGACAGTATTACCTCGATTCCTTCAGTTGTTCCGGCCTGTCCTATCTGTTCCAATTCACTGCATAATTGAGATAATGGCATTGCCCCAACCGTCATACAAGCACCCCGTAACCTATGGGCGGTGGCTTGAATCGCGGCGGTGTCTTGTTGGGTAATCGCCTCTCGAATCCCTTGCAGGTGCAGGGGTGCAGCTTGGCGGAATGTATTCACAATTTCTAGCCAAAAGTCCTCTGCATCCTCTCCCATTAAGTCTTTTAACTCCTCAAAGGTTTCTGGATCAAGGGGTGAAATCTCTGCTACCGTGGATGCGATCGCGCTTTGTGATTCGCTGTTTTGCCCATTTTCATGAATTGGTGTGATTCCAGGGGAGTTGGTTTGTCCCTGATCCGGTTCCTGCTGATACTCGGCTTCAAGTTCAGCTATCAGCGTACTCGCACGAGTTATGAGTTGCTTTAATTCTTCAATAGCCTGTCTATTCATCGTAGGTGGGTTGGTTGGAGGATCGGGTGTTTCAGTTGAAGGACAATCTCCCTTGTCCTCGATAAGGGCGGGTTTAGTCAAGTTCTCAGTTTTCTCAATACCCTTTCTACTTTCCATCTCCTTGGCGTAATGCTGCAATGCTTGCACCAGCGCTTTCACTCGCACAGGCTTACTCATATAGTCATTCATACCCGCCTCAATACAGGTTTCGCGATCGCCTTTCATCGCATTAGCCGTCATCGCAATAATCCAAGGGCGGTAGGATTTGTCCTTCGTCATTTGTCCCCCAGCTTCCAGACGTTCCACCGAAACCTCTCGACAAGTTGCTTCATGGTTCCCCATCTCTTCGGAGAATTGCTGACGAATTCGCCGAGTCGTTTCCAGCCCATCCATCCCCGGCATTTGCATATCCATAAAGATGATATCGTAATCACAACGACTCACCGCCACCAGCGCTTCTTGTCCACTATTAGCAATATCGGCGCCATATCCTAACCGTTGCAACATTTCACAGGCAACTTGATGATTAATTTCTACATCATCTACCAACAAAATCTTTAAGGGTAGTTTTTTCGCCAGTTCAGGGTTAAATTGAGGCGGCGAGACGCTGGGTTTTATCGGTGTGGGTTTTTTTTCGGCAATTTGTAGCAAAACCTGATGCAGTTGAGCTTGCTTAATTGGCTTATAAATAAAGGCAGCAAATTCTACTCGCCCTTGGTATTCATGACGACTCGGTTTCCCGCCAGAACTCAGAATTAATAACGGTAGATTTTTTCCTTGGGGTAAAGCCTGAATTCGTTCCGCTAGCGCCACACCATCTAATTTAGGCATGTGGTAGTCTAGGATTGCCAGGTCAAATTTAGATTCACGACGCAATAGTTTTAGCGCTTGGAATCCTGACTTCGCACAACGAACCACCATTCCCCAAGACTTTGCTTGTAGGGTCAGAATTTGGCGATGCGTCGCATTATCATCCACAACTAATACCCGTAAACCTGTTAACTCAGGTTGGGGAACATCCAACTGTTGAGGGATTGATGAGAGGATTGATTGTGTCTGGATGGTAAAAGAAAATTGAGATCCTTTGCCCACTTCACTTTCGACCCACATCGTACCGCCCATCATTTCACTTAAACGTTTACTAATCACCAATCCTAACCCCGTTCCCCCATATTTCCGGGTTGTGGAACTATCCACCTGGCTAAAGGGTTTAAAGAGTCGATTCATCCGTTCAGGGGGAATTCCAATTCCTGTATCTCTCACCGTAAATTGAATTTCGTATTGATGGGAAACGTCTAGACATTCCACCGTCACATCTCTACGATATTCCTCATTGATCTCTGGGTATTTATTAGCACAAACAGAGAGAACCACTTCTCCTTGTTCAGTAAACTTAATCGCATTACTGAGTAAATTCAGCAAGATTTGCCGCAGTCGCGTGACATCCCCTAGAATTGTCGTCGGGGTTGTCGAGTCTAATTGATAGGCAATATCAATATGTTTTTCCGCCGCCTTGGGTGCGACTAAATCTAAGGTATCTTCAATACAAGTTCTTAAGTTAAAGGCTTCTGCTTCTAACTCCAGTCGGTTGGCTTCAATCTTAGAAAAGTCCAGAATATCATTAATAATGGCAAGTAACGCATCCCCACTGGTGCGAATCGTATTCACAAAATTTCGCTGATTCGGAGATAACCGACTATCTAATAACAATTCGGTCATGCCGATAATACCATTCATGGGTGTGCGAATTTCATGGCTCATTGTTGCCACAAATTCACTTTTAGCTTTGTTGGCAGATTCGGCTTCGACTTTGGCTTGTTTTAATTTAGCTTCGACTTGCTTACGTCGTTGCAGTTCATCCTGATAGTTTTGAATCCGCTGAGTGAGTTCGGTGACATCTTGAATTGCGATTAAAGCATAAACCCCATCGCCAATAAGTGCCGGAATTGGCGTAACACTGGTTTCTTGAATTCGTTTCTTAGTCTGCGGTTGATCTTGACTAATCAGAGATCCGTGCAGTTGTGATGAAAATACCGCAGGTAAGCGACTCTTGAATACTTGCTTTAAGCGAGTTTTATATCGCGGTTGATTCACTTGCGGAAAATGGGTCGCTAAGGATGTACCAACGATTTCAGATTTGGGCAGTTTTGTCCAGTTTTCTAAGATATGGTTCCAAAATAAAACCACAAAATCTTGTCGGATAATACACAATCCGATAGGAATTCGGTCAAGGATATTAAAGTGTTGGGTAATGGTTTCTAGTTCAGGGTTGATGGGTGATGGGTGATGGGTGATAGTTGATGGGTGATGGTTCATCGTTCAGGGTTGATGGTTGATGCCGATCGCATTGTACTCGGTGTACGATGGTTATTTTTCTCTTATCCGATAAAAAAGAGGCAGTTGGACTCCTGGAAACGGGTTATTTTTTTTGGCTAGAGTTTAATCCAGGTGTCACATTAGTACAAATGTTAAGGTTTGCTAAATTTTGTAATTAGAATATAATAGGCAAAGTTAGTTTCGCAATCATACAGCAGCAATCTTGAGAGAGTTGAATGGAAATCGATGAGGATCTCAAGGAATTCTTAGTGGAAGGCTACGAACACCTGAATCAACTCGAAGGGGATTTAGTCGCCTTGGAACAAAGCACCTCAGATCCAGAGGTGATCAACCGGATTTACCGCCATCTGCACACGATCAAAGGAAACAGTGGTTTTCTCGGTTTGGAGAAATTACAGGAAATTACCCATGGGGGAGAAAATTTACTCAGTCGTTTACGGGAAGCGAGTATTCCGGTAACACCAGGTATTACCAATGCGTTATTACAAGTGATCGACGCCATCCGCGATCACTTTGAGAGTCTCGAAACCACTGGCGAAGAAAGTTCACGCGATCGCACGGCTTTATTCAATCAGTTAAACGCATTACCTGTTGAGAATGGGGAGAGGATCAAGGATGAGGAATCCGAAACCCAAACCCCAATTTCCAATTCCCCATCTCCAATCACCAATAGCGCCATCCGTGTTGATGTTAATCTCCTGGATAAATTAATGAATCTGGTGGGAGAATTGGTATTATGTCGCAATCAAATTTTAGAATTTGCCAATAAACAGGCGGTAAATGCTGAACATGATGATGCGTTTAAATCAGCATCGGGACGATTAAATTTAGTCACCTCCGAATTGCAAGAAGGGGTGATGAAAACCCGGATGCAACCCATTCGCACCATTTGGAGTAAATTCCCCCGTGTCGTGCGCGATATTGCGGTGAGTTTAAACAAGCAAGTGCAATTGGAAATGGAGGGAGAAGAGACAGAATTAGACAAAACCTTAATCGAAGCGATCGCGAATCCGCTAACCCATCTTGTCCGCAATTGTCTGGATCATGGTTTAGAAACCCCAGATGTGAGGACAGCCGCCGGAAAATCGGAAGTGGGGCGCTTGTTACTCCGCGCTTATCACGAAAGCGGACACGTTAATATTGAAGTGTCTGATGATGGCAAAGGAATTGATCCCGAAAACCTGAAACAAAAGGCGCTACAACAGGGAATAATTACGCCGACGCAAGCCCTGCAAATGACCGAACAGGAAGCGCTTCACCTCATCTTTTTACCCAGTTTTTCCACCAGCAAAACTGTCACCAATATTTCCGGACGGGGTGTGGGAATGGATGTAGTTCGGGCAAATATTGAGAGGATTAGTGGCACAATTGATGTCGAAACTTGGTTAGGCAAAGGGACAACTTTTAAACTAAAAATTCCCCTAACTTTGGCGATTATTCCGACATTAATTATTACCAGTGGCGGCGATCGTTATGCCATTCCCCAAGTGAATCTGTTAGAACTGGTACGTTTAGATCGCGAACAAGCTGAACAGCGGATCGAATGGTTTCATGGAACACCTGTTTATCGGTTACGGGGGAATTTATTACCCTTGGTTTACTTAAATCAGGTGTTGCAACTGGAAAATAATACCGAAGTGCAGGAGTATAGCGGTATAGGGAAAACCTCGAACGCCCATAAGCAAAATTTAAGTCCTGAACAAGAGGATGAAACGATTAACATTGTTGTAGTTCAAGCCACTGAGAAACCCTTTGGGTTAGTTGTGGATGCGATTAACGATACCCAAGAAATTGTGGTTAAACCTTTAGGAAAACCGCTAAAATCCCTAGCTTGTTTTGCGGGGGCGACAATTATGGGGGATGGGAAAGTGGTATTAATTTTAGATGTCCAAGGGTTAGCGCAAAAAACGCTGATCACTTCTCCGGACAAGGAAAAAGCATTAGTGAATGAGGACAGTCAATCGGTGAATTCTGCCGCTATTCCCCAGCAGCTTTTAGTCTTCCACGCCGCCAATCAGCGACGTTTGGCAATTCCTTTGTCTAAGGTATCACGCCTAGAAGAATTTTCCCGCGATCGCATCGAATATTTGGGTGATCAAGAGGTGATTCAATATCGCCAGCATATCATGCCGCTGATTCATTTATCGGCTGTTTTGAGCAACGGTTCTCCAGGGTTTCAGGTGCGCGATCGCCAATCGGAAATTAGTGAGGATAAACAACCCGTGATTGTTGTCTCTTTGGAGGGGGACAAACAAGTGGGGTTAGTGGTGGATCAGGTTCTGGATATTGTTGAACAAGGTATTAATATTAAAGGAGTATCTCCACAACAGGCAATTCTCTGTTCAGCGGTGATTCAGGGTAAAGTTACTGAAATTATTGATGTTCATGCTCTCATTGAGCAGGGTTTATCAGTAGTTAAGCCGATGTTAGTTGAGATTTAAGTAAATAGGCAATTAACTAGCACAAATGACGAATAATAAATGACAAATACTACTCAATTATGTACCTTTTTCCTCGATAATCTTTTCTTGGGAATTGAGGTAGAAAATGTTCAAGAAATATTACGTCATCAGGAGATGACACGAGTTCCCCTTGCGCCTCCGGTTGTGGCGGGTTTAATTAATTTACGCGGACAAATTGTGACGGCGATTGATTTACGACGGCGATTGGAGTTAAAGCCACGGGATTATGATCCGTTACCTATCAATATAATTGTCCGAACCCCTGAGGAAACGGTGAGTTTGTTAGTGGATGGAATTGGCGATGTTTTAGATGTATCCGATGACATTTTTGAACGTTCTCCGGATACGTTTAGGGGGGAGGTGCGAGAGTTAATTCGCGGTTCTTATAAGTTGCCAAATCGATTATTGCTGTTTCTGGATGTGGATAAAGTGGTTGATTTTACGGTGATGGATTAAGATTTTTTAACGCAGAGGGGCGCAGAGGTTGGCGCAGAGGGGCGCAGAGGGGGTTAGAGGATGGGGTGCTGTGATTATGTGTATGCTTTTGAGGTGGATTGATGGGTAAGAAAGAAGGAAAGTCTGTGGCGTTTGCTAATGTTAAAGGGGGAACGGGGAAAACCACGACTTGTGTGAATGTGGCGGGGTGTTTGGCTAAACGGGGAAATCAAGTTTTAGTGGTAGATTTTGATCCTCAAGGGAATGCGACATCAGGATTGGGTATTGATGGTAAAGGTTTACACTATTCGATGTATGATGCTTTTTTAAATCAATGTCAGGGGTATAGTGGTGTTCCGATTACTAAGGTTATTTTAGAAACGGATATTGAGAATATTCATATCGCCCCTTCTGTCTTAAATCTAGGGGTTGCACCGATGCTGTTGCAAGAGACGAAAGATAAAACGGGGATATTGCAGCGAATTTTAGAGCCTGTACAGCGGTTTTATGACTATATTTTGATTGATGTTCCTTCGGATGCTGGATTATTTCTTTTCAATAGTTTGAGAGCAAGTGAACAAATTGTNGTGCCAATTGATCCGGGTATTTTTTCTTGGGAATCTCTGGAAGATTTAAACGCCTATTGCTGTGATTTAGTAGAGAATAAAGGACATAGGATTAAAGACTGGACAATTGTTTTAAATAAAACCGTGAGCCAAACCCGTCAATCCCGGAAATCCAGCCAGTTAAATCCGTCTGAAGAAATTGAATCAAGTCTCCAGGAGCGTTCAGATGCTGTGTTTGT
>JGI12048J13642_10087749_pt1 | contig 12920 bp, 11 predicted proteins | sample ElkSlonscriptome_16_FD_13642 | JGI IMG/M metagenome (IMG submission 13642) | reverse complement strand
CGTCTGTTCCTTCCTTTTTCGTCGTCATGAATTTGTTGAGTAGCGAAATGACGTTGCCAGCGTCGTCGCCGAAATCATCGAGCGACGTAACGGATTTCAATCGATCGGCAAAGAGCTTGTCGTCAATCGATAGCACGATCAAAGACTTTTCGATACTCATCTGGCCGCCGAACGATTCACATAGCTTTTCAAGATGCTGTTTGGCGGACAACGTTCCTCGTGGTGGGACAATAGGATCACGGACGTCGACTTGCATGATGTCGAGAGAAACCCAATCGAGTTGAATCGGCACGCCCGTGATTTGGCTGATCAGCAAAACGAAGTCACCCAGCGGGTAACCTGGCGAATCGATTGCGAACTCGATCGATAAAACTCGTTTCGCGTCGATGGTCGGGGGCGGTGTGGCGATCATCATCGGATCGAGTGATTCCTCGGTGGCTTCCTCCAATCGAACGCGGTCCAAACTGGGCGGCATCTCAATCGTCGGCGTGACCTCGTTCGCCTCCCCATCGAGATCGAGAAGATCTAAAAATGGCGTTAAACCGGTGGGAATTTCCCGAAACTCGGGACTCGGGTTCTCGTCGTCCACCGGTTCGGTCGGCTTCGCATCTTGTGGTTTGGATAATTCGGCATTCGGTTCCGCCAGCGGATCGATCGGCATCAAGTCGACCGGAATTTCGTCTGATTTAGCTTGCTCGCTCGGTTCCTCTGTTTTAATTGATTCGGTCGGTTCGGTGATTTCCGTACTGGGTTCACCGGGAAACGATTCCGAGTCAGGCGGGGACTCAGGCTCGGGGTCCGATCCAGGCGTCTGTTCACTTTCACGCAGCTCGGGTGCATTCGGTTGTGGAGTCGTTTCGAGCATTGGCGGAAGGTCGGTCAATGCAGTGGGTTGTTCGTCGCGTGACCTGACGAACCAAACAAAGACGAAGACTGCCATTAAAAACGTCGCTGCCGAGACCGCTGCGATCAACGCAACTTGGCGTCTCTGTTTCGTGCGGTCACTTTGCCACGCGTCGGGCGGAAAGGCCGCGGGTGCATCATCGAAGGTCTCGGCATCCACCGAATCAGAACCCTGGAATCCGCTCGTAGCAGGCATCTCCGAGTGCGTTGATTCGGGTGCATCAAGATCGGTTGCCGAATAGGCATCGCGCGTGATCTCGTCACTATCCACGACATTGTTTCCAATCGCGACTTGGCCTGGTGCTGCCGATTGCCCCGACGTCGCGGGCGGATCGACCTGGACCATCGAGCCGCATTTTGGGCATGAAGCAATGGTGCCGATGACAGCCGGGTCCGAAACTCGCAACTGACTACCACAAGTCAAACACTGAACAAAATACGGGATAAATGACAACCTTCAACTCTCCTGAAGTTTGTTGCGGATAAGCGTCAAAAATTTCGTTGGGAGGGCGAGAAACGAAAGACTTGGCGACTTCCGCTACACGCTTTGACAATGGCTTGGAAATCCTCGGGCTGTTGTACTAGAAACGATACACCAAAATCGTACAGCATCGTCCGATATTTTTCGGGAATCGAATTTGTTGCAGCAATCTGTATCGCATTCCTCTTCATTTTCTGCAATGTCGTGATCCGCTTAGCCTGCTCGATGAACGATTCGGGTGTAACGCTCCATACAACGACGATCTCGTATCGCTGCGACCTTTGGTATTGCATCGCTAGGGAGAGTCCCTCGTCGGGCAATACGGATTGCACCGTTATTTGGTCCTGCAATCGAAGTCCATCCACACTGGCTCGAATCGCCTCGGTCCAACGCCATCGGTTCTCGTTGCCATCTTCACAGACGATCCAGCGGATGTCGACGGCGGGCTCGGAGGAGAGATTCATTTCGCATCACCTCGCTTTACCGAGCGGGTGAAATCATCATGGGTCGAATCATTGTTTGCTTTTGACGCTTCGATTCGTCTCAGTAAGCGGGAACGCGTGATGCCAAGCGAGCGTGCGGCTTCGGCCCGGTTGCCCTCGGCATTTTCCAGTGCCGTTTCAATCAGCCGACGCTCGAACGCTTCGAGCTTTTGATCCAGGGGAATATTTTTTTTCGGTTGGGCTTTTGGTTGGGAACTCGGATGATACGAGCGAACGGACAAGGGCAAATGATCGGGGGATAGAGTATCACCCGGTGCGGTTCGGATGGCATGGCCAATGGCAGCATTGAGTTCGTCGTAGTTCTTTGGCCAGGGATACTTCACAATCAAATCCATTGCGGAACGCCCGATCCGCTCAACGCTGCCCTCTTTCGCAGCATAGCGGGCGTGCAAGATCGCCGTTGCAATCAGCGGAATGTCTTCGATGCGAGTCTGTAGAGGGGCAAGGATCATCGTCAAGCCACCAAGGATATCGGCCAAATCATCGGAGATCGTCCCTGAGGTTTGATGAGGTTCCCCCACGATCGAATCGACGGTGAAAGAATCAGCAGCCAGCGGATCCGCAACCAGTGATGCTGAAATCGTCTTGACGTTTTGACTGCACAATCCAATGATCCGAAAGCGACCTTCAAACAGCTCGACTAAATGCACCAAGTGGCTTTGGGCATCGAGCGGCATTTCATCTAACTCGCGAATGATCGCAGTCGCTAAGGATTGCTCCGACTCGGTCAATGAATTGATCGCGGGAGCGATCGATGCGTCGAGCAATTCAGGATCCATCAAGGCACCGTCAACTAGAACGAGCGGTTCGCGTGGAGCAGATTGCTGGTGGATTCGGCGGGCAATCGATTCGCCAGCACACCCAGGTGGTCCGAACAAACCCACGTGCGTTCGGACCGATGCAGCGACTTGCAATCGCGAACGAAGCTGACGAGCCGGAGGTGATTTTCCAATCGTGGCCAAATCGGCGATCAACGCATGGTGCTTGCGCCAACTATCGAGAAATTGTCTTATCGCGACAGCGTCCTCGAATTCTTGCTGTTGCTTTGCACCCGGAGAGCGGTCTTCAAACTTTCCACCGATTGCCAACGTGACTCCCGAGCCGCCTTCTCGGTCAGCATGCCCGACACGAATAAAGCGGACGTCCAATGGATCAAGTGATTGAGCCGCCCGCGACGACACAGCCGATCCGGAGGTCGGTTTTAGGTAAGGTTGAACGCGTAGCGATGCCGTACCACGTTGATGGAATCCGGGCGGTGGGGATAGCGATGCCGCCAATTGATCGAGCGGATCATCGGAAACAGGACTACCGGCGATACACCTGCGATTCAGTAACGTTTCAACGTCGATACCCAACCAACGTGCTGTCGCGGCGGATAAATAGACGAGCATTCCCTCGGCGTCGATCGCCCAAACAGGTGCATCGGCTGCGTCAAACAAACGCATCAACGCTCGAATCTTTGTACCCGATGTGGTCATAGCAAGAGTTTTTGTTGACTGTTTAAGCGGTAGCGACTTCCGCCGGACGCCCGAAGTAAATGGACGCCATGATCACGGTCGTCACCCCCAAGACACCTAGACCTAGAATCCCCAGAAAAACCGCGGCCGTGGGTGCTCCTATCATCTCGGCTTGATCGGCGGGAGCCAAGGTGACCGCCACGACACTGATGAAGTTATTGACGAAATGTGCCAACATGGCGGGGTATATCGAACCGCTCCGCCAACTGAGCCAACCCAAGTACAAACCGATTGGAAAGACGGCGATGATGTGAACCAAATCCATGTGAAAGGCGGCGAACAAAAAGGACGATACCACGATTCCTAGCAGTGGCCCCCAAGACCGATTCAAGCGAGTTTGTACATAGCCGCGAAACAATAATTCTTCACAAATCGCCGGTGTCGCTCCGATCAAAAACGCGATCGGGATGAGAAAGCCGTTTTGCCCGTGAAAGCGGAACGCTTCACCCATCAGTTTCAAATTTTCGCTGTCCTGCATAAAACTGCCGACAATCATCGATGAGACCATCCCGACGAGCGGCGTCGCAAACGCTGCAGCGACCCACACCCAAATCGGCCAATGACCGCGGACCAACGACAACCGCTTTCGCATCTCCACCGGCGACAAATAGGCGGCAAGCAAGGATGGCAAAATCATCGAAATTTGTGGAATGAGAATCAGTAGCACCATGCCCACGCGAGATTCAAACACCTTGGTCATGCTGTCAGGATCCGTGATGATCGACCGCGAAACGCTACCGTGAACGATAAAAAACGCCAAAAAAGTCGCAACGAAGCTGACCAGCAGAAAAACGCCCAATGAAAGCCCAATCACCGCAAAGGGAGTCCACCAACGTGGACGCCGAGCCAAAGAAGCGATAAGGATCGGCAATTCATGATCTCCGTCCAAGGTGACATCTGGCGGAGGGTAGGGATCAGGAAGTAGCGATGAATCCATAAAGCAAAACCAGAACCAAACGAGAGACAAGCGAACTTTAGATGACCGTGTCTCCAGTGTAAGCAAAACGCTGGCCAACGCGAACCTAGGCCAACAGCAGAAAAGCTAACCCATTCTAGCTCGACGCGTCGGTTTCGTCGCGTTGCGACTGGCCCATCGAGATAGGTCGTTGTTCAAATGGGATCTCAATGATGGAAACGACCCCTTCGCCTGTTCTTCGCTAAAACATTTTGAACTTTAACGCAGCTACGTTCGAAGCCTATGATCATTGTTAAAAATGCTCTAAAACATTGGTGGCAGTCCGGTGAAACCTCGCGGATAGTAGTTGACCTGGAATTGAAACTCCCAATCAAACAGCCGATCGTCACCGCTACGTAGCGGAACACCAACCCCCACAGCCGTCGTCAAGTTCTTGCCCCATTGAGCGACCGTGCCGAAATTGGCATTGAGGATATCGAGCCGATTGGCGACGTTGCCGACTTCAAACGGTGCGTCCGGCGACGGTCCGGCGCTAAAGTCATCACCGTAAATCTGTATCGGTTGCCCATTGGGGTCGACGCTGCGGAAGGTCGCGATATCGGCATCATTCAAAGTCGAGGTGTAGTGCAACTCCGACAGCAAAGCGAGTCGCTGCAATCGACTGTAACCACTTTTCGCTTGATAAATTACCCGTCCGAACGACAGGTCAATCGACAATAAGGTTTGCTCTCGAATGTCCTGCCGTTGTTCGTCGCTTAAATACTGATTGTACAGTTCGCCGGTGTTCGAATCGCGAAAAGCACCGATATTCGGATTGGTGATAAACTCATTGCCAGATCCCGATTGGTAAACGTCGGTATAGAGTTCTCTATATCGAACTTGGTTGTGTCCGATTGGCGCTTCAATCGAACAGAAAGCGTTCATGAATGTTCGGTCTGTCAATTGTGACGCCACGGCCAGAAACGGTGTCAACGAAACCGTATTGAAGTCGGTTTCGACGTTACGACCACGAAACAGGCTGATCGAGGGTCGTTGCGTGAGCGTGCCGTTGTCATTGAAATCGATCGCTTGACCATCGATATTGACGCCATCACTTACAAACAAACTGGAATCTTTCGAAACCGGAATGCGGGTTCCAAGTCCAATGCTCGCTACGGTGAATCTGCTTCTGTGAAACGCGTACTTATTGATGATCGTAAAATCTCGCAATTCAACATCATCACTGCCGAGGGTCAGATTGGGTGATGCGATGCCAAAAAAGCGATCGTCGATCGGAAACGGATTCGTTTGGGGACTTCCGTCAAAGACTTCCAAAAACTGTGTTGCGATAAACTCCTGCTCGGATCCAAGTGTGGAAACAAACGGAAGGCGAAACTCAACTGAAAAATTTTCGGTGACTCGTCTTTCGATTCCGAACTCGAACAAGTGGGTATCAAACTTTTGCTGGAACGCTTCGACTTCGTCTTGGAAATACGTGATGTTTGATGCCGGGTCGAATATGAAAATACTATCGCCCGTTGCCCGGAGGGCGTTGACAGTCGCTGCATCGTCAAATCGGTGGTAACGAAATGACATACGGTCACGTGGGATCGCCGAGTTGTTGTCGCTCACCTTCGAATTGCTTGCCACGGTGCCACCGCTGGTCAAGGCCGGGTTGGCATCGCCAGCGAGGTTGTAGGTGAAACGCGTCGTTCGGGCTCCTCCGATGTAGTCACCCATCATGTTGGGGATGTCGGAGAACGACAATGAGCTTCCGCCACCGGAACCGAAGTTGGTGGCCAAGCCTTGGCTGAGATCAAAATTAGTTGCCGCCTCGTCGAGCGTAGCGGTGTCAATCACTTCTGGTTGAGGAAGTTCAGTCGGGTCGTCGAGCTCGGTGTTCCCTGATGCAACGGGTTGTCCTTGCGAGGCGATTCCATCGGCAGGCGATTCGATGGGGGCGGAGTCAGCTACGATCGGCGCCGGTGTCGATTGCGAGTTGAAGGGCGGACACCATTCGATGATCGGGGGACACGCTTCGCTGACGATCATCTGGGACGGGTAGGGGACGCAAGCAACGCCATCTTCGGCGATCGTCTGGGCACAGACGGAAACAACGCCGAGCAACGGGGCAACAAGCAACGCGATCTGCGATCGACGCATTGGGAGTCGAAACATCAGAAACCTTCCCTGGTTTTCCATTTTGAGCTTTTGGCCGAGAGGAAATCCTGCTCCCCTCAATTGACGCCAGCGAGACCGCTCGGCTACTTGTTAAATTCGACCCAACGACTCGGGGGAGTTGATACGCCATTCCCTTTTTCGGTATGAACCAGTCAATCCGGTTTTGACGTCGCTGGTTCTGCAGAAGTCCAGGGCGATCGTGTTACCTGCATTTTTGTCCTTCCATTCCATTCTTTTGTCTGTCCTGCCGTTGCGTTTCTCTCAACCAAATCCTCGAAATTTGGACGTTCAACTTGGCAGAGATCGTCGAGACGCAGGGGGCTAAGGACCGCAGAGGATTAACGTTGGTCCTTTCTTCTTTTATCCATGGCGACCTTCCCACGCCAAAGTTTACCCACAGATTCTACTGACAATGCTTTTTTGGGCAGTTCCCGAACCCTCGACTGACCTTTTGATCGGAATGGTTCTAACGGCGATCACATACATTCGCGACAGAAGAATAGGTCTCGCTCGGGACGCGGGAATCAGTTGATGTCCTTCGTCCCGACAGGTACGACAGGAAGCTACCGCAACACCGTAACGGGAAATCCTGTGCCAGAAATCGTTACCGGAGGGCATGCGATTGGCTTGGCATTCAGGCTACGATTGTAGATCGTTATCGCCAATGCGGCGGTAAAGAACATAAACATGTTCGACATTGGGATCATCGTCACGTCTTGAAACATTCCGTTGCATGCATAACCAGCAAAACCGCCGAGCCAAATAAAGCCGGCGTGTCGGGCCATCTGCGATTTTCCCTTATCATTGACCATTTGCCATGAGACGGCGGTCGTAATCGTTAAGATACCGAGAAACAAGAACAATCCGACCAACCCCGCGTCGACCAAGATCGAAAGAAAAATGTTGTGCTGAGTATACGGGCGTGCTTGATCCAAAGGCACGCCGTACGTGCGAACCGTATGAAAGGGTTCACTATACTCTAGGTAATGACCAAATCCATGTCCTAGAATTGGCCGTTCTTTAAACATTTCCCAAGCAACGATGGCAAGCAGAGGCCGTAGTTGGACCGATTTTTCGGCGTCGGCAGCACTCAAGTTCTTGTCACGCTTCATTTGCATGAATTGGTCCTTTAGCCCCGCCGCACCCGCGGCTCCTAGCAATAGCATCGACACCAAGCCGAGCACCCGAAGCCAACGTGGTGAGTAGACCCAAACGATGACGGCAACCGCCGCGATTCCGCCCATCCATGCACTTCGCGTCAGCGTGCAGTAGATGCCAGCCAAAATCAAGGTTGACAATCCCGCATAAAAAAGTTTTACGCGGTGATTGGATTGAATAAAGCCAAGCATTGCAACGACCAACGAAATCGTCATGATCACTGCGTTCCCCGACGGGTTCAACAACGGCCCACGAGCACGACCGAAGAACTCCCATATTTTTCCATTGACGATGTAGCGTGGAAAAACCAGTCCGTGCAATCCAGAAACCTCTAAGATCGCAGTGATCGATAAGTAGAGGCCCAGCGCAAGCAACAAACGTTCCACCCATTTCATGTCGTTTGCGGTAATCTCACTGACGCGCACGACGGCATACATTCCGATCGGCATGGCGACATAGAATAGCCATCTCGCGATTGGCGAGTTCTCCTTCGGCCCTGGACCGCCCATCACTGCACTGACAAGCAGCCATGCCATCAATAGGACGATGGCAATATCGATTCGTGATAAACGCGATAGAACCAATTCCCCTTGACGAAACCGCACCATCGCCAGCCCAAACATTACCAACCATAAAACACGGTCGAGTGTGATTGGAATCGGAGCGGGGATCGATAGGAATTCGGGTCCAAAGACCGTACCGACCAACAAAACCATCGTTGCCAGAATGATCGTTCGTCCGTACGTCAATAGTGGCACCATCCAAACGGCGGAAGCGATCGAGAACAAAATGATCAAAAGAGTCATATCAGCCTACCTACGCGTGGAGTATCCGATTGACTTAATCTCACTGCCTTCTGCGACGATCGTCCACCCGTCAACATTGCAAAGGGGGTGGGAAGGTACCGTTCCAACAACCATCCGGCTGCAAAACAACCGATTCCAGTGATCGGATACAAAATCCAAAACCGCATCGGCTTCTCAATCACTTGGTCGGCGATGCGATAGAGCACCGTTTGCAGAGGAAATTCATGAACCAAATACACGAAGAATGCCAACCCCGATAAGCGGGAAAATATAGGACTGCGTAGTTGCCAACTGATCGACCACAAAGCCATCATGCCACAAAGAATCGATGCCTTGTGAATGATTAAACTGGTGAGGGAATATTGATGGACATACCACGAGTCATAATCCGGCTTTATGACCAATCGAACCAGAATCAAACCCAACCAAAGCAAGCTGATCGATGCGATCGAAATGCGACTGCGATTGCCCAATTGGACGAGCCGATCGACATGTTTCGTCGTCGTCGCACCGAGGCAGAAAAAGAACAGCGTTTCGATGTTTAGCAAATAAAGTTCTCCGACAATCGGAAACGGCTGAAGATGAAAGATCCACAAAACCGCCAGTTCGATTAAGAACAGTTGATGCGTCTTTTCAAGCAGCAGGCGAAGCAGCGGTGCAATTGCCACCAGCAGAAACAAATCTCGCAAAAACCAAAGCTGTACCGATTGTGGATTCAGAATCCACTTGGCAAATAATGCACCGGTTGATAGGGGAACGGGGTTGCCTTCACCTTGACGCACAAACAACCAAGCAAGTATCCCAACCGCGCTGATGGTTAAGTAGGGTAGCAAAAGCGTGCGACACCGTTGCCGCAGCTTTTTTAAGTAACACTCGAGTGTTCCCTGGTCGCTAAGAAAGTAGAAAAAGCCAGCCGCAAATGCGAACAGAGGAACAGCAACACGAGCGATTCCGGAAGTCAAAAACGCTTGAATAAACTCGTTAATCGAAGCGTCGCCAGTCGCCGATGATGTCGGATAGGCTGAGCCGTAATGGATCGCCACCACCAAAACCGTTGCTGCGAGTGCAACGACTTGAAAGGTTTGTTTCGTTTCAGCAGACAACTCGGTACGCAATGGAGGGAGGTCCGATTGTGACGTTTGAAGCAGTTTTACAGAAAGCTCTGAAGCGCTCGAAGCTATCTTTTGGGGTGCGGATTGGGCATCAACCCTGCTGAAACATAAGTCAGGCAAAGCAAACCGCAACGAAAATTCAAGAAAGTTCTCCGCTGACTCCAGGCGGCTTCACCAATATGTCGCTCATACTCACGCAAATCCCGCCGTAATACAATCGACGTCCCCCGAGTGGACTGCGTCCACCGAATAGCTCGGTCCATCTTTCGATCTCGGGGCCAGCGATCTCCGCTAGGAGAGCAGAACGACGAATGCCGGGCAACAAACGCCAAAGAGGGGAGATGCCGGACACCAACCTAGGATATTCCTAGCCGACCATCGTTACTTTTAGCGTTGCGGCAAGCTCTGCGACTTCACAACCTGCGGAATAGCTAAACGCGATTTCCAAAGACTCGTTTGCAGCAATCTCAATTGGCAATTCGATCGGCAACACCAAGCATTGGTTCGGCCACGTGATTGCTTTTTGCTTCTTCTCGTCGATAGCTAATACGTTCTGAGTAACGAACCGTACCGCGTTGACCGTGGCCTCAATGCTTGCTTCACAGCATTCCGACAACTTGAACTGCATCGGAATTGACTCATCGTACTGGATCGTCGCGTAGGCAGACAAAGGCGAAACTTCGGTTGTGCGAGGTTGACTAACCAGTGGAGCTTGGAACATGGGAACCGGAGCGTGATAGCCTGAGAAGTCGAACGATTGATGGACGGGCTGAGCCATCAAGATCGACACCTCGGGAATGAAGATCGGTAGCTTGGAACCATGTTTTTGGCGATACCGCTTTTTGAAAGCAGCGATCACCTGAGCTTGCTTTTCTCGCAAAAGACCGACATGCAGCATTTCACAAACCACCACATCGACTGGCTCATCAGGCACGAACTCGGTAGCATCGATTTGGATTACGTCGATTTGATCCTCAAGACCGTTTTGCCGGATCAGCTCCTCGGCACAGCAGACGAGTTCTGGGTTGCGTTCGACACACGTTACTTGTGCGCCACGCCGGGCGGCAAAAGACGACAAGATGCCAGTGCCACCACCAAGTTCGACCACTCGCATTCCTGGAGAAACGAGACAATCGATCGCTTCACGAAAAGCGCCCACACGATCCTCGTCCTGCAGCATGTTGTAATGATACAACAAAGGAATGTACTGGCCGAGAACACCGTCGCCTGATTCGGACGACGCTTGTGAGATGGCCGATCTAGAGATAGATCGTGAAAGAGTCGACTGGTGCATCCTTGCCCCGATTGAAAATCGTAGAAAGCGGCTGGTAATGATCCGCACGGAAACGAGTCAATCATCGTAGAAAGAAACGCGCTGAGAACCAATAGCAATCTACAATTCAACACGTTGGTTTGAGGTCAAAAAAACACAATCGAGCCCGAAACGAAACAGGACCGCGGCAAACACCAAAGCGATCCACCGTTATCGGACACGTCCGTAAGAAAAATCCCCGATAGCCCAAGCTTGGACTGTCTCGGTCTTTGGAAATCACAATATCATCCCGCGAAGTTTGGATCGAAGCCGAGATAAAACGCCGCTTCCAAAATGGATGAACGGAATCCGTTCTTATGATCTTAACACTCGAAGCGGGTGCAAATCCTTGCCATCAACTCGATGCGGCCGAGGACGCATCGAAATGTCGGGCCACGGCTGGGCGGATGCGATCCTACACGCCAGATCCGGGACCGGTAAACAGGCCGCAGCTTTGATCGCTTTGGCTGGACTCAAGAGTCCAGAAGAGTTGAATGACGAGGTGATGGCCGTCGGCGGTGCCAAGTTTTTCGGAAAAACTTGTAACAAAATGACGCACCGGTGGATTTTTGACCTAGTTTCTTAGTAGACAGACGGGTTACGTCCCCCCAATTCACCAATCAAGGAATCAACACGATGAAACGTTCAAAAAATAGCGGCTTTTCGCTACTAGAAGTTATCGCAGCAGTCGTCATCTTGGCAGTTGTCGCGGCTGCCACGGTAGCAACCGTTGCTCCGATGCGTCAAAAGAGCGCCGATAAACTAGCCGAGCAAGAGGTTGCAACCCTCAACAGCATGGCCCAAACCTACTTCCTTGAAATGGGTACGTATCCTCGAAGCGTTAACGACTTGGTTGCCCAAAAATACCTTAATAACGTGACGGCTGCCGATAAGACTCGCATTCGAGATATCAGCCGAAACTACACCTACGTTCGTGCAACCGGCGAATTTACCAAGAAATAGTTTCCATGTCTAAACGTCGAAGGGGAGCATCTCTGCTCGAAGTCATACTGATGATGACCATTTTGGCAATCGCTGCCACCAGTGGTATGTTCATCGCTCAAGGTTGGTCGGGTCGTCGTCAAGCGGATGAAACCGCACGGACAATCGAAGACACGCTCAACGCAGCGAGAGAGATCGCGGTCAGAAATCGAACCTCTGTTGCCGTTACCTGTGAACGAATCAATGGCCGATGGCAACTAGAACTTGTCGAGAACGCAGGCCCGCTGCGAAGAGCGTCCGCAGTAAGTCAAAAAATTGATTTGGGAAGCCAGATTTCTTTCGCACGAACAAAATCAACCATCCTATTTGCCGCTGATTCTTCTGTCTCCGGTGCATTGTCTTGGTTGCCCAAGTCGGCGGGCGAAGCAATAACGATCACGGTTGATCCGAAAACGGGCTCGATTGGTGTTAAGTCTTAGAATAAGCTGCAACTCAAGCGGAAAGAACCGTCCATGAATCGAAAGCGTCAAAAACGCATCGCTGCAACGCTAATCGACGTAGCGGTCGGTTCGATGCTGATGTCGCTACTGATCATTCCGACGCTGCATTTGACGGTCGAAGCGCAAACTCGCAACTTCAGGCTGCAGATTCGCGAAGTCCTGCTACACCAAGCGAATCGTTTGATGGAAAATTGCAAAAGCGATTTGAGCGACAAACATGCTTTTGATAAAGCTTTTGGATCCACCTTTGCGACGACCATGAAAGACGAAATGGTTTGGAAGCAGCACGAAAGCATCGTCTCGATGACGACGATCACGCCTGACCGATCGGTGGGAAATGGGGTTCAGTTGCTAAACATCGTGTCGACGGCTTGGCATGATTTGAATCAAAACGGCCGAGTGGATACGGGTGAACCGAGCGAAGCATTACGCACACAGTGGGCGTCGCCATGAAACGATTAAAGAAGGAAGGAATCAGTTTAATTGAGGTCATTGCCTGTACGATGATTTTGACCGCAATGGTGTCGGCAATGACGACCGTGATGCGAGCAAGTGCCAAGGCGGTTCATACGGCACAACCCAACCAATCGATCTCGACCACGTTTGGCAG
>JGI12048J13642_10331312_pt1 | contig 12921 bp, 11 predicted proteins | sample ElkSlonscriptome_16_FD_13642 | JGI IMG/M metagenome (IMG submission 13642) | reverse complement strand
CGCTTGGGCAGGATTAAAGTTAGAAAGGATTAACGCCGAAGCGTCCTCGAGCACATCCCCGCCTGCGGTTTCAATCATTTCCAACCCACGACTATTCGCCATCGGTGCTAAGGGTAAGACTTTACTAGCTGTTACCTTGGCAAGTTGGTTGGCGAGTTCGGTTGCTTCACTACTTGCGAGCACCCAACCACCGTAGACAATCACAGCGTCGTCGTTATCTTGTAATTGCTTCAGCAACGCCGCAATGGCATCTTGGTCGATATTCAATCCGTCTAAATCTGCGGCATTACCTTCAGCAGTTGCCAGTAACGCCCGTAACAGCGCGGCTTCGTGACCTGCACTGTAAACGACCGTGCGGCCAGCGTATTTCATCAAGTCCACCTGATAAGGGGCAGCTACGCTTAAAATTTCGGTCTTTTTGGGCATGTGCTCTTTTAAACGCAAGTCGGCAATGGGAATCCCGTGTGCCATCGGTTCAGGTGGCGACACCCCTTTGAGGGCGTCTTTGATGCGCAAATCTACAATAGGCACTTCTTCGGTGACATCCGCCAAAACCAATAGCGCGTTGCTGGTCGCTACCTCATCTAAAGTGGCTTGCGGGGCGCTTGGGGTGATAGCAGCAGGGGTTTTGGGGTAGTAATCGTAGTTGCCACTTACGTGATCTGCTAAGGCGGCTGCACCGACGGCTTCCTCGAGCGTCGCGTCTGCCCGAATCACCACGCCGACGCGTTTTGTACCTTGCAGTTTTTCGGCAATAAACGCACTGGCTTCTTCCCAGCTCACTTCTTGAAAAGTACCGTCTTTTTTGATTAAAGGCGTTTTGAGGCGGTCTTCGGCGTCGGCATACTCGTGCCCAAAGCGAGTACCATCATCGATCCAGTCGTGGTTGATGCGGGTGTGACGGGCGGCTTTAATGCGCTCGATGCGACCCGTGCGCGAATCCACCATGATGGCACTGCCGGAACTGTCATCAGTACTCGTTGTGCGGGTGTGACGGTATTCCCAATTGCGCCCCCGGAAGCGACTCGTCGCATCCAACAAGGCTCCTACTGGGCAAATGTCAGTGATATTGCCCGTGAAGTTACTGGGCAAACCATCATCGAGGGTACCAATGTAGGTGTGGCCACCGCGTTCAATGAAGTCAAGCACCTCATCGCCAGGAATTTCTTCAAAGTAGCGCACGCAGCGTTTGCAGTGGATGCAACGTTCGCGGTCTAAGGTGATGAGCGGCGACAAGGCATGGTGTTTTTCTTGGTGACGTTTGTCAAAGTCAAAACGCGACACGCCTTCGCCGTATTCATATGCCCGATCTTGCAACTCACACGCCCCACCCTTATCGCACACCGGGCAATCAAGCGGGTGGTTGATGAGGGTAAATTCCATCATGCTCTTTTGGGCGTTTTTGGTCTCTTGACACTTGGTATCAATGACCATGCCCTCCATAACGGCAGTCGTACAGGTCGCCATCGGTTTGGGGAACCAAAAAACTTTGGGTTCGCCTGTTTCTTCGTCCAAAATCCATTCGCCCGTCGCCCGATCTTTGCGGGGTGCACCCACTTTGGCTAGACACAAACGGCACGCACCAATGGGTGACATGTACTCTTGCGAGCAAAAGTACGGCACGTCATAACCCGCTTGGAAGACCGCATCTATAGCAGAGGTACCAGGCGGCAAGTCGAGTTCAATATCGTTAACGATTACTTTCATATCAGCCTACTTTGTCTTTCCACTATTTAGTCTTTCCACCAACTCGTGCGCGGATACTTGGGCACGCCGTGTTCAATCAAGTATTCGTATTCATCGCGAAAATACTTGATGCTAGCGTCAATCGGCCACATGGCTGCGTCTGCATGCACGCAAAAACCGGTGCCTTTGATGTTACTAGACATATTTTCAATCAGTTCTAAGTCACCCGCTTCGCCGCGTCCCACAACTAACTTTTGGAACATCTTAGGCATCCACGTAGCCACCCCTTCGCGGCAGGGGGTGCACTTACCGCAAGACTCATGGGCGTAAAAGCGGATGCAGTTCCACATAAAGTTCACGATGCATTTTTCTTTGGGGATGACAATGACGCCGCCGGTACCGAGCATAGAGCCTTTTTTGGCGATGCCATCGTAACTCATGGGGGCAGATAAAAACTCGTCAGTAAAGGGCATTAATGGGGTGCTCGAGCCACCCGGAATAAACGCTTTGGCGTCTTCACTTGGGCCCCCTGCAAAGTCATAAATCAATTCGCCAAACGTAGCCCCCATAGGCATTTCGTACACACCCGGACGGTTTACACAGCCACTCACCTGATAGAGCTTGGTACCCTTGGAATCTTCTGTGCCCATGCTGGCAAACCACTCAGCGCCGTGTTTGATGATGTGCACGGCACTAGTGATGCTAGTCACATTGTTGATGGTCGTCGGCCGGCCATAGACGCCTGCTTGCGCCGGAAAAGGCGGTTTCATGCGGGGGTTACCGCGCAAACCTTCAAACGAGTTCATTAGCGCCGTTTCTTCGCCGCAGATATACGCCCCAGCACCTCGGTGCACGATAATGTCAAAGTCAAAGCCACTACCGAAAACATCTTTACCCAAGTAACCCGCCTCGCGAGCGTCTTTGACGGCCTGCACCAAGCGTTCATAACCCAAGTGATACTCACCGCGAATGTAGACAATACCGATAGTCGCGTGCATAGCGTACCCAGCGATCATCAACCCTTCAATGAGTTGATGGGGGTCGTCTTCTAAGATATAACGGTCTTTGAATGACCCCGGTTCGGACTCATCAGCATTACAAAGAATGAACCGCTGCCGCCCGTCAGGTTTGGGCATAAACGACCACTTGACACCGGTGGGAAACCCTGCCCCGCCGCGTCCGCGCAGACCTGACTTTTTAACTTCATTGACGACGTCTTCGGGTTGCATGGTGGTGAGAGCTTGTTTGGCGGCTTGGTAGCCTTCGTGCCCTAAGTAGTAATCGAGCGTCCACGCGTTGTCAATACCGACGTGTTCGTATAGGGTGACTTTGTAGCGGGCATCGTGGCGGCTGGTAATGGCTTGCGGTTTGTCAGCGACGGCGTCACTCACGTGTTACCTCCTTCGGCACCGGGGGATTTGGCGGGTTTGGCTTTTTCGGCAGCCGACGTTATCGCCACCGCGTTCGCGCCAAGGTTCTGGTAAGGTGTCTGCGCGCATGGCGTCTAGCAAGTGTCTACACCTCGAGCGGGTCACACACTCAAAATACGTGTCATTGACTTGCAGCACAGGTGCCGTCCCACAAGACCCCAAACACTCCACTTTTTGCAAGCTAAAACGGCCTGCTTTGTCGGTCTCGCCGCCCACGATACCTAATTCGTCCACCAAATAGTCATACATCTCGTCAGACCCAGCGAGTGAACAAGACAGGGTGGCACATACTTGCAAGTGATACTTGCCCACAGGCTGCTCGTGATAGGTCGAGTAAAAACTCATCACGCCTTTGACCTCGGTGGGGTGCATATCCAAGATAGTGGCAATTTCGGCGATGCGGGCTTCGTTGATGTGCCGTTCTGCCCGTTGCACTTCCCACAATAGCGGCATCACCGCACTGCGCTGTCCGTAGTCGGGGTAGCGTCCGAGAATTTCGTCTACAAGGTCTTGCTTATCAGCAAAAAACGGTTTGATAGTTGGAAGTTCAGTCATATTACTTATCTACATCGCCCATAACAGGGTCTAAGCTGGCAATATTAGCAACCATATCGGCAAACACGCCATCTAAACAAGCGGGTTCTAAACTTTGCAAGTTAATCAAACTAGGCACGCGCACTTTGACACGGTACGGCATGCTGCCGCCGTCACTGACAAGATAGTAACCCAGTTCGCCCCTAGCACTTTCGGTGGGCACGTACACCTCACCGCGTGGTGGGTGGAAGCCTTCGGTGGCCAGTTTGAAGTGGAAAATCACCGCTTCCATGCTGGTTTCAAGTTCTTGGCGCGGCGGTAAGCTGATGCGCCTGTCAGGATCCTTAACAGGGCCGGGTTCTAAGGCGTCTAGGGCTTGTTCGACGATTTTGAGGCTTTCGGTCATTTCCTCGAGCCGCACCATAAACCGGGCGTTCACATCACCCTTACTTGAGGTTGGCACGTCAAAATCATAGTTTTCATAGCCACTGTAGGGTTGGGTTTTACGGAAGTCTAAATTCACGCCACTTGCCCGCAAAGAAGGCCCAGTGAGCCCGTAGTCGAGGGCGGTTTCTCGAGACAACACCCCGACGCCTTTGGTGCGGTTCACAAAGATGTCGTTTTTGGCAAACATCCCCCGATATTGCTCGATCATTTTGGGAAAGCTAGCCACAAATTGTTTGGCAGCGTCAACAAACCCGTCAGGGATATCTCGAGATAGCCCGCCAACTCGAAAATATCCGTAGTTCATACGCACGCCGCAGACCATCTCAAACAGGTCTATGATTTGTTCGCGTTCGCGCATGGTGTAAAAAAACAACGTCAGTGCGCCCATGTCTAAAATGCCCGTACCAAAAAACACCAAGTGACTGGCAATGCGGTTGAGTTCGTTTAATATCACCCGCACCTGTTGGGCTCGCACAGGCACTTGGGCATCGAGCAATTTTTCTACCGCCAGCACATAAGCAAGGTCGTGACCAAACCCGTGCAGGTAGTCCATGCGGTTGGAATAGGTCACGCCCTGTTGGTAGGTGCGGTGTTCCATAGTCTTTTCAAAACCGGTGTGCAGATAGCCAATTTGCGGCACAATGCGCTTGACAGTTTCGCCGTCTAAATCAACAACAACCCGCAAAACACCGTGGGTACTTGGGTGTTGCGGGCCAACATTTAAGCGCATCAACTTGGTTTCAAATTCGCTCGCCGAGGGCAAATCTGTCACTGTCACGCCGGGTTGCACCATAATCTGTTCGGCGGTTGTTTCAGCGCCAAAGTCGTCAGGTTTTTTGACCGTCATTTGCCCTCCTTATTGGGGTTGGCTCTGTTGGTATTGGCTTCGATGTTGGGGGCAGGCATGTCGATATCTTGGCTATAACCGCGCCGCATGCCGCCTTGGTGTCCTGACAAGCCCGCATCTTGGCCAGTCAAACCCGCTCGAAACGCAGCCGGGTCAATAAAACGCCCGTCGTTAAACAGCGTGGGCGTTTCTCCGATGGGAAAGTCTTTGCGGTGTGGATGTCCCTCTAAGTCTTCAGGGGTAATGAGTTTGCGCAAATCCGGGTGTCCATCAAACGCGATACCAAACATGTCATAGACTTCGCGCTCCATAAAACTAGCACCCTTCCACAAATGCGTAATCGTCGGCAAAACATCACCATCGTCGACGTTTACCCGGATGAAGATACGCTCGTTGGCTGAAATGCTATATAAGTTATAAGCAACGCTAAAACGCTTACCTTGGTGTTGAGGATATTGCAAATAGTCAATCCCGAAGATATCTGAAAGCATCTCAAAACCTGCGTCTTTGACAGTGTTGATGGCCGCAACGATGTGCTCACTGTCTACCGTCACGCTGACCATGCGCTTAAATTCAGCGGGTTTACCGCCTAAAGGCTTAAGGTCATCGACAAGGCGCTCAACCAGACTCATGCTTTCCAACCTTCAACCATCGGCAGTTCGATGCCTTGTTGGTCAAACGCTTCGCCGCGTACTTTTTTCTGCAGTTGCATGACCGCATATACCAACGCTTCGGGGCGCGGCGGGCAACCGGGCACAAAAATATCAACTGGCACCACCGAATCGACGTTTTGCACAATGGCGTAGTTGTTGAACATACCGCCAGAAGACGCACATGCCCCCATGGAAATCACCCACTTAGGGTCGGGCATTTGATCATAGACGCGGCGCATCACGGGTGCCATTTTTTTGGATAAGCGCCCCGCCACAATCATCACGTCTGACTGGCGCGGGCTAGCGCGAAACACTTCCGAACCAAAGCGGGCGAGGTCGTTGCGAGAATTGGTAGACTGCATCATCTCAATTGCGCAACAAGCCAACCCAAACGTCGCCGGCCAGAGGCTATTGGAGCGCCCCCAAGCGACCAGTTTTTCTAGTGACGAAAAGAGAATGCCTTCGTTTTCAAGTTCTTGGACGTCTTTTTCAAAAAGGTCTTGTAATGCCATAGTCTCTCACTTCCAGTTGAGGACGCCTTTTTTGAGAATATACACGTAGCCAACGGCGAGAATGGCAACGAAAATAAGGGCGTTCACAAATAAAAACACGGGCGCAGCCCGAAATTTGACAGCTAAAGGATAAAAGAATGCCGTCTCAATATCAAAAATGATAAACAGCATGGCAACCAAATAAAAGTGAATAGGGAATCGTTCTCGAGCATCCCCCTCAACGGGGTTACCCGATTCATAGGCTTCTAATTTGACCGTACTTTGCTTTTTTGGCCCCAATACCCCCCCGACGACAATCGCGAGTACGCCGATAGTACCGGCTGCCAAAAACATCATGAGCAGTTGGAAATACACACAAAACTCCTTTCCCAAAGGGCGTTTGTTGGTGAGTTATCTTGGCTTTTGAGCGCTGTAACGCATGTGCCAGAATTCGCTGACGGCGCGTAGTGGCGCAGTTTCCAAACCGTAAAAGACAAACCATAAAAAAACCGTAAAACCCAAGCAAAAACATGATGCAGGCAAGCTACTTCGTGTAGCTTTTCACAATCACGTTATTTACTAGTTTATCACCGCTGCACAGGCACAAACAAGTTCGTTGGCCGTGTGCCACGCCACAGTTACATCACGCGTCTCTGTCACGTATTATCACGTTACTCGAGCGACGTTACTCGAGCGACGTTACTCGAGCGACGTTGCTTGGTTGAGGTTTGGAGCAGCAGATGAAGCGGCAGGGCGTTACTTGTTCGTTGCAACATCATTTTTTTCGCTTTTCGCCTCGCTACTCACTTCTCGCTACTCACTTCTCGCTACTCATTTCCGGTACACCCTGCAACACCAACTCCGGTTCGCGAATGCGCCACCCGGTTAAGGCTTCAGCTTGTTCTTTAATAAACTGGGTAATGGTTTTGCCTTCCACCATAATCACGGGCACATCAATGCTTTCACCTGTCTCTTCACAGATAAGGTGATGGTGATCGTGCACGTTGCTGTCAAAAAGGGTTTCGCCGGAAAGCCCTTTAAATTCGCGCACTAAGCCTGCGTCACTCAAAGCGTTAAGGTTGAGATACACCGTTGACAAACTGATGTTGTGACCGCGTTCTTTGAGGTCTAAGTAGAGCCTGTCAGCACTGACGTGACGGTCTTGCTCGAGAAAGTACCCCAACATCAGCGCCCGAGGTTTGCTGTAACGCAAGCCGTGCTCTTTTAACAGCTCACGCAGGTCAGGCGCGTCCGGCGCGAACATGACAGGCGGGGTTGTCTTTGTTGGTTGCATGATTTTCGTGTCACCTCTTTTAGTTAAAATACATTTTTAATAAATTCACTGGTCGCTCGAGTGTACTTTGCTTGTTAGCCTAGCATACTCGAGCCAAGTTTAGACGTGTGCGTTAGCGCATTCAGGCTCGAGCACACCATGTCAAACAGCAAGCCTTGCGACTGACGCCTCTAACCTACTCACCTCACAGCGTGCACCTGCTGGACTGGCTATGATGGCGTATTAGAAGTTAAGGCTCAGATGTTGGGGCTCAGATGTTAAGGGCTTAGATGTTGGGGCTCGGATGTTAGGGGCTCAGATGTTAGGGCTCAGATGTTAGGGCTTAGACGTTAGGACGCGGGTGATGTTGGGGCGGTGTTAGGCGAGAGCGTTGGTTGTAACGCTGACACAGCACACTTCATACTGTTGGAAATAGCTATATTGAGAGGACATGGCTGTAGTGGGCGAAACCATCTTGCACTACGAACTGCTTGAAAAACTTGGCGAAGGCGGTGCAGGCACCGTGTATCGCGCCAAAGACACCCGCTTGGGGCGTTTGGTGGCGCTCAAGTTTTTGTCAGAACGCTACGCCAGAGACAGCCAAGCCAAAGCGCGTTTTATGCGTGAAGCCCAAGCAGCTGCCCGGCTAGATCATCCCAATATTGGCGTTACCCACAGCATCGAAGAAGCAGAAGGTAAGTTTTTCATCGTCATGGCGCACTACGAAGGGCAAACCCTAGCAAACCGCTTGGAAGCGGGTGCACTAAACGTACATGAGGCCATCAGTTTTGCCTCACAAACCGCCAAAGGCCTCGCTAAAGCCCACGAAGAAGGTATCGTGCACCGCGATGTCAAACCCGCCAATTTGATGATTACGCAAGATGGACTCGTTAAGATTTTGGACTTTGGCATCGCTAAGTTCGACGGCATTAGCGGGCTCACGCAAGCCGGTGGTTTTTTAGGCACGCTTGCGTATATGTCTCCTGAACAGATGCGCGGGCAAGCCATTGATCATCGCGTCGATATATGGGCACTCGGTGTCGTGCTCTACGAAATGCTCGCCGGGAAAACCCCTTTTGCCAACGCCGACAACTTTAGTGCACTTTTATTAAATATCCTTTCACAAGACCCTACTCCCCTCACGGCAGGACGCAGCGACATCGCTAGTGACTTGGATCAGGTCATCAACAAAGCCCTCGCCAAAGAACCCCAAGAACGCTACGCGTCGGTGCACGCTTTTGCTCAAGATTTGCTGGCGCTGCAACACGGCTCAACGCCAACGGCAACCTTTGAACCGCCTGCCAAGTTGGTGACCGCCGAACGGCAAGCTCGAGACGAACGCCCCCCCAACAACGTCCCCCGCCAAACCGCTGCGTTAATTGGCCGCCAAGACGAACTTGCTGTTATCAACTTGCATCTTGATCATCCGCAGTGCCGAGTGTTGACCCTGTTCGGTCAAGGAGGTATTGGGAAAACGCGTTTGGCGCTCGAGGTCGCTAGTGAACAGGTGTACCTTGGCGTGTTTGACGGTATCTATTACGTGCCCCTAGACGACGTGCGCAGTGGCGATGAACTGATGCGGGCAATTGCGTCAGCGGTAGATGTAGGGGCGGTAGATGCAAGATCAGCAAATACAAGATCAGCAGATACAAGATCAGCAGATNCAGGGGGGGTGGAAATTGCCCTCGAGCGAAGCCCGATTCGACGTTATCAGTGAGCACATTGGCGACAAAAACATGTTGCTGATCTTGGATAACTTTGAGCACCTCATGGACGAAGCCATGCTGCCAGCAGAATTAATTGGTGCTTGCAGCAGTCTCAAGGTGATGATTGTCTCGAGGGAACGTTTGAACATCGCCGAAGAATGGGTCGTGCCGCTCTTGGGTTTGCCACTACCTGCCCCTGACAGCAACGTCGAAGAGGCTTTGGCGTCTGGTGCGGTACAACTCTTTGTACAACGGGCGCGTCGTGCCAAGTTAAGCTTCAGCCTCAACAAAGCCGAGTTGCCAGCAGTGATTTCCATCTGTCACCGTCTGCAGGGTTCACCTTTGGCGCTCGAGCTTGCTGCTGTGTGGGTCAAGATGATGTCGTGTGAAGATATCGCCCGCGAAATTGATCAGGACTTGGACTTTTTGGCGACATCTGCTCGCAATGTAACCAAGCGGCACCGCAGCATCCGCACCGTCTTTGAATATTCTTGGCGTTTGTTGGATACCAGTGAAACCGATGCGCTGGCTAAACTGGCTGTATTTAAGCGCGGTTTTCGCAAAGACGCCGCCCAAGCCGTTGCCGGAGCAAGTTTGCCGATTTTGATTTCACTGGTAGATAAATCCCTGTTGCAAGTGAGCGAAGACTGGCGCTACGAGTGGCACCCGCTGCTGTATCAATACGCCGAAGAAAAACTGGCTGAAGACGACCTGTTAGAAACCGACACCCGCAGCAAGCACAGCCTGTACTACTTACAAGAACTGCGCCAACGTGGCGTCAAAGGTAGCGAACACTTGCGAGCCTTGTGCGAAGAAAAAGACAACTTGGCTGCTGCTTGGCGTTGGGCGCTGCAACAACAAGATGAGGCTGAAATTGCTAGTAGCGCCAAACCCTTAGCGCTGCTTTTGATGCGGGTCAACTGTGCAGGCCTTGCCCTCGAGCTGCTTAAAACTGCCATAAACGCGCTAATGAATGCAGAACAATGTGCCCCGTTGCAACTAGCATATGGGCATGTGCTCGAGCGTTGTGGTCAGTTGCAAGACGCCAGTCATGCCGCCCAGCAAGCCCTGCATCACTACAAAGAACAGCCTGACGCTTGGCCGGGTACTTCGGAGGCCGCCCAAATTGACGCTTTGCTGCTACTCGCGCGGTGTTGGATGCGCATTGGTGACACCGATGACGCCCGGGGGGTGCTCGAGCAAGCCCAAGACATGGCAAACACCACCACCTCACGCAAACTAGCTGATGTCCTTTCTAACTTGGGGCGGGTACTACTTCTCACCGGCGACGTCGGTGAAGCAGAAGCGCACTTTCAGCGTTCTTTGGAACTGTTGCAAGATTCCGGTGATGACTATCAAGCCGCTGCTGTACTAGCCGATTTGGGCGTGTTGCACTTGCGTTATGCCGCTCCGCAACAAGCCAGAGCCAGCCTCGAGGTCGCTGCTGACCTTGCCAAGCGCATCTTTGACCACCCCCGCTACATCGACACCCAAGCCCGTTTGGCACACACTGCATTCGCCCTAGCCGAATACGACAGTGCCGAAACAACTGCCCGCACTGCCCTTGAGAAACTTGGTGACGCCCCTTTACTCGATGTGCGCAGTGACCTAGAAGCCTTACTTGCTCGCGTCAAACTCATCGAAGGTGACTTTCAAGACGCCCAGCGCCACATCAAGTGCGCCATCGACGTCGCTTGGCAAGCGGGTGCCAACGCCCAAGTGCTAGAACACTTCGTTACCATCGCCGAATTGCACCTCAAACAAGCCCGATTAGAACACGCAGCCACCTTGCTGTACACGGTGCTTGCTAGCCCGAGGGCACATTATTTGGATAAACGCCGCGCTTGGCGGGTGCTCGAGAACTTGAGCGAATACTTAGACGCAAAAGCGCTGCGTGACGCCGAAGCCGAAGGCCAACACGCCAACCTCGAAACGCTCGTCGAATACGTCCTGCAGGGTTCATAATGCCTGTTCGATCAACAGCCTACTTGCCCAGCCTATCCATTAGGCTCACGGTATTGCTCAATATTCTTGGTCTTGATATTCTTGGTCTTGATATTCTTGGTCTTGATATTTTTAGATAGTTTCTCATTAGGACGTATGTCGTATATGTTTATTGTCGTATATGTCTATGCGTCTTGGCGGTAAGGTTTTGCGGTGGCGTCATTTTTTATAGTCAATATGACAGGCAACGCTCGCTTGCGGTAGCTCAAGATAGCGCGTGTCTCGCGAGTTTGTGGCTAAGTGTTAGCGCCGAGTGTGACTGTCTTCGTTGCAGCTGAGTTGCTAGTTGGGTTGATGATTGTATTGAGGTTGGTAGGGCTCGAGCGATGACACGTCAATAAGTTCTGCCCTGCACTGTGACAGGTCGTGATAGGTCGATGTGATAAGTGACGTGACAATTTAAGCGTGTTGCTCGAGTCAAACTGTTATAGTGGAAAATATGAATGAAGGGGTAAAGGGCGTCGAGGTAGCAAGTTGTAATGACCAAGCGCGGACGCTGGTTGCGGTTACGTGGGCAGCCAATCCCAGAACACACCGTTGTCATGCGCACAGACAAAGCGCAGGATACAAAATACAAAAGATTGCTGGTGACGCTGTGACTGCGGTTGCTTTGAGTGACGTTTTGAGTGACATAACACCTGAGGTTATCTATGGCTAGAGGGGGCGTTGCGATATTTGCTGATTGGACACACTTCAAACAGCAACTCGAGAGCAAATACCACACCGAACCAGATATCAACAAACTGCTCACGGCGCTCGAGCGCTTAGGGCCGCGCATTGTGGCACGAGCTTATGCTGATTGGACGGACAATCTCTTTCAGGCAGATGGGTTGGCACTTCACAAACACGGCATTGAAGCTATTCACGTCGACGTACCCGAAGGCGAAGCTAGCAACAGCGCCAACGTGCGCCTAGCCGCTGAAACCGTCGACCTTTGTCATACTAGGGGCGAACTGACGGTGTTCGTGCTCATTAGCGACGACGAAGAACTCACCCACGTCGTCAACGTCATCAAACGCAACCGCCGCCGGGTGATCGTAGTACGCATCAGTGACGTTGGTGCTAGTGCCTTAAGTGACAGTGCCGATGACACCCTCTACTATGACCGCGACATTGCGGGCTTATTGCAAGCAAACGATGGTGACTTGCCGCCAACGGTCGACCGTGCCGGACTTGCAGACGCATTTGGCTGGGCTGAAGAACTGCTCAAACAAGCCAAGAGCAAAGGACTATCACTAGCCAACCTCGAGCATGTCATGTTGCACCTTTACAACTTCAACCCCGGCAGTTTTGACCTTACCTTTCAAGATTTTATGACCCAAATGCAACAAGCAGGCCGCGTGCACATCAGCCAAGAAGGACAAACCGCTGTAGCCAAACTGCCCGCTGCTGGTGTCAAACCACGTCCGGCATCTGCTGCGGCATCTGCTGCGGCACCTGCTGCGGTACCTGCTGCGGCGAGTGGTATCGGTCAAGAAATTGACTGGGTGATTGCCATCTTACGTGAAAAGGGCAAACCACAAGCCCTCAACAATGTAGTCAAAGAACTCAGAAACCGCCACAACTTTAAAGCCGGTAGTGACTTCCGTGGCAAAGTGGGCGCAGCCCAGAAAAAGGGCTTACTAAAACTGGGTAAAAACAAAGCCAACGACCAGTGGTACCTTGGTTTGGGTCCCAACGCCAAGTAACCACAACAAGTAACCACAACAAGTAACCGCAACAAGTAATCAACATCAAGTAGAAAAACACAATGCTCGAGCACCGCCTCTAGACAGTTCTCTTAAACATCCTTCAGCGCAAGGGTGTTTTATCTTTCCGTTGAGGACATGGGGTGTCAACCTGAGTTCGGG
>JGI12048J13642_10273242_pt1 | contig 12938 bp, 7 predicted proteins | sample ElkSlonscriptome_16_FD_13642 | JGI IMG/M metagenome (IMG submission 13642) | reverse complement strand
CTGCACGGAGCGCGTTTCAGTCGGAAAAGCCGCAGATCGTGTGTTGCGACACGAGTGACAGTAGCCGTCGCTACGGCCGAGTGGCGCAGCACACGAGATGCGCCTTTTCCGGCGAAACTTATAGGGGACGCGCCTTTGCGGGCCAAGCTTCCCGGCGGTTCGCTCGTTCAGGATATAGCTCGTCGTCCGGACCTTCAGCTCGCGCTGGCCGGCGCGTTCGTGGTCCTCGATCAGGTTGATCAAGCCCTCGACCATCCAGGCCGTCGCGAGCGTCTTTCGTTCGCCGGCCGACATGTCTTCGCGAAACAGGAACCAGGAATCGAACAGCGTCCCGGCGTGAAGGGTCACGGTGCCATGCTGCTCGGCTTCGCAGAGCAGAAACGGGGAGCAGTAGCGCAGCTTGCCGGCCCTGACCATGGCGGGCACATCCAGGAACGGGGCGATAATGCTCAGTACGAAAGCAAACACAAGCATGATCAGCGGTAGCAGGCCGACCAGGTACAGCATGGCGCCGACCGCGCCGACAAGCAGCACCGAGCCCGCAACCAGCTTCGTCTGAAACCATCGCTGGTGCTTGCGGGATCTTCGGAAAAAGGGATGCTTTGTATTCACGTCGAAGCGCCCGATTCAGTGTCGCCAACCGTACCACCGGCACGACCATGACTCTGAACGACTCGCCGGTCGGAATCACGGGCTGAAAGCACAGGTGCCTGGCATTCCTGGCCTCTGCAACCTATGATGCCGTGCCGTACATGTGAGATTCGAACGTGCGATTCGCTGCATTGCTCGTGACCTGCCTGCTGGTGAGTGCCATCGCTGCGGCCTGCGGCATCTTCGCGATCAGCGAGATGCAGCTGCGCGATGTTCGCTACGACTCTCCTTTCGACCGCCCGATCCCCGACGACGACGCCAGCATCGACCACGGCCGCTACATTGCGCGTACTCGAGGCTGCTTCGGCTGCCACGGGCAAGCGCTCGAGGGCAAGGGCTTCGGCGATCAGTGGGACTGGCCGGCGCGCGCGGTTGCGCCCAACCTGGCGAAGTATGCCCGGGAACACGACGACGCCACGCTCGAGGCCGCCATCCGCCAAGGCATCGGTGCCGGGGGCAAAGCGCTGGTGTCGATGCCGTCGTACAACTTTGCCCGCCTGAGCGACGCCGATACCGCAGCACTGATCGCATTCCTGCGCGCGGCGCCGGTCGTCGAGGCCGATCTTCCTTCACCGAAGCTCGGATGGCGCGCCCGCTGGGACCTGGCTTTCGGCGGCGAAATGCATTACGAGGACTGGGCCGATGCCGTCCCGCCGCTTCGCGTCGATTCGGACACTGAACCCGCCCGGGCGCGCGGCGAGTACCTGGGCATGACCATGTGCAACGAGTGTCATGGCCTGGACCTCCGGGGCGCGAATCTCTACGGCGCCCCGACGCCCGACCTGGCGATCGTGAGCGCGATCGGACGCGACGAGTTTGAACGCATCGTTCGCACGGGTAGAGGTCTCGGCGAACGCCACCTAGGCTTGATGACGCTGGTAGCGCCGGACCGTTTCCCGCACCTGACCGAAACAGACGTCGACGACCTGTACCTTCACCTGTCTGCGTTGGCGCGCGAGCCGGCACCGCAAGACGTCTTCTGGCGGCCTTGACCGCTCGTCGAGCGCCGCGCACGCCGGTGTCGCTGACGACCCGCACAAGAGCCGGCAAGACCACTCAGAACCGGCTCGATCCACGTTCGGCGATCGTCGCATAGGGGCGACTCGCCGGTCACCAATCATCAGCTACGGATCGGGCGGTTCGAAGCCGCTGGTGAAAATCACATCGATGTTCGGCAGCGCGTTGGCCGTGCCGCCTTCGGAATCGATGTTGTTGGCTGGCACGGGATCGAGTTCCAGCCCTTCGACCGCAGCCATCAGGTTGAAGGCCCCGGCCTCTTCCACTCGGTAGACCAGCGTGATGATTTCATCGTTGAAGCGATCGAGACCAGGGAGCTGGCAGTCGACGTCCGGACACTGCTGTCCACTGGCGAAAACCAGCTCGAGATTGTCCGGAGTAACCACAATGTCCACCGCGTTTGCATTACTCAGACCGCCGTTGACCACCCGCAAGCGATACTCGATCTCCTGCTGGGCGTTGTAGGGCGGAGGCGTCTCCAGCGAGAGTTGGGCGGCCAGATCCGCCGCCGCCACCAATGGTTTCGTTATCGAAACCGTATTGTTGGACGGATCGAGTTCGTTCTCCCCGGGAAAAGCGACCACCGTGTGGGTCCACGTGGCCGGTCCGTCCGGATCGAAAATCGGGGCCAGCCAGTCGGCGCCGAGCGTGATGGAGGTGCCGGCCGGGATGGTGATTGGCAGCCTGCACGGAAAGAGGAAATTGCAGTTGTCGACCCCGATGCGGAAGCCACCGGGCAAAATGCTGTCGATAAGAATGTTCGACACATCGTTCTGCGCCGCGCTAAGTTTGATCTCGAACTCGAGAAACTTGTCTCCGTAGTACGGCGGCGCGGTCAGCAGGAGTATATCCACCGACAGGTCGGCGTCCTGAACGCCTCCCCCGTTGCCGAGATCGTCGCGATTGTTTTTCGGCGCGATATCGATTTCGTCGGCCATAACCTCCGCTTCGGCATTGAACTGGCTCTCGGTGATCTGCGAGGTAACCCGGACCTCGACGTCGGCGCCAGCGGAAAGGCTCGAGAATGTACATCGTTGTCCCGAAAGCTGCGGACAGCCGCTGAAGCCCAGAACGGACATCCCGTCAGCCAGGAAATCGAGTTCGATCTGGTTCGCCCGCCGCGGGCCCAGGTTGCGGACCGTGATGTCGTGCTCGATCGCCTGCCCGACGAAGTACGGCCCGGGGGTGATCAGGTCCATTTGAACTGAAAGATCTGCGCCGGCCAGAATGGCCCCGGTCGCGATCGAGAAGTTGGTTCCGGAAGGATCGGATTCATCTGGATCGACGTGCGTCGAGCCGGCCGTTGAACGGGCCGACCATTCGACTCGCCAGTCCTGGTTCAAGACGTCGCGCGTGAATGCCTGGACCGGAAATGACATCATTTGACCGGGCTCCAGAAACGGAATCACGCACGGCAAGGCGGGACAGACCGGCGAGCCGATCGACACCATATGGAGCCAGGAGAATGCCGCATCGACTTCGATAGCGGTCGCCAGCGCGGGTCCATCGTTGGTGACGCTCAGGGTGATCGCCAACTCTTGATCCCCGACGTAAGGGGCCGGCGGAATCACATCGATGGCCGTTACCAGATCGGCTGCGCCGGCTTCTTCATAGGCGCCGATGTCGCAGGCGAAAAGGCGCGCGACGCCGCGCTGGTCGAATGGCTCACAGAACGACGTGTCGCCTGCATCGATAAGATCCGAATTTACGCCGAGCGCGCGGGTCCGGGTCGGGCCGCCGTTATCTGCCAGCGGCAAAAGGTGCGATTGTCCGTCCGCGGCACCGCGACAGTTTCCGATGCGGTTGAAGTTGCCGGCATCGAGAATGACGTTGACGGCGTCGAAGTCGCAGCCGCTGAACATCGTGTTGGTCGCCGACAGGATTGAATCCTCAAGCACGATGCGCCGGTTAAGCGTAACGTTGCGAAGGGTGACAGATGAGGTATCGACAAACCAGATCAGGTCGTCGTCATAGCCCGGATCGAAGCTCGTATCAAAGGTCGAGTTGATGATGGTGGCCGCTGCCCCCTCGCCCCGCAGGCCGTAGCGGAATTCGTCGATCAGGCTGTTTTCGAACAGCAACACGCCGCCATCCATGAAGATGCTGGCCGAGATCAGATCCGGTTCGACGCCCAGATTGTCCCGGAACGTGCTGTCGATAACCTCGACGGTCGAGTTCCTTGCGAACACCGCGGTGCGCGTCGGATTGAAGTTGCCTGTAACGCGCATGAAGTTGTCGCGAACGACGCTGGAATCGATGATCAGCGTTCCGTTTTCGATATGGACTGCCGAACCGGTGTTGTCGTTGACCTTGTTGCGGGCGATCTCCGATTCAAGGACGGTGACCGTGGCCTGGCCGATGTCAAGCGCTGCACCCCCGCCTTCGAGCGCCGAACCGACACTGCCATCGACCAGTGCGACGCGGAACAGGGTCAGTCGGGTTCCGGAGCCGTTTACCCGAAGAATCTTGTGCGCGAAATCGCCGGACACCGTCAGCAATCCCGCGTCGGATTCCGGGCGCAGGGTAATGTTGGAGTCAATGGTCGGCAGCGTCTGGCTGATCGGTACCGCCCAGCCGTCAGGGGCAACGATGACGTCGTCGCCGTCGCCGGCCGCGCAGTTGCCGACCGCATTGTCGGTGTTCGCGCTGCGGATCGCATCGGCGAGGGCGCAGCCATTGGGCCCCATCGGAATCGTGGCGGCGTGCGCCGCAGCGGGGATCAACAAGAAAATCAGCAGGAAAATCAGCGTCCGTCTGCATATTGACATGAGCGACGCTCCCAAAGGACTAACATTACGGTAGACGGAAAGCACGGGTACAACTTGAAACTTGCTTGAAAACTGCATGAAATTTGCTGATTGCCGGGTCGACGAGGCAAAACGCCGGTCCTGCAAATTTCCCTGGCGAGGCTCTGCGTTGTTACCGTGTAACCAGGCGCGCCACCGCCGGGAAGTAAGTCAGGATGACGCCGGCAATGTACGGTAATATTCATTTGAAAGCCGAATTCAAAGTATGCGGAGTGGCGCCGGATCGAGAATATCGGCGGAGTGGGTATGCGATACCGATTTGAGGGAATGGAGTTCGACGCGGTGGCTCGAACGCTGCACGGGCCTAACGGCCCGATCGCCGTGCGTGCGCAATCGCTGGCGGTCCTCGAACATCTTCTGGAGCAGTCGCCTGGAGTGGTTTCGCGCGACGAACTGCTCGATGCCGTCTGGGGCCATCAGAGCACTTCCGATAGTTCGGTCGCACAGACGATCCGCGAGCTCCGGGCTGCACTGGACGACTCCAGCACCAAGCCGCGCTTCATCGCGACCCGGCGTCGAATCGGTTACCAGTTTGTCGCACCCATCGAGCGGATCAACGGCGACGACGACGCGGAACAGCCGACCACAATGGATTCGCTCCCGGTGAAAGCGGCCGGCGTTCGTCATTGGATCGCGGCCGCGCTGACGCTCATCCTGGCGGTCGCCGTCTGGCGCTGGGCGTCGGCGCCGGATCCATCTGATGCGTTCCGACCCGCCGGCTCGCTGGCATTGAGCGAAGTCGCATTCGACGCGCTGGACGAGCCGGATTCCGCGCGCTCGGCTGCCTTGCGAAGCCTGCTCGGCCAATCACTGGCTCGGGCCGACGGTCTTCGAGTGTTCTATCGCACCCCCGATTCCGACGCGGTGGACTACATCGTCGATGCGCGCGCCCGGGAGCAGTCCGACGGCGCCGTCGATCTCACGATTCATCTTCAGGCACCCAACGCTGACAACGCTGCAGTCCTGAACCTTTTCAGTGAACGCGCCGACCTGGCGGCGCTTGGCGATTCGTTGGCGCGGGCAATTCTTGTCCAGCTGGGACTGGACGGTGAGGCGCAGCGACTTTCGAGCGCGCCACCGATTCGACTTCCCTCCGCCCCGTCGAGCCAGAAAACGTTCTTTCGGGCCGTAGAGGCCGTTGAAAATTTTGATGCCGATGGCGCTCTGACGCTGCTGGCCACGCTTGGGAAGACCGACCGCGGCGAAGTGCCGGTCCGACTCCTGGAGTCACGCGCACTGGCGATGCGCGGAGACATCCTGTCCGCCCGCGAGAGCACCCGCCAGCTTTTGGCGCTTACCGAACTCTGGCCGCGGCGCGAGCGGCTTTCGATCGAAGCGACAGCGGCGATGCAGGCAAATGATTTCGAGCGTGCCGCCGATCGTCTCCAGGCCCTGAACCAGTTCTATCCAGAGCCGTCGAGCGTGCGTCTGATGATCGAGGCTCAAATCGGCGCGGGTCGTCTCGACGCGGCCGGTGAAGCGATCGAACAGCTCGACCGCCTGGTTCCGGGTGACCCTCGAACACACCTCCTGCGTGCCCGATTGCAGGATGTTAACAATGACCCGATGGCTCGACTGGATTCGGCGCGGTCGGCGCAAGCGCTGGCCGAAGCGGCCGGTCTGCCGCGTATTGCCGAGCACGCCACGCGCGAGGTTGCCGGTGCGCTTACCGTCACCGGCGAACTCGACGAAGCGCTTCGTGAGCTCGAAACGCTTGCCGACAGGCCGGAATGGCGTTTGCCCGCCGTGCGCGCTCCTGCGCACTTGCTGGAAGCCAGGATCCGGTTTCAGCGCGGCGAGCTGGACCTGGCCGTCGAGCTGGCGGAGCTCGCAGAATCGGAGTTTACGGAGGTTCCGGACACCGCAGGTATCGCCGATGCCCGAATCATCCAGGGCAGCGCACTGGAGCAGGCCGGCCGCGTCGATGCCTCCGTGCAGCGGCTGGAGGCGGCGCTTCCGTTGCTCGAAGAGCTTGGAGAGACCGCGAGCCTCGCGCGCGCGCACGTCAACCTCGGCATTGCTATGACCTCGCTGGGCGACTACGAATCGGCGCAACAACACCTCGGCCTCGCCGGCGCCTTTTATCGTGAAGCCGGTGATCGTCGCGGTGAAGGCGCCGCGCTGCTCAATCAGGGAAGCCTGCTGGCTCGAAGCAATCGCACAGGTGAATCCGAGTCGGCTTACGAGCGCGCCGTTGAAGCCTTCGTGGACGCCGGCGATCAGCGCGGCCAGGCGATTGCGCTGGGAAACCTGGCATCGAACGCCAGCCAGCGCGGCGAAACCCGGCGTGCCGTCGCGCTGAATTCCCAGGCGCTCGAGCTGTTTCGAGAGATCGGGGCTGATATCGACGCAGCGCGTACAGCCTTCAACCTCGGCTTGATCCATCGTCGCCTGGGTGAACTGGACCGGGCGGAGTCCATGATTCGAGAGTCGGCGGAATTTTTTCTGCTCCGGGAGAGTGTCAGCGCCGCAGCCCGGACCCTGGTCACGCGAGGCTCGATTCTGATTGATACGGGGCGGCTGGAAGAGGCCGTACAGGTTCTTGGACAGATCGATGACCTGGACCTCGATTCGCCGATGCGAGTCGCCGAAGTCGAAAGTCTCCGAGGAGACCTCGCACTGGCCACGGCATCGACCGACTCGGCTCGAGAGCACTTCAAGACCGCCCATGATCTGCGTGAAGGCTCACCGGATTGGCAGCTCATGAGCGATCTCGACCTGGCCCGCGTGGCACTGGCCGACGGTGAACTGGCAATCGCCGAGCAGGAAGCGAGACGGCTGATCGTAAGCTTCCGGGAGGCGCGGGACGTCTATCCCCAGATCGACGCCATGCTGATTCAGGCCGACAGCCTGATCCGGCAGTCGCGCTTCGGCGAAGCGGAGGAATCACTCGCAGGTATCGAGAAGCTGATCGACGCCAACCGCGATGCCCTGCAGAACCTGCAGTTTGCGCTGCTGCGGGCCCAGGTGCTGGCACCCGAACTCGCCGGCCCGCAGCTGGAATGGGTGCGATCCACAGCCGCAGAAACTGGTTTCGAGCCCTTAGCCGGTGAAGCTGAACGTTTGCTGAGCACGCTGCCCCGTTTGCCCGAAACCAACTGAGACGCGACATCCAGGGGCGGCATTCTGGCGTTTGCGCGCGCAGCTTGTGAATCAGATCTCGTCTTTGTTGAAGACGATCGATGTGCGTGTTATTCGAAGCCGTCCCTGAAGATCACTTCCGGAATGCCCCAGGCGCCTTCAAGCGCGCCCGCGTCGGCGTTGGCGCCGATCGGGCGGGTCAGGCCGTCGAGATCCTGGTCAAGGGTCGGGGCACAGGCGTCGAGCGCCGGCGAGAGGTCGCTGAGGCGATACGGACCACGAGCGGTCTCGATGAACTGAGGGGCGTCGGCGCCGCCGGAAGGCGTCGGCGGGAGCGTGCCGTCGCGGCTGAAGTTGCAGTCGAAAAGGGCGTCCGTTCCGGGTATGGCAAACAGGTCGGCGGTGTTTCCCGAGAAAATGTTGGCATTCAATTGGTTGGTCACCGTCGTGCTGCCGCTCAGCACCAGGCCGATGCCGGTATTGTCGACCACCGTCGAATGATCCAGCAACAGTCTGGTGTTGCCGACGACGCGGATAACGCCGACGTTGGGTCCGTCGCCGCTGTCGCTGTTGCCGTGGAGCAGTGTCGTGCGTATCCAGACGTCTATGGCGTCGACCAGTGCCACTGCCGAGGCGAGGTCGCCGCTGTTGTCGATCAGTGCGGTTTGCTGAATCCGGTGAGCAGACGGGTTGGACTGGCTGCCGACGATATAGATGCCGCCGCCGAACGCCGCAGAATTGCCTCGGATTAGCGAGCAGTAACGGTCGGGCAGGAACCACGTTACATCGCACTGCGGCGTTGCGGGACCGCGCGCCGGCGCAACGCCGTCGGGCGCGATATTTGCCTCCACCGTGAGCCGTCCGTCACCGCCGTAGTAAATTCCGCCGCCGGTCTGGGCAGTGTTGTCGACGACCTGGGAATTGACAAGCGTGACGTCGCCGAACCCTGTGTGGTAGACGCCCCCGCCGGCGCCCAATGGCGCGCTATTGCCGCGCATCGGAGAACCGACATTGGCATATTCGAGGAGCAGATCTCCATTCTCGATATAGATCGCGCCCCCGTCTTGCTGAGCGGCCGAATTCTGATTGAAATTCGTCCCGAAGCCGTTGTGCCAGCGCGCGTTGAAATCGCCACCGGATATGTAAAGCCCGCCGCCGGAGCTGGTTGCGGTATTCGCGATGAATTGCGCGCTTTGTGCAACGACATCGGCAAACCGGACATAGGCGCCGCCGCCGGAACTGGCGCTGTTGTCGACCAGATTCCCGCCCAGGGTGATTTCTCCGGCCTCGGCAAACAAGCCGCCACCGCTTCCGCTCGCCTGGTTCTGACCGAGTACACCGTGCATGCTGAGCCGCCCTTCGCCCTGCATGTTGATGCCTGCGCCGTCGATGGCTTCGTTGCTTGTGCAACGCCCCTGCAGCAACAGATACTGCCCACCGGCATCGTCGAGATAGATGCAGCCGCCGCCGAGCGCCTGATTGTCGCGAATGGTTGTCCCGGTCCCCAGCCAGTAAGAGGGCTGTGTTGGCGTGACCCCACCTGTGCCGGCCAGAAACAGGCCGCCACCGCTCGCGGCCAGATTGTTTTCGATGGTCAGATCAAGCGTATCGATTCGCGAACCGGCGCTGGCGTAGATCCCGCCGCCGAGGAGCGAGTCGTTTTCGGATACAACGGTCGAAAACGCCGAATCGGTGCGCAGAAGCGCATTGTTACCGAGCCATATTCCGCCGCCCTGGCCGGACGGATTGGCGCTGTTGCCGTCGATCGTGACGGCGCCACCGCCGCTGCTGCCGAAAAGGATCGTCGCCGAACTTCCGGCATAGATGCCGCCGCCGCGGGTGGCGGTGTTACCAACCACGCTCAAGGGCCCAGCGAGACGCAGCGTGGCGCTGGCATCGAGGTAGATACCGCCGCCGAGCTCGGCATCGTTGAGCGGAAAAGCGACGTCATCGACCTCCACAGTCGAACCAAGGCCGACCTCCAGCCCGCCGCCGCGGCCGTCATCCTCGCCCCCGTTGACGACGAGGTTTCGCAGCACGACCTCAACCTGCTGGGCGGTAATTTCGATGACCGTATCGCCGGCACCGATCGGGCCGGTGATGGTTGTCAGCTGGCTCGGGGTGGCATCTCCGCAGCTGTCATAGCCACCTTCAATGGTCAGCGACTTTGACACGTTGAAGTTCTCAACAAATCCCTGCGTTCGCAGCCGAAGCGTGTCGCCGCTTTGTGCGGCCGTGACCGCCGATTGAATCGACGAGAAATCACAGCCGGATTGTCCGACCGTAATGATGTCGGCCTGCGCCGCCCCGGCGGCAAGCGTCGCGGCGGAAAGTGCCGCGTACAGAAAACGGCGTGTGGCATTACTGCGCAGCAGTGCAACCGGGCGCTTTTTTGCGGGCATCTGGCTTCTCACATGATAAATGGCTGTGTCGAAAGGTAGGCAAGTTACGTGCCAGACATCAGCCCGCTCAATAAAAACACGCTTATTCAGATAGTTATATGTCAATAGACGCGTTCAGATTAATTCAAATAGTGAGACCCGTCTCGGCGATCGGACGACCCGTTTCCCGCGATTGCGACAATTCAGGGAGCAGTTGCTCCCGGCACCAATTGGCGCAACGGTGCAAAACACCGATCAGCAGCACGCCGCAGGTGGCCGCTTCGCGGCTCGCCCGAAGGGAGCCGCGCTAATGACCCGCAGCGGCGTTCCAAACCTCGAACACAACGCGACTGTGCCCTGCGGCTTGCGCCTGATTCCGGGTCATTTGCGGGGCGCTTGTATCATCAATTAATTCCAGACAGTACACCAGGGGTTCGCTGGATGCTGGCGTCGCGGAAGTGGGACTGGCATCTTGCCGGAGCGCATATCCAACCAGCGGTACCCATGTCTGCTGCGTGTCGAACTCTTTGACAAGAAACATGGAACTGATATAGATTGTCGGTCCGTCAAGCGTTCATTCGAGCGTTTGTGCGAGGTTTGAATCATTTGCTATTGGGAGAGCAAGTTCGTGGAATCAGAAAACAATACATCCTGGGCCGGTACGGCCCGTCGCCGAAGCATCATCGTTGCCGCGTTGATCGCGATCGTGACGCTGCTCTGGGTCGTCCTGGTGCTGTATACAAACCTGCCGACCATTGCGCTGGCGGGCGTGGCATTGATCAGTCTTCTGCTTCTTTCGACGGCAACCGCATGGGCCGCCGTCGCCATTCCCCGGCGCGGGTCCGGTGCCGACAACAAGTAGCGCGTTCGCAAGAAACGCGCATACTCTTAACATGGCATCAAAATGCCCAGGGTATTTGATGCACGCCATTTGCGGCGCATGGCCGCAGCTGGCTTCGCTTCGTGGCCCCGGCCGGTCCGGCCGGGCATTAACCCGGCATACTTTCTTGTGACGAAATCCTCGTACGCGTTCTCGATGCCGAAGACGATGCAGTCCTGAAGCGGCAGGCGCCAGCGCCGAGGCGCTTCAGGAATCAATGCTGAGTGGAGCACACCCCGGTGCGTTTGTGGTCGAACAACTCGGCATAACCCGCAGCCGTGGGCAAACAGTCAGATGTTTTCCGGGCACCAACGATATTCAGGCTTACCGTCCTCCGAGCGTAGTGGGTCGCCGCTTTTGCCGAGGCGAGATGCATGGCGCTGCGGTGAACCAGCAAGCCCCGGCAACCGGTAATAACAACAGAACCTCCCAACATGCCTGGATCCCGTTACCGGCTGCACTTAAGATCGAGATGCTCGAGCATTTCAAGTTTGATTGCAGCTTTCTTTAGGTCAAAAAAAACCAGCCCCACGGTGCGTGGAGCCGGTTGTAGAAAAATATAGCTTAAAGAGAAAAGGCTAGCGGCGAATCGCCACGACAGCAATTCCCAGAACAATCAGTCCCAAAAAGGCAAGACCCCAAAACGAAACCGCGGGCACCAACACTGCCTCCGGTAGCTCACCCGATACGGCGTAGGCTGCACCCGAGAAGGTGTCCGCCTGGACGAACGGTGATGTCAGGTCAGAGACATATACCCCGGTGTTCAGGTCGTAAACCGAGATCGGTTGCGATTCATCGGTCACGAGATAGGCGAAACCGTTGCCGACCGCAAGGCCGTCGATATCGCCGATTCCGGCGGGATAGGCCGCCACGTTGCTGACCGTCCCGTCTGACGCAATCGTGACGAGTTGGCCGCTAGTGTCATTGACTCCGTAGATGATACCCGTATCCGGGTCCGCGTCCAGGCCACTGATGCTGTCCGGATTCGCAGCAACCAGGGTTGCCTCGAGCGTGCCCATATCGATGGTGTAAAACCCGTTGTCGGCGCCATTACCCGCATTAAAGCCATAGAGAACGCCCCCGGAAAGCGCAAGCCCGTCAACACGAACGCCCTCACCGGCCAGTGTAATGCGGCCAATGACGGACGGCCCCCCGCCGGCATAAGGGATCTCCATCAGCTCGTCGCCGCCACCAATTTGACCAATGGCTGGCGGGAGTCCGCTGGCGCGTGTGAAAAGGACGCGTTGGTTCGTCGGGTCGGCGGTCGCACCCCAGACCTGCACCGATGAGACGATAGCGTTTGCCGAATCCGTGTTCGGATCGACGGTGAAAATGTCGTTGAGCGTGTCGCTCGGAACGTTTGTATTTGTGCTTGTGCCAACGAAAAGCAAGCCCTCGATCGGCGGCGCGCCGAGAGGAATCGGATCGGCCGGACCCGGTGCCTCAACGATTTCGGTTGCGGCGGCTGCTTCATCTTCCTGCGCGACGAGTGCGCCGCTCAATGTCAGCGCCAGGCCGAGAAGCGCGAGGTGTAACGATATGGTGCGGAATTTAAACACGGCAATCTCCCTGGCAATATTCTTTGGTACCTAGTGACGGCATGCTGAATCGCAAACGCCTGCAGACAGATAATATGACTTTAGCACAACGCTGAGCAAAGCGGTATTGCTACGAAAAATTCCGCAAGCCTTTTCGCTAACCGGCCTGATCCGCCGACGCTGATCCCGAGCATGTTCATGTCAATCTCCGTCGATACCAGCCGGCCATCCTGGGCATACAAAAGCAGGACTGAGCTCAGGTCCGGATTAGCTGCCGTTCCGTATGCTTGTTTCGGAGGTCGCCCGCGGGCGTCAGGCCTTTTCGTAGGCCTCGCGCAACCAGCCCACGACTTCGTCGTCGATCCCGGATGCATGCTCAAGCCTGACGCGGTGGCTGACCATCGCGTTCCACTTTCCGCTTTCCTCGAGCCGTCCCTCGGCGCTGCGGCCCTTGTTCTGGATGCCGAGATCGATTCGCGTCCTGGTCGACGGCTGGATCAGCGCGAACTGCTTCGAGCGGCGCACGCTGACGTAGGATTTCTTGGGCGCGAACTCGACATCGCTGCCCAGTGCCGAGAGTTTT
>JGI12048J13642_10975625_pt1 | contig 12943 bp, 10 predicted proteins | sample ElkSlonscriptome_16_FD_13642 | JGI IMG/M metagenome (IMG submission 13642) | reverse complement strand
ATCGACGGAAAGACCGGCCGGAGCCGGTCAGCCGCCCGCCATCTCCGCCGCCGTCCGCAGGTAATCGTGGTCGGAGCCGCCCTCATCGGCGTGGCAGCCGATGCAGGTCTCCACCCGGCCGGACGCCTCCACCGTGCCGTCGGCGAGTCGCTTGACCCAGAACCAGTCGTTGTGAGACGGGTTGTAGCCCTCGTGCTTGTACATGACTGTGACGGCCGCCAGGCTGCTGTCCGGCATGAAGTTCTCCTTCACGACGATGGCGCCGAACGGAAGGTCGTCGGCCTCACCATCCTCCATGGCCTGGAGGCCTTGTTGGGCTGGGTCGTTCACATAGGTCGTGAGGAGCCGACCGTGGGGCGCCGAGCCGCCGTAGTATGGGTCGAGCCCAGGCCAGATGGACCAGTTGGCTCGATAGTCCTCGGATTGGAGGTAGGCGTGGATGGCCTCGGCCGTGGTATCCACGGAAGGAGCCGCACGGACCTGGGCGCGCTCGACCTGTTCCGCGTCCGGGGTGACGGAGGGTGCGTCCGTGGGCTGACAGCCGAGGAGGGGTCCGGCGGCGACCACGGCGGTGAGGGCGGTGCGGAGGGCGGTGCGCATGGCTTCTCCCTGGACTGTGGGGACGGGTTGCGACGGAGCGAGCCGGACGGAGCGGCTCCGTCGGCTAAAGCAACGCTGCGGTTGGAGCGTTCCAGCCCCGGCCTACGCCGACGCCCCGTGGGCGCCACGGCCGCTACGCGACGACCGCCTCCATCCGGAAGGGTCGAACGGGGTCCTGACCCCTGCACGCCTGGCAAACGTCCGGCGATTTCATAGCTTCCGGATGCCGTACGTGCACCGTCCGTCACGATCCAATCAGGAGCGCCCGTGAGTCCCCTCGTCCCCGAGGCGCCGCCCCAGAGCTTCGGACGGTTCTTCCTCCCGGGGCCCACCGAGGTCCGACCGCCCGTACTCGAGGCGCAGAACCGGGCCATGATCAGCCATCGCGGGCCGGCCAACCACGAGCTCATGGGCGAGCTCCAGGTCGGGCTCCAGGAGGTCTTCCAGACCGAGCGATCGGTCTTCATCTCCACCTCCTCCGCCACTGGCCTCATGGAGGCGGCGGTGCGGAACGGAGCCCACCGGCGGGTCCTCTCGCTGGTCTGCGGGGCCTTCAGCGGCCGATTCGCCAACATCGCCGAGCAGTGCGGCAAGGATGTGGACCGGGTGGCGGCGGGCTGGGGTTCGGCGAACACGGCGGAGCAACTCCGCGACGCCCTGGAGTCCGGCGGGCCGTACGACGCGGTGACCGCCGTCCACTCCGAGACCTCCACCGGCGCCCTGAACGACATCGAGGCGCTGGCGGCTGTGATGGAGGACTACCCGGACACCGTCCTTCTGGTGGATTCGGTCACCGGGATCGGCGGCGCGGAAATGCGCCCCGACGCCTGGGGCGTGGACTTCGTGCTCACCGGGTCCCACAAGGCGCTGGCGGTGCCCCCGGGGCTGGCCTTCGGGGTGGCTTCCGAGGCCATGATGGAGCGGGCCAGGACCGTCGAGGGCCGGGGGATGTACTTCGACCTGGTGGCCTTCGACAGGAAGATCGCCAAGCTTCAGACGCCGAACACGCCGGCGGTTCCGGTGATGTACGCCCTGGCCGAGCAGCTCCGCCACATCCGCTCCGAGACCATGGAGGTGCGCTGGGCCCGCCACACGGCGATGGCCGAGCGGACCTGGTCCTGGGTGGACGGAATGCGCGCCGAGGGGGTGGAGGTCTGTGTCTTCGCCGAGGAGGGCTCCCGATCCCCCACGGTGACCTGCATCGCCCTCCCCACCGGTACCGCCGGCCCCGGCGTGGTGGCGGCCATGAAGGAGCGCGACTGGGTCCTCGGCGGCGGCTACGGCGACCTCGCGCCCACCTGCATCCGCATCGGACACATGGGAGACCACACGAGGGACAAGCTCGACGAGCTCCTGGACGATCTGGCGGATGTGCTGACGTGAGCGACGCCGCCTGGGCGAGCCCGGAGGCCGGGACGCCCGCGGACGACTACCGGGAGGCCGGCGAGCGGCACGAGCGGGAACGTCGGGAGGCGCACCGGGCCTCGGTGCGTCTTTCCACCATTCGGGCCCTCACCTTCGTGGCCGCCGCCGGCGGATTTCTGGCCTGGGACGTCCTCGAGGGAACCGCCGCCTGGGTGGGCTTCGGGGTGGGCGTGGTCCTGGTCCTCGTCTTCTTTGCCGAGATCTCCGTCCATCGGCGGGCCCGCCGCCGGGAGGCGTGGGCCGGGGCGCTGGAAGGGCTGTCTCGAGAGGGGCTCCATCGGTTGGCCCGGGACTGGAACGCCCTGGACGACGCCCTCCCGGAGGCCGAGCGTCGCTGGCGGTCGGCGGCGCCGGAGCACGGCTACGCCCGGGACCTGGACGTTCTGGGGCGGGCCTCGTTGGTGCGGATCCTGGGGCCGGTGACCTCCGAGGGCGGACGTGCGCGCCTCCGGGCCTGGCTCCTGGAGGCCGGGGGACCTGAGGAGGTGGCGGAGCGCCAGGTGGCGGTGCGGGAGCTCGCCCCCCGGCGAGCCCTACGCCACGACTTCGCCGCCCACGGCCGCCTGGAGACGCCTGCCGGGGAGGGGGCGCTGGAGCCCTTCCTGGGGTGGGCGGAGGGCGAGCCCTGGCTGGCCGGGCGGACGCTCCTGGTGTGGGCGGCGCGGATCCTCCCGCCGCTGACGCTGGGGCTGGGCGCGGCGGACCTGCTGGCGGGGTGGGAACCCTGGTGGCTCATCCCCGCGGTGGCGCAGGCCTGGGTGCTGAGCCGCACCTCCGGTCCGCTTCGCGCCGAGCTGGCCCAGGCCGAGAGCGGGGCCTCCCTCCTGCCGGCCTACGCCGGGCAGATCTCACTCCTGGAAGGCGAATCCTGGACGGCCCCTCGACTCCGCGGCCTGGCGGACGCGCTGGAGGAGCCGGACGGAGAGCAGGCGTCCACCATCCTGGACCGGCTCGCCGGGCTCCTGGACACGGTGCAGAGCCGCCGGAACATGTTCTGGGCTGCGCTGGTGATCATCCTCCTCCTGGACGTGCACCTGGCGGGACGCCTCGATGCCTGGCGTCGGGCCCACGGGTCGTCGGTGCGTCGCTGGCTGGGCGCCCTGGCCGAATGGGAGGCCCTCTCCTCGCTGGCGACGGTGGCCCACGACCACCCCACCTGGTCCTGGCCCGAGCTGCACCCGCCCCAAGAGGGCACGCCGATCCGACTCGAGGCCGAGGGTCTGGGCCACCCCCTGCTGGCCGACGCCGACTGCGTACGGAACGACGTCACGCTGGGACCTCCCGGGTCCTTTCTTCTGGTGACCGGGTCCAACATGTCCGGGAAGAGCACCCTCCTCCGGGCCCTGGGGACCAACGCCGTCCTGGCGCAGGCCGGTGGGCCGGTCTGCGCCTCGGGCATCCGCATGCCCTCGCTCCGGGTGCGCACCAGCATGCGCATCGACGACTCCCTGGCTCAGGGCGTGTCGCTGTTCATGGCCGAGCTCCTGCGGGTCCGGGAGATCGTCCGGGCGGCGGAAGAGCCCGGTCCTCCGGTCCTCTACCTTCTGGACGAGATCCTCCACGGCACCAACACCGCGGAGCGCCGGGTGGCCGCCCGCGGCATCGTTCGGCACCTTCTGGAGGCCGGCGCCATCGGGGCGGTGAGCACCCACGATCTCACCCTGGCCCGCTCTCCGGAGTTGGAGGCCGCCGCCGTGCCCGTCCACTTCCGGGAGGAGATGGAGGAAGCCCAGGACGCCGGGCCCGACGGTCGGCGGACCCTCCTACGCTTCGACTACACCCTGCGCCAGGGGCTCGCCACCACCCGGAACGCCCTGAAGCTGCTGGAGGCCGTGGGTCTCGGGGGGCTGGAGCTGGAGGAGGAGGACGACCCTCAGCCGCCCCCTGCCCCTCCCAGCACCCCGTAGCGGCGGAGTACCTCCACCGTCGCGTCGATGGGGAGGGCCTCCACCGTACGGCCGTTTCCGCGGACGGTGGTGGCCTTGAGGAGCGAGTTGTAGATGGCTTCCTCGGTGGCCTCCACCACGCCCTGGAAGAGGCCGCTCATCCGGCTGTTGGCCAGGTCGTCCACCTGGATCACGTCGCCCGAGCCACCCCGCCGGACCTCGTTGGCCGTGGAGAAGGCCAGGACGTAGTCGCCGGAGCCGTTGCTGGCGTAGGAGCCGGTGCGGGCGAGGCCCATGATGGCCCGGGCGGCCAGCCGCTCCAGGTTCCGGGGAGAGAGGGGAGCGTCGGTGGCCACCACGATCATGATGGAGCCCCACTCCTGGGCGTCTTCGGCAGGGTTCCAGGTGGCGCCGCGGTCCGTCTCGTCGGCCGGCGCACCTTCCTGCGGCAGGGAGCCGCCCACCGCCTCCGCGTCCCCTTCCACCACGTCGCGGAAGGCGTAGCGGCCCAGCTCCCGCCCCACCGGCGCCCCGGCCATCTGCAGGATCCCCCCGAAGTTCGACTGGACCAGCACGCCCACCGTGTAGCGGCCCAGCGCCTGGGGAAGAACGCGGCTGCTGGTGCCGATCCCGCCCTTCCACCCGAAGGCCGACGTACCGGTGCCGGCCCCCACCACCCCCTCCTCCACCGGGCCGCCCGACGCGCCCTCCAGCGCCGCCACCACGTGCTCCGGCCGGATGGGACGGGACCGGATGTCGTTGAGCCCGCCGTCGTTGGTCTCCCCCACGGTGGCGTTCAGCGAGCGCACCCCCTCCATCCCCGGCCGCGCCAGCATCCACTCGACCATGGCGTCGGCGGCCTTCCAGACGCAGAGGGTGCAGGTGAGGAGGATGGGCGTCTCCAGCTCGCCCAGCTCCCGGATCTGCGTGACGCCCAGGAGCTTGCCGTAGCCGTTCCCCACGAAGAGGGCGGCGGGGACCCGGCTTTCGTAGGCGTTGCCTCCGTGGGGTCGGATGGCGGTGACGCCCGTGCGCACGTCGTCGCCCTCGATGACCGTGCTGTGTCCCACCCGCACCCCGTCCACATCGGTGATGGCGTTGGCCGCCCCCGTGGGGAAGATCCCCACCTCCACCCCCAGGTCACGGAGGCGGGGCCGGTCGTCGTCGGCGTCCTGGGCGGCGGCGGGGGGTGGTGGCGTCATGACGGCGAGTAGGGCGACGAGGGCGAGGAGGCGGGGCATGGAGACTCCGATCTAGACGCGGACGGTGTCGAAGAGCATGAGGCCCAGCAGGACCGGGTGGTACAGGAGGGAGGCGAAGAAGACCCTACGCGCCGAGGCGTCGCTCAGCACCCGGGCCGTCGCCAGGCTGACGACCAGGAAGGCGAGGCTGGTGGCCAGGGCCCCCCAGAAGTAGACGGTCCCCGTGTAGCCCAGGACCGTAGGTACCAGGCTCACCGGGACCAGGGCGGAGGTGGCCATGACCATGTGCAGGCCGATGACCCGTCCGGCGTCGTCGTGGGGTGGGATGAGCTTGAATCCCACCCGTCCGTAGTCCTCCCGGAGCATCCAGGCCAGACCCAGGACGTGGGGAAGCTGCCAGAGGTAGGCGATGGCGAAGACGGCGAAGCCCCCCAGGTCCACCGTCCCGCGGACGGCGGTCCAGCCGATGAGGGGTGGGGAGGGCACCCGGCACCCCGCCGGCCAGCGTGGCGAAGTACGACCGGGACTTGAGGGGCGTGTAGATCCAGTGGTAGGCGGCTGCGGAAGCGGCGGCGAGGAGCGCAGGGAGCCATCCAGCGAGGAGGGTCAGGTAGGCGATGCCCCCCACGAAGAGCCCCAGCCCGAAGGCCCGGGCCGCGCCCGGACGGATCCGACCCGACGGAATGGGCCGACCCCGGGTGCGCTTCATGACGGCGTCCACGTCGCGCTCCACCCACTGGTTCAGCGCCAGGGCGCCGGCGGTGGCCAGCCCCGTGCCCACCATGGTGTGGATGGCCAGCCCCAGCTCCAGCCGTCCCCGGGAGGCGACGAAGGCCGTTACCCCGGCGGTGATCATGACGTACCCGGCGATCCCCGGCTTGGTGAGCTCGTAGTACGCCCGGGCATCGCTGGAGTCCGTAGCGGGCTCCAGGGCGGCGTCGGGGTTCTGGGCAGGGTCCATGGCCGGAGGGAGGGGGTGCAGGTCGTCGGGCCGGACGTGGGAGGGCCGGCGGTTGGAGCCGCCGGCGTCGGAGGTGCAATCTAACCGGACCGGCCGAGGGTGCCCCAGACGCCCGCCCTCACTCGCTGCGCAGCGCCTCCACCGGATCCACCCGCGCCGCCCGCCGGGCGGGGAGCCAGGCGGCCACTCCGGCCAGGACGGCCAGGGCCAGCGGCGCCCCGGCCAGCGCCCACGGGTCCAGCCCGCCCACGCCGATGAGGAAGCCCTCCACCGCCCGCCCGGCCAGGAGCGCCGCCCCCAGACCCACCGCTCCCCCCACCGCCACCAGGAGCAGTCCCCTCCGCACCACCAGCGCCACCACCGACGAACGCTCGGCGCCCAGGGCCAGGCGGATCCCCATCTCCCGGGTCCGCCGGGCCACGGCGTAGCTCACCATCCCGTACAGGCCCACGCAGGCCATGACCACGGCGAGCCCACCCACCATCACCAGGAGGAGGGCCGCCGCCCGGGGCAGGAAGAAGATGTAGGAGAGGTGGTCGTCCATGGTCCCCGCCCGGGAGATGTAGACGTCCGGCGCCAGCGCCCGGGCCCGATCGCGCATGCGGGCCGCCAGCTCCATGGGGCTCGCGTTCCCCCGGGCCACCAGGTGGTAGTGCCCCCAGCCCGACCCCTGGGTGGCCGGGAGGTAGAGGTAGGGACGGGGCGGCTCGGTGAGGCTCCAGATCTTGGCGTTGTCCACCACCCCCACCACGGTGAGCTCGTCGTCGGGGTCGCCGCCGCGGTGCAGCACCCGACCCAGGGCGCTCTCCCCCGGCCAGAAGCGATCCGCCGCAGCCCGGCTCAGGACGGCCACCGAGCGGCCGTCCTCCCGGTCCGTCTCCTGGAAGGTGCGGCCGTCCACCTGCTGGATGCCCAGCGTCTCGAAGTAGCCCGGCGTGACGTAGGCCAGCTCCAGCACCCACCGATCCTGGTCCGGGGGCGGCTCCACCCCGGGGACGATGAAGCTGTTGTTGGTCACCCCGGTCTCAAGGGGTAGGCGGGTGGTCATCCCCGCCATCCGGACGTCCGGGAGGGCTTGAACCTCCGCGAAGAGGTCCCTGGCGAAGGCCGACTGCTCCTCCGGGGACATGTCGGCGGCCCACGCCTCCACCGTCAGGACGGCGGCGGGTCCGGTATCGAATCCCACGTCCACCTGGGTAGCGGCCTCCAGACTCCGCAGAAAGAGCCCCGCCCCCACCAGGAGCACCGTGGAGAGGGCCATCTGCGCCGCCACCAGGAGGCCCCGCGCCCCCACCTTCCGCCGACCTCCGCTGCTGCCTGCTTCGTCCCGGAGGGTGGCGGCCACCGGCGACCGGGCCGCCTCCAGCGCCGGCGTCAGCCCGAAGAGGACGGCCGCGAGGAGGACCGCGCCACCGGTGAAGGCCAGCACCCTGGGATTGAGGCCGGGCTCCAGCGTCAGGGCCAGGCCCAGTGGCAACTCGACGCTCCCGAAGGCCCGCGCCACCCCCAGCCCCAGGATCAGACCCATGGCTCCGCCCAGGACGGCCAGCACCAGTGACTCCACCAGGAGCTGCCGCACGATGTCGCCCCGACCGGCACCCATGGCCACCCGTACCGCCATCTCCCGGCGCCGATCGGTGGCGCGGCTCAGGAGGAAGCCCGCCAGGTTCACGCACGCCACCAGGAGCACCAGACCCACCGCCACGAAGACCAGCGCCAGGATGGGCCGGAGGACGCCGTCGAAGGTGGGGTGGATCATGATCTCGTCCAGCGTCACGGCCCCGAACTCCAACTGGGACCGACGCTCCGGCCGCTCGGCGTTGAAGCGCGCCGCCACGGCGTCCAGTACCGAGCGGGCCTGGTCGGCGGAGACTCCTTCCTCGAGGCGCCCGATGAAGAGGAGGTTCCCATTGGTCATCTGGGTGGGAGCCAGGTGCGGATACATCCGGATGGGCGCCCAGAAGTCGGTCCCGATCCCCGGGGCGATGCGGCCCTTGAAGGCCTCCGGCGCGACGCCGACCACGGTGTAGGGCCGGCCGTTGAGCCGGACCTCCGAGCCCACCAGGCCCGGATCCGACCCGTGGTGGACCCGCCAGTAGCGGTGGGAGACCACCACCACCGGGTGGGTGCCCGGGGTGGCGTCCTCCTCCGGCAGGAAGGTGCGCCCCTGAACCGCCTGGACGCCCAGGACGTCGAAGTAGTTGCCCGTCACCAGCTCGCCCAGGAAGAGGCTTCCGGCGCCGGCGTCCTCCAGGTTGCCCTGGTACTGGGCCGAGGCCGCCACCTGCGCGAAGGCGTCGTCGCCGCCCTCCAGGATCCGCTCGTAGAGGCTGTACGAGGAATAGAAGTAGCGACCGTCGTCGGTGAGGTTGTAGATGTCCATCACTCCGGCGGGCTCCTCCACCCCCCACTCCTGGAGGAGGAGGCTGTCCACCAGCGAGAAGATGGCGGTGTTGGGCCCGATGCCCAGTGCCAGCGAGAGGACGGCGACGGCGGTGAAGCCGGGCGCGGATCGCATCTGACGGAGCGCGAAGCGGAGGTCCTGGAGGAGGGCGTGCACGAGTCCGTCTCCGGAGGAGGTGGTGGGTGGAGTACCGGGGGGCAGCGGCATGCCGCGGGCTTCACGCCGGAGGCGCCAGATCGAGGGCGAGAGGGCGTCGCGCCAGTAGTCCCGTCGAGCCCGGGCGAGGTCGGTCTCGGCCGTCCGGTGGAAGCGCTCCTCCAGGTCCCCGAGGAAGCCGTCCCGAACGGAGGCGGGGAGGAGGAGGCGGAGGAGCCAGCGGGCCAGGCGTGGAGGACGACTCACCCGGCGGATCCTCCCTCGGGGTGCGGGCCGGCGGCAGGGTCGGGGAGGCCGTCCCAGAGCCGGTCCATGGCGACCCGGGCCTCTTCGACGCCGGTCCGCCCCACGGCGGTGATGCGAAACAGCCGCTTGGCCTTGCCCCCCCGGACGGGGGTGGGGTCCGACATCCGGGAGGCGAGCATCCCTTTCTTCTCCAGTCGCATGAGCGTCGTGTAGACGGCGCCCTGGCTCACTTCGCGACGGGTGCGCGCCTCCAGCTCGTCCCGGATGGAGGCCCCGTAGGCCTCCTCCGTCATGCGCCAGACGGCCAGGAGGACCTGCTGTTCGAAGTCGCTGGGTAGATCGCTCATGGGCCGGGCGCCTGCAGGTCGGGGTCGAGGGGTGTCGGAGCCCACGGATCTCCGGGGTTGGGTCCGGAGAACTCCGTTGGATCAGGTATTCCCTACGTCGTAGGTATTATCCGGTTTCACCCACGTAGACAAGCGGTGCACGCGGGGCGTCCCGGATGTGCTTCGGTCGCCGTCCACGCGGCCCTACCTTGAAGGCTCCTCTCTCTCGGTCCGCATCTCATGCGCTTCTCCTCCCGCTGGCTCCCGGCAACGGCCTTCGCCGCCGTGTTCCTGACCCTCTCCTGTGGGGGAAGCGACGGGCCCACGGGTCCCGACCCGAACGCGGTGGCCACGGTGAGCGTGACCCCCGCGACGCTGTCGCTGGACATCGGCGACATGGGTCAGCTCTCCGCCCAGGCTCTGAACAGCGAGGGCGGCACGGTGAGCACCACCGTCACCTGGAGCTCCAGCGCCACCGGCGTGGCTACGGTGAGCTCCAGCGGCCAGGTGAGTGCGGTGGGAGAGGGTAGCACCACCATCACCGCCTCCGCCGACGGCCAGAGCGGCACGGCCACGGTGACTGTCACCGACCCCTCGCCGCCCGCCCCGCCGTCCGGCCTCCAGGCCATCACCACCTCCCACACCCAGGTGGAGCTGAGTTGGACCGACGGCTCGGACAACGAGATCGGCTTCGAGATCGAACGGGAGACGATCGTCGCCGGGACCCCGGGTGAGGAGATGGTGCTGCAGTTCGAGGCCGCCGGGACGGTGGGCGCCGACGTCACCGCCTTCACCGACGACGGCCTCTCACCGACGACGGACTACCGCTACCGGGTCCGGGCGGTGAACGCCAACGGTGAGTCCGACTACAGCGAGGCGGCGGATGCCTCCACCTTCGCCCCCCTGGCGCTGGAGACCACCTCCCTCCCGGCGGCGACGCTGGAGGAGCCGTACCAGGCGGCGCTGAGCGCGTCGGGCGGGGACGGATCCTTCGCGTGGAGCCTCCTCTCCGGGGAGCCCCCGGCCGGCATCGAGCTCTCCGGCGAGGGGGTCCTATCCGGAACGCCCACCGAGACGGGCAGCTTCGAGCTGGAGATCGAGGTGTCCGGAGGCGGACAGACCGCCACCGCCACCCTCACCCTCTCCGTCCTCGAGGAGCTCACGCCTCCCACCGTCGTGACCACCGAGCTCCCGGGCGCCCTGGTCGGGGAGGCCTACTCGGCCGCCCTGGAGGCTCAGGGGGGCGACGGGACCTTCACCTGGTCGCTGGACTCCGGGAGCCTCCCTCAGGGGCTTTCGCTGGCGGACGACGGCACGGTCTCGGGCACGCCCACCGTGGTGGGGACGGCGACGGTCACCGTGGAGGTGAGCAGCGCCGGACTCAGCGGTACGGGCGAGGTGAGCATTGCCGTCGCCGAGAACCCCCTGACCATCACCACCGGGGCGCTTCCGGACGCCCAGGTGGAGACGGCCTACCAGGCGACGCTCGAGGCCGAGGGTGGTCTGGGGGCCCAGAGCTGGAGCGTGTCCGGCGGGACTCTGCCCACCGGGCTGGATCTCTCCTCCGACGGGGTTCTCTCCGGGACCCCCCAGGAAGCCGGCAGCTTCGACCTCACCGTGCAGGTCACCACGGCCGACGACGCTCAGACGGCCACGGCGGACCTCTCCCTGGCGGTGACGCCCGGTCCGGTGACGATCCTCAGCAGGGTGGTGGCCTCCGGTGCCGTGGGCACGAGCTACTCGACCTCCCTTCGGGCCCGTGGCGGCGACGGAGTGAACTACGAGTGGACGATCCTCGGCGGGGCGTTCCCGGCGGGGCTGCAGCTCTCCCCCGACGGCATCGTCCAGGGGACCCCCACCACCGTGGGCGAGCAGAACGTCACGGTGCGGGCGACCAGCGGGGGCCAGACGGACTTCGTGCCCCTTCGCGTCACCGTCCGGCCCGGGGCCCGGGTGGGGTACCAGATCGACCTGGTCTACCTGACGACCGTCACCGGCCCCCAGCGGGCGGCCTTCGAGAACGCCCAGGCCCGGTGGTCCGAACTCATCACCGAGGACATCGAGGACCAGGTGGGCGGGATTCCGGCCTGCGCCACCTTCCACCCCGGCACCGAGGGCACGGTGGACGACCTGGTGATCTACGTGCGGGTGGACTCCATCGACGGTGCCGGCGGGACGCTGGGACAGGCCGGGTGGTGCTTCGCCCGGGACAACTACCTGACCCTCACCGGCGCCATGACCTTCGACGAGGCGGATCTGGCCTCGCTGGAGAGCAACGACCTCCTGGAGCCCGTCATCCTCCACGAGATGGGCCACGTCCTGGGGGTCGGGAGCACCTGGGAACAGCTCGATCTGCGCACGAGGTCCTGCACCGAGGAGCCCATCTTCGTGGGGGAGGGGGCCATCGATGCCTTCCTGGCCGCCGACGGCGACCTCTACTCGGGAGAACCGGTGCCCATCGAAGACCAGGGGGACCCCGGCGACGGGACCAACTGCAGCCACTGGCGGGAGAGCGTCATGGGGAGCGAGCTCATGACGGGCTTCATCAACCTCGGCGACAATCCGCTGAGCGCCGTCACCACCGAATCCCTGGGCGACCAGGGCTACATCGTGGACGGCACCCTGTCGGACAGCTACGTCCTTCCCAAGCCGGTGCCCGCTGGCCAGGCGCGGGCTCGAGCGTTCGGGGTCTGGCTCCACGACGACCTCCTGCCCACGCCCAAGTTCCTGGTCTTGCCCGGTGGGCGCATCCAGCCGGTGGGGAGGTCTCGGTGAGCCGCCTCGCGTCGGTCTCGGTGGCCGGGGCCGCGATGGCCCTGACGGTCCTCCTGGCCGGGTGCGCCGGCGGCTCCACACCCAAGGCGCTCGGGCCCGAAGACGAGCTCTGCTACCGCTTCGAGGCCAACGAGGCCGCCGAAGCCCTGGACCTGCCCCATGGGATCATGCTGGCCGGCGACGCCCCCCAGGGGTTGGCCGACGCCGGAGATCGGCGGCTGGCCCTCACCCTGACGGCAGATGGGAGTCGGGGGGAGATCCCCTTCGCCGCCTGGCGGCCTCTGGACGGGGATTCCCTCCAGGTGGACCCGGCGGTCACCGGGCGCATCCAGCTGCGGATGGTGGCCACCTCCGACGGTCTCACCGGCTCCGGCCGGCCCATCGGCGACGTCATCACGCCGGGCCGGGAGGATGGCGGGCTGGTCGAGGGCGTCATCGCCGTGCGGGTGGCCTGCACCTCGCCTCCCTGAGCCTCCCGCCGGTCCCGGCACCGACTCGTACCCTCTCCCGGCGGGACCCCGGCCCCGTCCCCGTCCGTACAAGAGCGTGCGGGGAGCGGGGCCGCAGCATGCGGCACCCGGACTCCGGACGCAGAGCCGCCGGGAGGCAGAGGAATGGCCGACGAGCCACGCCAGGGACTGGACAACGAGGAGCGCCGCCGCCGGGACCGGAAGGTCTGGCGGACGGGGCTCCTGGTGTCCGTTCTGATCCACCTGGCCATCTTCGTGGGATGGCGGGGCACGGTGATCCCCATGTCCCCCTTCGCCGCCGCGGGCCCCCGGGCCGGCGACACCCGGGCCGCCGCCGGCGCCATGCAGTCCATGAACGTGCGGACCCCGCCCACCCGGGACATCATCCCGCCGCCGGTTCCCCTGGAGGTGGCGGTGGAGGTGGAGCCCGTCGAGTTCGAGGACGAGATCTCGCTGGAGGAATCCCAGCTCCTGGGGGACCGACCGGGGCTG
>JGI12048J13642_10089946_pt1 | contig 12945 bp, 11 predicted proteins | sample ElkSlonscriptome_16_FD_13642 | JGI IMG/M metagenome (IMG submission 13642) | reverse complement strand
GGTTTCTGTACTTTATCTCCGGTACTTGCGTACCTTCTACAGACCACCCCAGTCAGTGCCCACACAAATTTCCTGATCAAATTGTTAAAGTTTCTCATCGCAGCATGTATCTGCGATCACACCCAAACTATAGGGCTTGGATTTTGGTTTTGACTGATCCACCAAGTGCAACAAACAGTGCTCGGGTAAATCTTCCGGGCCGACTGTTACTATGTGCTTGCCCAACCTCAACCAAGGAGCGCAAATTATACGGAGATGGTGGCACATATCAAGCTATTTATTGGCAAAAGTGAGCGAATAATTTGATAATTTACTACGTCCTTGCCAGCCCTACAGTGTAGCGATTCAGTTGCATTGAAGTCTTACGATTGATTGTACGACGCAGAGACCATAACAGACGACTCAAGAACAACACAAAAAGAACTGAGGCGAAAAAGATTGGCACTGAATAATCGACCCGAGTTAACCAGAAGACGTGCACTAAAACCAAAATCGCTGCGGGATAAATACTCCTGTGGAGCATTACAACGCAATCGGTATATTCGCTCTTCTAACTGAGAATCTTTGACTAAATCCTCCAGAGCATATACACCGGGTTTATTACACTTACCTTCCACCGCAACTGACCAGGGCTCGATATCAAGCGCGTCAGCATGCTTGGAAGGGACCCATTTCTGGGAACCGAACTCATAAAAATTGTTGTATTCGAGTATATCGTCCAGAGGGGTTTTTTCTTCCTCTGTGGACAATGGACTTGGTTTGATCGCACCTGGCTGATTGGCTATTTGGTTTTGCCATCGAATCCGGGATTCATTCTCAGCACGGGCTTGCGTCGAAGCTAACATTCCGGCAGGCATCGCAACCCCAGAGGCCACAGCGAGAGCGGCACCCTATTGCATAATAGCTACGTCGTGACAGATAACAACTGTCGGAAGTAATTTCAAATGGCAGGAAATCATCAGGTTTCTTTATAAGCATTTGGGCTGCCTTTGATTTAATGAAAAGCAATTAGGTTTTACCAGATTTGGACTAATAGTATCAACAAAAATTCCCTCTGCAATCAAGAAACAGCGGCGATCCAAGACAATGGCAGCAATCACTATTGCACTAAAAGGCAGATGTAACTCCAAAACCAGTAGAATATTGCGCTTGGTAATTCAGCGTTTGGAATTTCTTTTTCTCTGCCAACGCATCGCGGCCTGCACGGGACCCGAAAACGCATAACCCAAAAAACCAACCAATAACACCTGAGCCGGTGCCGTAGCAACTACAGCGTACAAAAGCACAACAATTAGAATAGCAACAAAAGGAACTCGTCCTTTCAGATCAAAATCTTTAAAGGAATAATAAAAAATATTGGACACCATCAGAACACCTGTCCCGGCCACAATGAGCATCATCAAATAAGACAAAAACAGGGACACCTCAAAGTCGCTGAAAGCCCACACTGAACCGGCGACCACAGCGGCCGCCGCCGGACTAGCCAAACCAACAAAAAAGCGTTTATCGACCGAGCCGATCTGGGTGTTAAAGCGAGCCAGACGAAGTGCAGCGCCAGCTACGTAGATAAAGGCGGCCACCCATCCCAGCTTGCCTATATCTGAGAGCGCCCAGCTAAAAGCGACCAGTGCTGGCGCTACCCCAAAGGCAACCATATCTGAAAGCGAATCATATTCCGCGCCAAAATCACTTTGAGTATGAGTGAGCCTGGCGACCCGGCCATCAAGACCATCGAGCACCATGGACACAAAAATGGCGGCAGCGGCATTATCAAAATGACCGTTCATACCAGCAACGATGGCGTAAAACCCAGAAAAAAGAGAACCAGTCGTCAATAAATTAGGCAGCAAAAAGACTCCGCGATGGCGCACCCGGTCGCCCTCCATGATTTCTTCTTCAAATTTTTCTTCAGGCTGGTCGGATTTTGACAAAGTATCCGACTTATTAGTCGGACCGAGAGAGCTTTGTTCAGATTCATTGGGATTCATGCTCTGTCCTGATGGCTGTAATGAAGACTACCACTTCTTATAAATTGGTGAATAAAAAACAGTTAAATGATGCTAAAGACTAAGCGGATGCAGTTTTAGCTAACAATCATTGCAGTTGATAAGCAACAATTTTATACAGCAACCATTTTAGCATACAAAAAACGCGGCCAAAGCCGCGATATATTCTCCTGAAGTATGAACTATGAAGTCTAAAACCAAGAGATGAATCCTAGTTTTTGTCCTTATCAACAATTTTATTCGAAGTAATCCAAGGCATCATACTACGCAAATTTTCGCCAACGGTTTCGATTGGATGGGCCGCATTGAGACGACGATAAGCTGTCATCGAAGGATAATTAGAAGCGCCTTCCTGAATAAACATTTTGGCATATTCACCGGTTTGAATGCGCTTGAGCGCCTGACGCATGGCTTGACGAGACTCATCATTTATAATCTGCGGTCCAGTAACATACTCTCCGTATTCAGCATTATTAGAAATGGAGTAGTTCATATTGGCGATGCCGCCTTCGTACATTAAATCAACGATCAACTTCAGTTCATGCAGACATTCAAAATAGGCCATTTCTGGCTCATAACCCGCGTCAGTCAACACTTCAAATCCAGCTTTTACTAATTCAACAGCACCACCACACAATACCGCCTGCTCGCCGAACAGATCCGTTTCGGTCTCATCTTTAAAAGAAGTTTCGATGATACCCGTGCGCCCACCACCAATTGCACTGGCGTAGGATAAAGCTACATTTTTTGCCGAACCAGAGGCATCCTGAAAAATCGCCACGAGATCAGGAATTCCGCCACCTTTTACAAATTCTGATCGTACCGTGTGCCCCGGTGCTTTGGGAGCAATCATAATCACATCCAGATCTGCCCGAGGCACGATCTGGTTGTAGTGGATACTGAATCCATGAGCGAATGCCAGGATTCCACCTTGCTTCAGATTAGGCTCGATAACCGACTTGTAAACTTGCGACTGAAACTCATCAGGAGTAAGAATCATTATTACATCAGCATATTGAACCGCTTCCGGCACTTCTTTTACGGTGAGACCCGCAGTCTCCGCCTTTACCCATGAGCCGCTACCCTTGCGTAGCCCAACACACACATCCACACCGCTGTCCTTCAGGTTATTCGCATGAGCATGCCCCTGCGACCCGTAACCAATGATGGCCACTTTCTGCCCTTGAATAATTGAAAGATCGCAGTCTTTGTCGTAATAAACTTGCATTGTCGTCACCTTATAAAACAAAGGAGCTTGCATGCCCCTTTAGTAAAAATACCCTTCTTGATATAGCCAAAAGCTAGATTCCAAAACCGTTATTATTCCCGGTTTTTTTATTGTTACTTGTATTTCATTTTCTGCAAGAGCAGGCCGCTAAACCGTTAACGACCTTTCTCCCCTTGCGATGCCTGACACACCAGAACGAACCACTTCAACTACGGCATTTTTGCCAACGGCGGCGATAAAGGCGTCCAATTTGTCACTATCACCGACTAGCTGAACCGTATACAGAGATTCCGTTACATCGACGATTTGGCCACGAAATATCTCTGTTGTGCGGTTGATTTCAGCGCGCCGATCACCCACTGCATTGAGCTTCACCAGCATCAGTTCCCGCTCGATGTGCGCACCTTCAGTTAAATCAACCACCTTTACCACTTCGATCAACTTATTCAACTGCTTAGTAATCTGCTCGATCACCCGGTCAGAACCCACGGTGGTAACGGTTAAACGGGAAAGCGTCAAATCCTCAGTCGCAGCCACTGTCAGCGTCTCAATATTATAATTTCTCTGGGTAAACAATCCGACCACCCGGGACAAAGCACCTGGCTCATTCTCCAATAGCATGGAAATAATTCTACGCATGTGCTCAGACCCTCTCTGTTTTGCTCAGCCACATATCTTTCATGGAACCGCGCGCCACCAACATTGGATATACGTGCTCACCAGGGTCGACATAGATATCAACGAACACCAGTTTGTCTTTCATAGCAAACGCCTTCTGCAACCCTTCCTCCAACTCTTCCGGCTTGCGGATAGTAATGCCTTCATGGCCGTACGCCTTAGCCAAAGCCATAAAATCCGGTAACGATTCCATATAGGAGTGAGAATGACGGGCTTCGTAATTCATATCCTGCCACTGTTTCACCATGCCCAATGATTGATTATTGAGATTGATGATCTTGACCGGCAGCTCATATTGCTTGCAAGTAGACAACTCCTGAATATTCATCTGGATGCTGCCTTCACCAGTCACACAAACCACTTCCTCATCCGGATAGTTCAGCTTGATACCCATGGCTGCTGGCAGACCATAACCCATGGTGCCCAAACCGCCAGAGTTGATCCATCGATTCGGCTTGTTGAATTTGTAATACTGAGCAGCAAACATCTGATGCTGACCAACGTCAGAAGTAATGTAAGCATCTCCATTAGTCGCCCGGTACAGCGCTTCAACCGCCTGCTGAGGCTTGATCATATCGGAATCATCGGTACGATAACGTCCACCGTGGTAGGCCCGCCATTCATTGATCTGCTTCCACCAGGGATCAAGAACGCCGGACTCAGTATCCAAGGGAGACTTTTTCAGCAGCGCAATCATTTCATCCAGCACGGTTGCAGCCGGACCGACAATAGGGACATCTACTTGAACGGTTTTAGAGATAGAAGCGGGGTCTATATCAATATGGATAATCTTTGCGCCGGGACAGAATTTCTCAGTAGCATTGGTCACCCGGTCATCGAAGCGGGCTCCGATAGCAAGAATCAGGTCACTATTATGCATCGCCATATTAGACTCATAGCTTCCATGCATCCCTAACCAACCCAAACTGAGCTCGTCATCGGGTGGAAACGAACCGATTCCCATCAGCGTCACAGTGATCGGAAACTTCAACATCCTGACTAATTCGGTTAACTGCTCCGAGGCTTTGCCCTGCACAACACCGCCACCGGTGTATATAACGGGGCGACGTGCCGCCTTGAGCATCTCTATCGCTTTCTTAATCTGGCCCGTATGCCCTTTAGTTGGTGGCGTATAGGAGCGCATATTAATATGCTTAGGATAAACATACTCATACTTTTCATTCGGTGTGGTCATGTCTTTGGGAATATCAACGACCACAGGGCCCTGGCGCCCGGATTCGGCAAGGTAAAATGCCGTTTTTAATATCTCTGGAATGTCTCTGGGATCTCTGACACAAAGGTTATGCTTAACCACTGGGCGAGATACACCCATCATATCCGTTTCCTGAAAGGCGTCTTCACCTATAAGCGTCGATGGCACCTGCCCGCAGAGCACCACCATTGGAATCGAATCCATGTAGGCAGTAGCAATTCCGGTGATAGTATTAGTTGCTCCTGGCCCAGAGGTAACCAGCACTACCCCGGCCTTGCCGGCAGCGCGGGCGTATCCATCCGCCATATGAGAAGCCGCTTGCTCGTGGCGCACTAATATATGCTTAACTTTATCCTGCCTGAATAATGCATCATAAATATGCAGAGCCGCACCGCCGGGATACCCGTAAATGTACTCAACACCTTCATCTTGCAGAAAGCGCACAATCATATCGGCGCCTGATAACATTTCTGCAGTCACTTCACCCTCTCTTTGCGCACCCAAAACCAATCCGAAGCGCAGCAATGGCTGTTCATTTATCAGATAAACCAATCAGAGCCTGGTCCGGAGTTTACCTGCCGTGGAACAAATTCTTTTCCGCCAACTAGCTTGTCGACCTGAATTACCAACAATTCGAAGAAAAACCTCAGCACATTCCCACCTGAGTATAGCCCCGTTGTCAATTGATCTACGGGCAAAACAATTAGTGTGTTTGCGCAGATTTTTCAACTCACGGGCGATCGATAAGAATGACTAGTGGATTGTTCAACTTCGAGAATTTTCACCGATTCAGGTCGTAGGCCTGTTTAAGCAATCGCCAATTCTGACAGCAGCGTAGACAGTGTCAATAGGAAAAGCTTTTTTTTGCCTTTACCGGCCCCTGCCATTGAACTATCTTTGGAATAGTCAAAGCTCTTGGTAATAGTTAACGCGCTCTTTGTAACGGTTAACGCACTAATGATGCCTTAATTGACCCTTGACCAGCCACTTCCCCCGAGCAAATTGACAGGAGTTTGCTAACGATCATGCTTCCGAGCACTTTAAAGTCATTATTTATTTGCATCTCATTGCTAGTGGCTTCCCTGGCTGCCAGTGAAGTTTATAAATGGATCGACGAGGATGGCACTGTACATTACTCCGACAGGAAACCGCCAAATACCGAGACCACCATCGTCAAAACCACGGGAACGAGAATCACCGCTCCAGCTACAGACAGTGTCGAACATCAACTGGACGACCTGAGTAAGCGACAAGAGACAGAACAGCTTAAAGCTCAGCAAGAGGCAGAAGTTGCAGAAACCACTCAGTCGACAGCGGAGTACTGCCGCTCTCTCAGGGCCAGCCTTGAAACACTGAATAACAATTCCAGGGTGCGAGTGGAAGACGAAAACGGCGAGTTACGTTATTTGACTGCCGAAGAAATGGTCGAAAAACGTCGATCCAACGAACAGTCTCTGCAAGAGCATTGCAAGAGCGTCTGAAAAATCACATCTTCTTTTTGACTAATAAACAGGCGTCTCTCGATAATGAATACCGTTGGCTCCAGCTTGGCCCTTGATCGTGCTATGCAACTTGTGATTCAGTGATTGCTTAGCTTGATCACCCAGTCGTTGCTCAATATACAGCTGGCGTTTGATTGCTAACCCCTCGATTTCTTTTCTGAGCTGCTCACGTTTGGTCGCCTTGTCAGTTAACAACACGGTCTGTTTTTCCCGGCTCAATAACTGCAAAGGAGCTGGCAGTTGAGATGGAGACAGCGTGGTCAAATCAATCTTACCCTCGGAGAACGCCTTTACCAGGTCATGCTCAGCGTAGTCGGTGGCCTCACTAGCGGTCGAAATATTAAACCTGGCCCGCTTGGCCCGGGAAGAAAGAGTAGCATGCTTATTCAGCGCCTCTGAAGTTGCCAGGTTATGTTCCAATTCCTCCCGCTTTTGCTGTCGGCCATAAAATATTCGGGTCTCATCAAAAGCACGGCCGAGAGAAGCGAGTTGAGCATCAAATGGTGTGTGGATATTGATGGCATTGCCGTGATGGGCAACCTGCATAAAATCCCCCTGATTTAACTGGGCGATATGCTGCCAGACCTGGCGGGTTTGCGGATCATCGCCCGCTTGAATGGTATTAATCACGATGCCTTTTTCTGCTGCTGCTCTGACAATCCGGGGATACTGCATTTCATTTTCATAGTCCATATGCGGAGGAGCATCCCCAACCAAAAAAATTGCCCGATAAACATGATCAGGCCCTGGCTCAGCCAGAGAAGTCGCGTAATGACTCCAGGACATCTCATGCACTGCCTCGTAAAGTGCTTGATTAACACTCTCTGGTCCATCCCCACCTCCTGCTGCCTGGTAGGCCATCAGGGTGGTATAAAGACTACCCATATCTTTAGTAAGATCAGTAGCTTGAGTTATATATTGATCACCTCGATCCCGAAAAGCTAACAGACCCATTTTGATACGAGGTGCCGGCTCCCCAGAGGCCAGCGTGCTGGCTATAGACCAGATATTTTCCTTAGCCGCATCGAGCAGGCCGGTCATACTGCTGGTCGTATCTAACACAAAAACCACTTCTACTTCCGGCGCTGAACCAGCCATCATAGCACTACCCGAGGCGATTGGAGCGAGCGGTGTGTTTGCATCAGTTGAAGCAAATAATTCAGCAAGAGAAGAACTGCTAGCGGAGGCAGAAGGGGTTTTAGCGCCAAGCCACCGCAGGGGTTGATGCTGGTCTAGCCAAGGGTAGATGACAATAAATCCAGTGCTCAATAGCAATAAACTGATGATTAAGATAGTCGATTTTGGTGACACAGTGTTTTTCACGGTGGCTATCCTCCTTTAATTAGTCGTCTCAGAGCACTTTCGGCGGCCTGGCAGGCCCCATCAAACGATTCGCTATTACAGCTAAAGTGTGGTGCCTGCCTGTTAGAACCCGGTAAAAACACCACTAGACTCTGCGTTAAAAAGAAACTCCATAGACTCAGAAATAAGCTCTGGGTGTGCAGTGCAGTGGCTACAGCAAGTAATAGCGCCAAACCGCTGACCAGTAAATCCAACAATGCAATCCACAGGCGATGGTAACAATACAAACACCTCACCAGCCAAACCAAAACAAACAAACTGGCCAGCCAAACATTAATATTGGGGTTAACCAGGCTAAGCAGCAAAACCAATAAAGCCCAACCCAGCAGACTCACCAATTTACCCGCCGAACCACCGGTTTGATAGCAATCACCCCTTGGCAGCAATAGGGTTTGGTGGTTAAAAATTAATAGCAAGTAAATCAGTGACAACAGGACTAAGACAGTCCGTGCGCTAAGCTCCAGACTTAAGAAAGTGGCAGCAATTGAAAAAACCACAACGCTAAACAAGCTCAGGCCCAAAGCCACTATGGTGACGTGCCAGAAGGCAGGTTTTGTAGTTGCAGACATCCTCTTCATCGGCTTCTCCTCTTTTGTTCTTGCAGCCACGCGATTTCCACCTCCTGATCGGTAACGACGGTGCTTCCGTTTGCACCCATAATTTCATTACAACTGCTTAGCAGAGAATCTGCTGGTTCAGGAGCCGCATCAAAAACAGCCGCCTGCTGGCGCATGATTTCCAGCTTCTGGCTTTGTTGTCGGAAGAGTGTTTGCAATTCCCGCAACTGCTCTTCCAAAGGAGCGCATTGCCGCTGCAAGCAACTAATAAGCCGCTGATTCTCTAGCTTTCTCCGGATCAAATCCTTAGCCAATTCCGCATTCTCAGCGGCAAAACAAAGATCGAGCTGGCTGTGGATTTCCGTAATAATTTTGCTCAACTCATCCCGGCGAGCCTTATTTTGCCCGATCTGTTGCTGCAGGGAATTGATCTGCAGTTGTTTTTTCCTGACCTCTTCGTCCATATCACGAACAGCTTGCTTAAGCAGCGTTTCCGGTTCTTCTAATTGATCCAACATGGCGTGTACATCGGCTTTAAAAAGCCGGGTAAAACGGTTCAAAATAGCCATTAGTTCAGTCCTCCCGATGGCGAAAAACGGCGGTAGTAAAATGTTATAAACACCAGTGAAATAACACCCAGGTAGTGTAGGAGGGATATTGGAAACCCTGTAGGCTCGATTTTGTAAAAACACTGAGCCTGTGTTTACATTCAATTTACTTTGTTGGCACCTAACACTTGCTATGCTGTTTCTTTTGATTAAGCAAATAGCCAGATTAAACCGGGGAGATGTACAACTCTATGTCGCGTAAAGCCAGAATTCTGATCGTAGAAGACGAACCAGCCATTCGCACTGGTCTGAACGATGTGTTTATTTTTCATGGCTATGAAACTGACGTTGCCGATGATGGCAATGAGGGCTTGAAAAAGGCCTTGAGTGGTCAATTCGACTTAATATTACTGGATGTGATGTTGCCAGCTACGAACGGCTTTGATATCTGCGAGGCGATCCGCCAACAAGACAAAGATCAACCCATCATCATGCTAACCGCAAAGTCTAGTGATGAGGATATCATTCAGGGCCTCTCCCTTGGTGCTGATGACTATGTAGCTAAGCCTTTTTCTGTGGCGCAGCTAGTGCTCCGGGTGCAGGCGGTGCTGCGACGCTCAAGACTGTTGGAAAGTGAATCTACCCAAATCACCCTTGGCAAGACCCCAACCCATAGTAGCATCATCGATACACGCAACTTAGAGGGACGGTGCAATGGCCAGCCGGTCAGCTTTACCCGGCGCGAAATGGAAACTCTACAATACTTGCATGAGCACAGTAATCGTCCTGTATCGAGAGAAGAGTTACTGAATAAAGTATGGGGCTACGCTAAGACCATGAACATTGAGACGCGCACCGTTGATATTCACATCGCCCGACTGCGCCGTAAAATTGAAAGCCAGCCTAAACATCCTCGATACTTAGTCACCGTCAGAGGCGGCGGCTATCGCCTGCTGTCAGAACGCTAGTTAACCAGTATGGCTGCAATAACGGTACGCTCTAATGAATCTTACAATAAAAACCAGCCTCTGTTAGCAGACAATACCAAGGTAAACAATACAAAGATAAACCGTGCGAAAGTCGACAATGCAAGGATAGATGATGCACGCCATTTTTAACGCTGAGACAACTGGCAAATTCAAGCAACGCTTGAGTCCGGCTCGCCTGCGATGGTCGCTATTAGCGCTGTTCTTGATCATACTTCTACCCTTTATCGTCCTTGTGATCGAAACTCAGCGACAGATGAAATGGGAAGCATTTTACCAATATCAATCGCTAGCAGATGAACTTGCACAAACGATTGACCGGTCAATGCAGCAAATCATTAGCCGGGAGGAAACCTTCAGTTATCAGGACTATCAGTTCTTCACTGTACCAGCCGATCTGCAAAACAGCGATACCAATCAAGTCACCAATGTGATCCAACAATCAAGACTGGCCAGCTTTCCAGTAGTTTCGGAAGTACCCGGACTCATCGGCTATTTTCAAGTAGATGATCAAGGCGTATTCAGCACGCCATTATTACCGAACGATCCGACTTTGACAGGACTGAGTATTGCTATTAGCAACCTGCAACAACGCCAACTACTGCAGGATCAGCTTTTGACTATTCTTAGTAAAAATCAACTAGTCCAGCCCACTGCGGCAGCACCCGCCGCAAACAATATAACCGCAACGCCCAATCCTGCCAGCATCAGCGCCGAAGCCAGCCTGAATGCAGAAGCTGAGCCAGACCCACAATCTGGCCCTGACCAAGATCATGACAACAATCCTGCCTCAGCCATGAAGCAACAACTTAGTGAGAGCAGAGGTCGTTTAGTCCAACAAAATCAAGTCAAAAGCGGAGCCTCAAAGGCGGAAGACAGCCCAAGTACAAGGGTTCCTGCAAGCAAAGAACAATACTCGGGCTGGCAAACAAATCCCGAGAGTTGGGACGAAGGCAGCATGGTCGCGCAAACGGTTCCCTCTAGCGACCTGTCAAGGCGGGAGGGCGCCAGCTATTCTCAGCGGGTGTTCGATGAATTGAGACAACCGAGACCGAGCCAAGCCAGTGGCAAGTCGGAACCCGAGTTAATGGCAAAACAGCGGGTCGATGACTTAAAGCTGAGTAAAAAAGCATTTGAACAAGCCAGAAGAGCCACCGCTGACGATAGCGACAAATCAAACCGTCGCACTGAAGCGGAACCTGCTCCGGTAGTGGAGCAGTACAACACCATCGACTCTTTTGAGGCAGACTCCAGTACCTCCCGTGAAACGATGGTTAACCCGCCAGTCACCTCTTCTAACAGCCCTGCCACCAGTAAGATAAGAATATTCGAGAGTGAACTCGACCCATTCTCTATGGCCTTATTAGATAGCGGCGAATTTGTGCTGTTTCGCAATGTCTGGCGACAGGGCAAACGCTTCATCCAAGGTGCCATTATCGATCAAGAGCAGTTTATCAAAGGCACGATCATGCCTTACTTCGCCGCCAGCTCACTATCGGGGATGAGCGACATGGTGGTGGCCTGGCAAGACAATGTATTATGGACCCTGGCTGGAACCACTAAAAGCTATAGCTTCCGCGGTGGCACCGGAGTCACCATGCTAAAGCCGACGTGGGTGACTAGTAAAAGCTCCGACATAGACAGTACCAGCAACAAAACCAGTGGTGGCGAAAGCCAGGCTCTTGCCATTAACAAGGGCAACACCAGTCAAGCACAACCACCTCTCAGTGACACCTTGCTACATCAAGTGCGCCTCTCTGATCCGCTCAGCAAGATGCAACTCCTGTGGACCATCAATAATCTGCCAGCAGGCCCAGGTGCCCGGTTAGTCAGTGGGTCCAGCCTGGTTTTGTTCGCCGCCCTGAGTATAGGCTTTTTGATGATCTACGGGCTGGGCATGAAACAAATTCGTCTGGGACGCCAGCAACAGGATTTTGTATCCGCTGTCAGTCACGAACTAAAAACACCGCTGACATCCATTCGCATGTATGGTGAGATGTTGCGCGAAGGGTGGGTGGCTGAAGACAAGAAACGGGAATACTACGATTACATCTTCGACGAAAGCGAGCGCCTTTCCAGATTGATTGCCAACATTTTGCAATTGGCCAGAATGGAGCGGAATGATATCCAATTGGATAACAAGCCCATTCGCTGTGGCGAACTAGTAGAGGTTGTGCGCGCCAAGATCGATAATCAAATAGAAAAATCGGGCTTTCAATGTCAATGGATCACCGACCCAATCTGCGCGGAACAATACATTTGCGTCGATGTAGATGGATTTAGTCAAATCATTATCAATCTGGTAGACAACGCCCTGAAATTTGCCAGCAAAGCGGATTCAAAACGCATCGATATTAGTCTTCGCAAGGGGGCAGGCAAACGAATAGAAATTGCGGTTCGGGACTATGGCCCCGGCATTGCCCCATCCAAGATACACAAAGTTTTCAATCTGTTCTACCGGGCTGAAGACGAACTGACCCGAAGCACTACGGGCACCGGTATTGGACTGTCGCTGGTGCAAGAGCTGACCCATGCTATGGCAGGACATGCCGATGTGGTTAACCGACAACCAGGTGCCGAGTTCCGGCTGTCATTCCCTGTATTCACGCCCAGCTAACAAATAACAACGCAAACCAGCTCAAATTCCTCTGGCTATGCCGGTAGTACTACCGTTTGCCATTCAATTTCTGGCAGAATACATTCCTTCAATAAAACAAGGTAGTTACTAGCTAGTGCTCATCCAGAAACGCCAGTTTTAGCTGGGTACTAACGCAGTACAAGGAAGTACTGCCAAAATCGATCGCCTAAGCGATTGATTTTGCGAGCAAAGTAAAATCGACATTTTACTTTGCGACTCCGCGAAAC
>JGI12048J13642_10041248_pt1 | contig 12956 bp, 6 predicted proteins | sample ElkSlonscriptome_16_FD_13642 | JGI IMG/M metagenome (IMG submission 13642) | reverse complement strand
CGTCAGGCGCCGGGACGAAGGGGCTGAAGGGGTCGGGGAAGGTACGTTCCGCCTTCAGGAAGGAGACGGCCAGCCAGCCGGTGACCGGACCCGTCTCCCGTCGGGCCATGACGTCGACGCCCCAGGAGATGCCTTCCCCGGACAGGATGTCATCCCGGGGGTCGTTGGGGTCCTCCGCGCCGTTGAAGGTCACCACCCCGTCGAAGCTGCGCAGGTAGGACTCCGCCGAGAGGAACCAGCCCGCGCCGGGGTAGCCTTCCACCCCGAACTGGATCTGGTCCGACACCACGTGGGGCGCCCGGGCGCCCGAGAGCACCCAGATGTCCAGCCCCAGGGGGAGCTCCTCGTCGCGGAGGGAGTGGAGGAACTGGGTGTAGCGCCCCGCCGCCAGCTTCACGGCACCGTCCCCGCCGCCGAAGAACCGCTTCACGGCCACGCGAGGGGACCACTCGCTCACCTCCTCGCCAGGATTCGGACGCCAGTGGTCCAGCCGCACCCCCGCCTCCACCAGCCAGCTTGCCGGACGCTGCCAAACCACCTGGCCGTAGCCACCCAGGAGGGTGGCCGTCCCTTCGCCCTGGGTGAACTCGGTCCCCCCGGTCGTGGCCAGGTTGTCGTAGCCGTAGAGCTGGCCCTGGGCCCCGACCTTCATCCGCCAGCCGGCCCAGGGGCGTACCTCCAGGTCGCCGCGGAGCTGAGCCTGGCGGATGGCGCTGGTGAAGTTCGTATCCTGGAAGTCGGGGAAGGAGAGCCCGGTGCCGAACCGGGAGGCGTTGGCCCGGATGTCCAGCGAGCCTCCCCCCCGGCGTGGCCGGGTCCAGCGAAGGCCCACCAGGTCGTTCCCCCAGTCCCAGTCGATGCGTAGCGGGAAGTCCTCGGGGTCCAGGCGGGTGAGGTCCAGCACGTCCTCGCCGGTGTAAGCCGTCACCGTGAAGCGGTCCCCGGCGGAGGTCCAGCCCTCCACGACGGTCTGGAGGTCGGTGAGGTGGTAGGGAAACTCGAAGAAGGGCTTGAGGAGGATGTCGAAGTAGGAGCGCCGAGCCGACATCCGCCAGCGGACGTTCTGGAAGCCCAGCGCACCGGCCAGGCCCTCGGGGACCCCACCCCCCAACGCAAGCCGGGACGCCAGGAGCGAGACGCCAGCGTCCGCCTGGAAGCTCCCGTCCCCGGCGTCGCTCTCGATGTCCAGCACCGACGAGACCCGCCCACCGTGCTCTGCCGCGAACCCACCAGAGCGGAGCTCGGCCCGGTCCAGCATGTCGGCGTTGAAGACGCTGAAGAAGCCCCCGAGGTGGAAGGGGCTGAAGATGGGCACGCCGTCCAGGAGAATGAGGTTCTGGTCGGCGGACCCTCCCCGGACGTTGAAGGACGCCGTGAAGTCCGAGGTTGAGACCACCCCGGGGAGCACCTCCACGGTACGCAGGGGATCCGCCTCCGCCAGACCGGGGACTCGCTTGAGGTCCTCCAGCTCCAACTCCCGGATGGTGGCGCCGCCGATCTCCTCGAAGCGGATTCGTTCCCGGGAACGCTCCGCCTCCACCTCGATCCCCTCCACCTCGATGGCCTGCCGAGCCAGGACGAAGTCGATCTCCACCGACCCGGATGTCGGCACCTCCACCGTGGATTCGGTCGCCGCGTACCCCAGCCCGGATACGCGCACCTCGGCGGGGCCGGGCATCAGACGGGAGAGGCGGAAGAATCCCAGGTCGTCGGTCTCCACCGCGCGCAAGCGTTCCTCCGCCCGAAGGAGCTCCACCACGGCCCCCCGTATCACCGACCCCTCGTCGTCGCGGACCCGTCCCTCCAGGGCTCCCTCCTGGGCGGCCAGGCCCGACGCCCCACCGACCAGGAGTGCCAGGAAGGCCGACACCAGAAGGGTCACGACCCCGTCCGACCGGCCCCTACACACCCGCTCCACGCACCGCCCCCGACCTTGTCCTCCGCGTCGCATCTCGCTCCTTCATGGTGCGTTGTTCTGCCTGCCCCAGGCCCGGAGGCCCCGTTAATGTAGGGACTCCGAGGCGAAGGGGTGGATCTGCGTCCATCTGTCCGCCTGCGACACTTGCACACTCCGGGCCACCCCGATCATCCCGTGCGCGTTTTCTACTGCGACCACTTCGTCCTCCCCCTCCCCCCGGAGCACCGCTTTCCCATGGAGAAGTACCGCCTGCTCCGGGAGGCGGTGGAGGCCCGCGGCCTGGGTCGGCTCCTGGTCCCCGAGGCCGCCGACGACGTCCAGCTCCTTCGGGTCCACGACGCCGGCTACCTGAGGCGCGTGGTGTCCGGCGAACTGGACCGGGCGGAGGTCCGGGGGATCGGCTTTCCCTGGTCCCCGGAGCTGGTGGAGCGTTCCCGTCGGTCGGCGGGGGGGACGCTGGGCGCCGCCGGCGCCGCGCTGGAGGACGGGGTGGGGGTAAACCTCGCCGGGGGGACGCACCACGCCTTTCCCGACCGGGGCGAGGGGTTCTGCGTCTTCAACGACGTGGCCGTGGCCATCCGGGCGCTCCAGGCCGAGGGCCGTCTGGAGCGGGCGGCCGTGCTGGACCTGGATGTCCACCAGGGGAACGGGACCGCCACCGTCTTCCGGGACGACGACGCGGTCTTCACCCTCTCGGTGCACGGCGAGGCCAACTACCCCTTCCGCAAGGAATCCAGCGACCGGGACCTGGGGCTCCCCGACGACGCCGGAGACGACCTCTTCCTGGGCGCCGTGGAGCGGGGGGTGGAGGAGGCGCTGGCCCATGGACCCGAGCTGGCCTTCTACGTGGCGGGGGCCGACGCCTACGCCGGCGACCGCCTGGGTCGTCTAGGAGTCAGCCGGGAGGGAATGGCCCGCCGGGACGCCCTGGTCTTCGACGCCTGTGCCGCCGTCGGCGTGCCAGTGGCGGTGGTCATGGGCGGAGGATATGCCGACCCGGTGGAGGAGACCGTCGCCATCCATCTGGCCACGGTGGAGGCAGCGGCCCGAACCCTCCGCCGCGCCTCGGCGACCGGGCGGCCCGCATGAGCGCCCTGGACCGCCTCCAGGCGTGGCCCCGCAGGACCCTCGCCCACCTCCCCACCCCTCTCGTCTCCGCCCCGAATCTCCGGCGGGCGCTGGGCGCCGACGCCCCCGAGCTCCACCTGAAGCTGGATGCCGAGACCGGGCTTGGGCTGGGCGGCAACAAGGTGCGCAAGCTGGAGTTCGTCCTGGCTCCGGACCGCCTCGACGGCGTGACGGCTCTGGTCACCGCCGGGGGGCCGCAGTCCAACCACTGTCGGGTGACCGCCGCCGCCGCCGCCCGCCTCGGGCTCCGGTGCGTCCTGGTGCTCAACGGCCCAGAGCCCGACGAGCCTCGGGGCAACGCCCTCCTCCACCGACTCTTCGGCGCCGAGATCCGGACCGTCGCCCGCCGGGAGGAGCGAGCCCCCACCATGGAGACCGCGGCCCGGGAGATCGCCGACGCGGGGGGGCGGGCCCTGGTGATCCCGGTGGGCGCCTCGGACGGGCTGGGCACCCTGGGGTATGCGGCGGCATTCCTGGAGCTGGACGCCCAGCTCGCCAGCCTCCCGCCTCGGGAGGTCACCTGGATCTTCACCTCCGCCTCCTCCTGCGGGACGGTGGCCGGGCTCCTCCTGAGCGTGTCGCTCCTGGACCGTGCGAACCTCCGGCTGGTGGGCGTCAGCGCGGACCTCATGGCCTTCGACCTTCGCCGGACGACGCTGGAGCTGGCCCGGGAGGGCGGGAACCTCCTGGGGTTCGGAGGAGAGATCCGTCAGGGCGCGTTGGCCGCCGCGGACGAGTACGTGGGCCGCGGGTACGGCATGCCCACGCCGGCTGCGGAGGAGGCGACGCGCCTCTTCGGATCCCTGGAAGGCGTGGTCCTGGACCCCGTCTACTCCGCCAAGGCGGCCGCCGGGATGGTGGACTGGATCCGGCGGGGCAGCGTGCCTCCGGACCATCGAGTGGTCTTCCTGCACACGGGCGGCCACCCGGCTCTGCTGGTCTGAGCCGGCCCGTGGCGGCGACCCCCTTCGACCTCTAGTCTTGGGGCCATGTCCATGACGGACCCCGTCGTGATCCGCGCCCGAGATCTGACCAAGACCTATCGCATGGGTGAGGTCGAGGTGCACGCGCTCCGGGCGGTGGACCTGGACCTGACACAGGGTGAGCTCGTGGTGCTCCTGGGAGCCTCGGGGAGCGGCAAGTCGACCCTCCTGAACATCGTCGGCGGCCTCGATCGACCCACGAGTGGCCGGGTCTGGTACCACGATCAGGAGCTCACCGGGCTCGAGGAGGGGGACCTCACCAACTATCGACGACGCCATGTGGGCTTCGTCTTCCAGTCCTACAACCTCATCCCCAGCCTCACCGCCCGTGAGAACGTCGCCCTCGTCACCGACATCGCCCGGGACCCGCGGGACGCCGGAGACGCCCTCGCCCTGGTCGGCCTCCAGGACCGCCTGGACCACTTCCCCGCCCAGCTCTCCGGAGGGGAGCAGCAGCGGGTGGCCATCGCCCGGGCCGTCGCGAAGCGCCCGGACCTCCTCCTCTGCGATGAGCCTACCGGGGCCCTGGACGTGGAGACCGGGAAGAAGGTCCTCTCCGTCCTGGACGAGGTGAACCGGGAGACCGACACCACCACCGCCGTCATCACCCACAACGCCGCCATCGGCCGCATGGCGGACCGGGTCATCCACATGAGCAGCGGCGAGATCTCGGGGGTCGAGACCAACGAGCGGCGGGCCTCGGTGGACGACGTCGCATGGTGAGGGCTCCACGGGCGCTGACCCGGAAGCTCCTCCGGGACCTATGGCACCTCCGGGGGCAGATGGGCTCCATCGCGCTGGTGGTGGCCACCGGGGTCATGACCGTGCTGACCATGCGGGGAGGCTACGAGTCGCTCCGGGACGCCCAGGCGGCGTACTACAGCGAGACCCGCTTCCCGGAGGTGTGGAGCAACCTGGAGCGCGCCCCCCGCGCCGCCGAGGAGGGACTGGCGGCGCTTGAGGGCGTCTCCGCCGTGGAGACCCGGGTGACCTTCCTGGCCCGCCTGCGCCTGCCGGGGCTGAGCGTCCCGGGCACCGGCCTCTTCGTCTCCCTGCCGGAGCGGGGTCGTCCCGCGCTGGGCGACGTGGTCCTGCAGTCGGGCCGGCTTCCCACGCCCGGGGCGCTGGACGAGGTGCTGATCAGCCAGACCTTCGCCACCGCCCGGGATCTGCAGCCCGGCGACACGGTCCGCGCCGTCCTCAACGGGCGGGCCCGGACGCTGGACGTGGTGGGGACGGCGGTTTCTCCAGAACACAGCTACTCGGTGCCCCCCGGCGCCCTCTACCCCGACGACGAGCGCTACGGGGTCTTCTGGATGCGCCGTGATGTCCTGGGACCTCTCTACGACATGGAGGGAGCCTTCAACGAAGCGGCCTTCGACCTGGCGCCGGGCGCGGATCCGGCGAGGGTCATGGCCGCCATCGACGACGCGCTGGACCCCTACGGCGGCCGGGGCGCCTACCCCCGGGCCGACCAGTTCTCCCACCAGATCCTCCAGGGGGAGCTGGACTCGAACCGGGTCATGGGTACCGCCATTCCGGCCGTCTTCCTGGGGATCGCCGCCTTCCTCCTCCACATCGTCCTGGGCCGGCTCATCACCACCCAGCGCACCCAGATCGGCGTCCTCAAGGCCTTCGGGTATTCCCACCGGGAGATCGGGACGCACTTCCTGGCCATGGCTGGGGTGGCCGCCGGGCTGGGTGCGTTGGCGGGAGGGGTCGCGGGTGTGGCGCTGGGTGGGGCCTTCGTGGAGCTCTACGGGGTCTACTTCAACTTCCCGGCGTTGGAGTATCGTCTGAGCCTGCCTCTGCTGCTCGGTGCCTCGGCCGTCACCATGGGCTCCGCCGTGCTCGGTGCCCTCCAGGGAGCGCGGCGGGCGGCGCGCATCCCGCCGGCGGAGGCCATGCGGCCGGCGCCACCCCCCTCCTTCGAGCCGGGCCCGCTGGAGCGGACGGGGCTGGGTCGGGCCCTCTCCTCGCCCGGGCGGATGATCCTCCGCAATCTGGAGCGGAGACCCATGCGAGCGCTCCTCTCCTCCCTGGGTGTGGCCTTCTCGGTGGCCATCCTGGTGGTGGGCGCCTTCATGTTCGACGGCGTGGAGCACATGATGGAGCTTCAGTTCCAGGTGGCGCAGCGAGAGGATCTGGAGGTGGCCTTCCGGGAGCCGCTGGACGCCTCGGTGCGCCACGAGCTCGCCCGTCTCGCCGGCGTCACCCGGGTGGAGCCCTACCGCCGGGAGCCTGCCCGCCTCCGCTCGGGGCATCGCGAGCGGGAGGTGGGGCTGACGGGGATGGAGCTGGACGGACGGCTCCGCCAGATCGTCGGCGCCCGGGGCGAGACCCACCCCCTCCCCGCCGAGGGGCTGGTGCTGAGCGCGATCCTGGCGGAGCGCCTGGCCGTGGAGGCCGGGGACAGCGTCACCGTGGAGCTCCTGGAGGGTCGGCGGTCCGAGGGCACGGTGGCGGTGGCCGGGGTGATCGACGATTTCCTCGGCGTCTCGGCCAACCTGAACCGCGCCACCCTGGACCGCATGGCGGGCGGAGGCGCTACGGTCTCCGGTGCCTGGCTCGCCGTCCAGGACGACGCTCGCGGCGAGCTCATGGGCCGGGTGGAGGAGCTGCCGGCGGTGGCCTCGGTGACCTCCCCGGCGCTGACCCTCCAGAACTTCCGGGACCAGCTCAGCGAGAGCCTCTTCATCGGGGTGGGATTCCTGCTGGGGTTCGCCGGAGTCATCTCGGTGGCGGTGATCTACAACGGAGCCCGCATCGCGCTGTCGGAGCGGGCCCGGGAGCTGGCGAGTCTCCGGGTGCTGGGCTTCCGCCGACGGGAGGTGGCCTTTCTCCTTCTGGGGGAGCAAGCGGTGGTCACCCTTCTGGCCATTCCCCTTGGGTGGCTCATGGGCTACCTGATGGCGCTGGCGCTGGTGGACTCCTTTCGCACCGAGACGTACCGGATTCCCATGATGGTGAGCGGTCGCACCTATCTCCTCTCGGCGCTCCTCACCCTCCTGGCGGCCGCCGGGAGCGCCTGGATCGTGCGACGCCGCATCGACGGTATGGATCTCATCGCCGTCCTGAAGACGCGAGAGTAGGGCAAGGAGGATGACCTCATGAAGACACGGAGCTGGTGGGCCCTGGGACTCGGGGGCGCGATCGTCGCCCTCCTGATCTGGGTCGCGCTGCGGCCTTCGGCGGTTCCCGTGGACGTGGTGGAGATCCGGCGGGACACCCTCTCCATCACGGTGGAGGAGGAGGGCCGCACCCGTGCCCAGGAGCTCTTTCGGGTCGCGGCGCCGGTCACCGGCCGACTTTCCCGACCCACCCTGGAGGAGGGCACGGTGGTAGCTCGCGGGGATGTCCTGGTGACCCTCCGGCCGGCCCCGGACGACCCGCGCGTCCAGGCGGCCCGCGAGGCCGCGGTGGAGTCCGCCCGGGCCCGTCTGGCGCGTGCCGAGGCGGAGCAGGCGGAGGCGGCGGACCACGCCGAGCAGGCGCAGCGGGAGGTGGAGCGGCGGCGGCCCCTCCTGGAGATGGGCGCCCTGGCCGCCGAGTCCATGGAGCGCTTCGAGGAGGCCGCGCGCTCGGCTCGGGTGGCGGCCGAGGCCGGCGACGCCGCGGTCCGGGCCGCCCGCGCCGACCTGGAACAGGCCCGGGCCGCCCTCCTGGGGGCCGGCGCCGACTCCCTGGCACCCGGCGCCCTCCTCTCCGTGCGGGCCCCGGTGGCCGGCACCGTCCTCCGGGTGCTGGAGGAGAGCGAGCGGGTGGTAGCCGCCGGCACCCCTCTGGTGGAGCTCGCCGATCCCGCGGCGCTGGAGGTGACGGCGGACCTCCTGACGGAGGAGGCGGTCCGTGTCGCCCCGGGGAATCCCATGCTCATCACCGGATGGGGTGGAGGCCGGACCCTCCACGGCTCGGTGCGGCGGGTGGAGCCGTCGGCCTTCACCGAGATCTCGACGTTGGGGGTGGAGGAGCAGCGGGTGCGGGTGGTGGGGACCCTCCCGGATCCACCCCCGGAGCTCGGGGTGGGCTTCCGGCTGGAGGTCTCGGTCGTGGTCTGGCGGGGCACGGAGGTGCTGGCCGTCCCCGCCAGCGCGCTCTTCCGTCGGGACGGGCGATGGCACCTCTTCACGGTGGCGGACGGGCGGGCGGTCCTCACCGGGGTGGAGGTGGGGGAGCAGGGGTCCGGGCGGGCGGAGATCACTTCGGGGCTGGCCGAGGGAGACCGGGTGATCCCCTTCCCCTCGGATCTGGTGGGGGACGGGGTGCGGGTGCGGGCCGTCGGGGCCTCGTCCGGCGGGGAGGGCGGGGGCGCCTGACCAACGGCGTCAGTCGAACCAGCTCGAGAGCTTCCCCAGGGCGCCCAGGAGGTCGGGCTCCAACTCCAGGACGGGGGCCAGGGGGTCTTCGCCCATCGCCTGCATACGTTCCGGGACGGTCCGGATGGTGTGCTGCTCGATGGTGAGGCCGTCGTCCACCTCCTCCCAGAGCAGCGGTGTGGAGACGGGCGCGTCCGGGAGGGGCCGGACGCTGAAGGGGGCCACGAGGAGCCTCCCGTGTCCATTCTGCACGAAGTCCACGTAGACCCGTCCCTCCCGCTTGTCCGGGTTCCTCACCAGGGTGGCGATCTCCGGGAGCTCGGCCGCCACCACCTGGCCCAGGAGCTGTCCCAGGGTGCGGGACTGTTCGTAGGTGAGCCGCCCACCCAGCGGTACCAGGACGTGGATGCCGGTGGATCCGCTGGTCTTGGCGAAGGTGGGGAGGCCGATCTCCTCGCCCAGCTCGTGAAGAGCACGGGCGATGCGGACCACGTCGGCGAAGGGAGCGTCCTTGGGGTCCAGATCCAGGATGCACCAGTCGGGGCGGGCCAAGTCGGCGATGCGGCTGGACCAGACGTGCATGGGGATGGTGCCCAGGTTGGCCACGTAGAGGAGCGACTGCAGGTCGTCGGCCACGAAGTAGCTCAACTCCCGCTCGGAGCCCTCGCTCCAGACCGTGGCCCGGCGGATCCAGTCCGGCGCGAACCCTGGAGCGTCCTTCTGGAAGAATGACTTCCCGTCGATGCCGTCGGGATAGCGCGTCATGACCAGGGGACGGTCCCGGAGGTAGGCGAGCATCCAGGGCGCCACCGCCCGGTAGAACTCCACCAGGTCGCCCTTGGTGTAGCCCTCCTGCGGCCAGAAGACCTTGTCTTGGTTGGTGAGCTCCACCCGACGCTCCTCCACGGCGACCCGGGGCATGGGTTCGGGCTCCCGCTCCTCCGGTGGGATCATCTCACCGCCCAGGCGGCAGTCCTGGGCGGGGAGGTCGTCCCGGAGGCGCACGAACGAGGCCTGGCGGACCATTCCGGCGTCGGTCAGCTCCTTGTATCGGACCTCCGCCACCAGCTCCGGGCGCACCCAGTGGTGCTCCTTGCCTCGCGGCGCCTCCGCGCCCCACCCCCATCGGTCCACGGGGGGCTGGCCCACGGCCAGTGCTTCGAGGCGCTCGATGATCTCGGCGAGGGCGTCGGCGCCGAACCCGCTCCCCACACTCCCGAGCCAGACCAGTTCGTCGCCCTCCTCCGCCGCGTCGCCGGGGCCGCTCCAGCGGGCGAGGTGGAGGGCCCCGAAGCCTGACCGGCTGCCCTTGGGGTCGGTCCAGCCCACCACCACGAAGTCGTCGGTGCGGACCGTGCGGACCTTCACCCACGTAGAGGACCGCCCGCCGTGGTAGGGCGCGTCGGCCTTCTTCCCCACGATGCCCTCGAGCCCCATCTGCTGGACCTGTCGGTACATGGCCTCGCCCACCTCCGGGAGGTGGTCGGTGTACCGGATGGGCCCCACCGAGGGGAGGACCTCCCGGAGGAACTCCTTCCGTTCCACCAGCGGCAGCTCCCGCAGGTCTCGGCCCTCCAGGGCCAGGAGGTCGAAGGCGTAGAGGACGGCGGGGAGCTCCACCGATGCCCGGAGGGCGTCCCGCGGGTCGAGGATGCGCCCCCGACGCTGCAGTCGGGAGAAGGAGGGGAGCCCGTCGGCGTCGTGCACCACCACCTCGCCGTCCAGCACCAGCCCCTCGTAGGGCAGCCCACGCACCGCCCGGGCGATCTCCGGGAAGGTGGGGGTGAGGTCGTGGCCCCGACGGGACCGGAGGAAGGGCTCCCGCTGGTGCCGCTCCGCCAGGAGCCGGTAGCCGTCGTACTTGATCTCGAAGAGCCACCCGGAGCGGGTGAAGGGCTCCTCCCGAGAGGTGGCGAGCATGAGTTCGACCTCGGACGCCCGGACCTGCCCTCCCGGAGCCCCTGCCTCCGCCACCCGCGCCGCCAGCGCCTCGGCCCGCTCGTCGGCGGCGGCGAACTCCTCCACGGTGAGCCCCGAGTAGATGGAGTCGTCGGGGTAGCCCTCGGTGCCGCCCCCCGGGTCCATGAAGCCGTCGCGCTCCTTGATGAGGAGCCACGAACGCTCGGACTGCCTGGTCTTCACCAGGGTCCAGCGGCCCAGGAGCTTGTGGCCGTGGAGGTCGAAGAGGAGCTTCCCCTTCTCCAACCCACGGTGCGGATCCTCCACCGCCGTCCAGGTCCCCCGATCCCAGACGATCATGGGCCCGGCCCCATACTCGCCGTCGGGGATGACGCCCTCGAACTCGGCGTACTCCAGCGGATGGTCCTCGGTCTGCATGGCCAGACGCTTGTCGGCCTGGTTCGGGGACGGGCCCTTGGGGACCGCCCACGACAGCAGCACCCCGTCCAGCTCCAGGCGAAGGTCCCAGTGCAGGGCCCGGGCGTGGTGCTTCTGGACCACGAAGGTGCTCCCCCCCACCACCACCTCCCCGCCGAAGGGCTCGGGGGTCCGGGAGGCGGCGCGCTTCTCGCGGTAGGCCCGGAGGCGGTCGTCTCGGGAGGGGCGTTCGGGGGACGCGTCGGGAGGCATGGGGCGAACGTCGTCCGCGGTCGTGGGCGGCGCAATCAGGACGGGCGCCACGGGTCCCGGGGTGGCGCAGGCCCGCGGGGTCCCTTCTATCTTCGCGACATGCACCCCATCCGTCGGACCACGGCCTTCGAACCTTCGCTCCTCCGCCGCCTGACCCTGGGTCTCCTCCTGGCCCTTCCGGGTTGGGGAGCCACGGGCTCCGCCCTGGATGCCCAGACCCCCTCGCCCCCCCAGCAGGGGCCGGAGGAGATCCTGAGCTACGACGTTCTGGTGGACGTCCAGCCCGACGGGTGGCTGGAGATCGCCGAGATCATCCAGGTCCGTGCCAACGGGAACGAGATCCGACGGGGGATCTATCGCGACTTCCCCACCCGCTTCCCCGGCGCCTCCCGGTTCAGCCGGGTGAACGCCCCCTTCGAGGTCACCGGGGTGCTCCGGGACGGGGTCGCGGAGCCCTACACCCTCCTGAGCGTCGGGGGACCGGCGCAGCGAGGCGGGGTGCGGGTGCGCATCGGCGACCCCGACGTCCTGCTGGAATCCGGGCTCCACACCTACACCCTCCGCTACCGCACCACCCGCTGGATCCAGCACGGCCCCGTCACCGACAGCCTGACCTGGAACGTGACGGGCCACGGGTGGGCCTTCCCCATCCGCCAGGCCTCGGCCCGCGTCCTCCTCCCCGAACGGATCCCGGCGGCGGACGTCCGCATGGACGGGTGGACGGGTGAGGTGGGGTCCACCGCCCGGGACCTCACCTCCGAGTACGTCGTGAATGGGGCGGACGAACGCAGCCAGGCGGTCTTCGAGACCACTGGAACGCTCCCCCCCGGCGAAGGACTCACCGTCCGCGTCGCCATGCCCACAGAGCTCGTGGCGGCCCCCACCGACGAGCAGCGGGCCCGCTGGTTCCTCCTCGATTTCGGCCCCTGGATCGACACCGGGCTGGTGGTGGCCCTCCTCCTGGCCGTCTACCTCCTCCTGTGGAACCGCGTGGGCAGGGATCCCCGGGGCCGCCCGGTGATGGTCCGCTACGAGCCCCCGGAGGATTTCTCCCCGGCGGCTCTCGGATACCTGGTGGAACGGGGCTACGACACCCGGCAGATGGCGGCGGCCCTGGTGAGCCTGGCGGTGAAGGGCCGGGTGAGGCTGGAGCAGGACGACGACGACTGGGTGGTGCGGGGGGTGCGGTACGACAACGGCGAGGGCCCGTCCGCGGAAGAGCCCCTCGCCCCGGAGGAGGAACGGGTCCTCCACGAGCTTCTGGGGCAGGACGGGACCGGGATGGAGCGACTGGGCGGAAGCTCCAACGCCGAGGTCCGAGCCGCCGCCCGTGCGCTGAGGAGTCGACTGAAGCGACACCTCGAGGCTCGCTACTTCGTGAACAATCGGCGGTGGTTCGCCCTCGGTGTCGGCCTGAGCCTGATCGGTTTCGCGGCGCTGGCCTGGCGCGCTCGCTTCTCCATCGCTCCCGAGGCCTGGTTCATGGGGCTCTGGCTCACCATCTGGACGCTGGGGACCGGTACGCTCGTCGTCCGGGCCCTGATCGAATGGAAGAACGCCCTCACCGGGCGTTTGCTGAGCTGGGGAAGCGCGCTCTTCCTCACCCTCTTCAGCCTTCCCTTCGTCGGGGCCGAGCTCTTCGTGGGTTGGATGCTCGTCCAGGCGGTCCCACCCCACATCGCCGGCGCCGCCGTGGTGCTGGGCGGGCTCAACGTCCTCTTCTACCACCTCCTGGAACGCCCCACCCTCCTCGGCCGCGGCGTGCTCGACCAACTGGAGGGCTACGAGGCCTTCCTCACCGCCACCGAGGGCGATCGGATCCGTCGGCTCCAGCCTGCCGACGCGTCGATGGAGCTCTTCGAGCGCCACCTTCCCTACGCGCTGGCCCTGGGCGTGGAGAGCGCGTGGGCCGAGCGCTTCGAAGACGCCCTGGACGCCGCGGCCCTGGCCGCCACGGGACGGTCCGGCGGTGCCATGGCGTGGTACCACGCCAACGGCGGGTCCCCCACCTCCTTCTCCGGC
>JGI12048J13642_10218580_pt1 | contig 12959 bp, 7 predicted proteins | sample ElkSlonscriptome_16_FD_13642 | JGI IMG/M metagenome (IMG submission 13642) | reverse complement strand
CACCGCCGTCGATGTGTCGCCCTCCGGGCTTGCGGCGTTCAGCCTTCCCTCGACCGTTGGCTCACGCCAACGGCAGAGATGTTTCGCCCTCTGGGCTAGTGAATTTGCTAGTACTGCAACAGGCTCCGCTGGGCTGGGCTAGGAAAATATCCCGGGCTTTGCCCCTAACACTACCATTTGTGGAACAGCAGAAGGGAAGGTGTATGCCGTGAGGAGAACGGTCACCGAAACATAGTCAATCGCAAATCATTTGCCAACAAGGTAATCATTTTGCCCTGTCATGCGTTGAGCAAAAAACTAGGCCGATTGCATCGGCGACTGCTCAATCCGTCCGCCGCTATGCTCGATTTGCAATCGATTCGAAACCGTTGATTGGTTGAACGCTTCGATATGATCGACGCCAGCGGCCGTGATTGACAATTGGCCGCACTCCTCGCGACCGATCCAACCTTTCTCGCGAAAATACCAGATGTGAAATTGAACGACTTCGGCTGCGTAGGGGACCAACGTTTCCAATGTCCCAATCCCAATCCCGGGTTTCTGAAAATTTCGTCTCCGCTGAGCGTAGAGGAGCGACAGCAATTTGTATCGCTCTAAACAATCGTCACTCGCCGCATTCGCTCCTTCGACCAGCTCCACTTGGTCCCGCTGATGCCGCTGGTACGATACGTCGTACGCCTTGCGGGCTTCCGGATCACGCAGCGTCTCAAATGCTTCCACCAACTTGTTAAAGTGCCCGACGTCTTGGTCATCGGTGACCTCGGGATGGTACTTTTTCGCCAAGTAGCGAAACACTCTTTCGATCGTTGCCAACTTCGCGTTCGGACTGATCTCAAGCACTTCGTAATGATCCACAAATTCGTTGGACGACATAAGCGTAACTTTGATTGATAATTCGGGGCTGGGAAAGAGCGGTATGCTCCAACTTAACCCTACGTCGAAATTAGGCTGCATGAACCGAATTAGTAGCGCCGATTGTCGCACCTCAAGCCGGTGGTTTGCGAGAAAACGACTGTGTCGGTTAGGGGGGGAGCACTAGAACAACGCCCCAGAACTCATTTTGAGTTCTGGTTCGTCGTGCGCGACGTCCGCTACTGGTTCTCAAGCCATTGACGCACGACCTTGGGGTCGGGCAGATCGCACTGGCGGAACTTGGCGATTCGACCGTCTGCATCGTCGTAGTAAAGCATTGTTGCGGCTGATAACTCCGATGCGATCGGCGTGTCGATTAACAATGATGAATCGGAGGCATTCATTCGCCCAAGAATCCGCAGCTCCAAATCATGCTGGCTCGTCCTCGGTAACCAACGCGACAGCGTCTCGGTCGTTCCACACACAACGAGACTAAACACGTTCACCGTGGGTCCATCGCGTAGCACTTGTTGAAATGCCGCCGCCCCACTGACCGAGCTGCCTGCGGCATCGAGAGAGAAATTGAACGATTCTTCTTGGCGGAGGTCACGAAACCGTTCGAGTGGATCAATCACGACGACAATCGGCGAATGTTCGGCTTCGTCGTCCATTCGCGATTTCACCAATTCACCGATTCGGACCAGTTCGGCTTCCGAATCTCTCATTTTGATGCTCTTGAATTCGATTCCGCATTCACTCAACCACGGGGTCAACGTTTCGCCTTCGTCGACTCGGTTGCCATCGTAATAACCGATTTCCAAACGGGGGTCACTACGCTTGAACCCAGCGATGCATGTCGCGATGACACTGCTTCGTGATTCGGGCGGTGCAATGACGAGGACATTTCGGCCTGTGTCGCGAGTCAACTTCACCGCCACGGGTGGCCCAATCTCGACCGCTTCGCCAAGAAGCCCGTACAACGATTTGTCTTGAGAAAGGTCCGCCGGGTAGATCGCTTTGGCGAGTGCCGAGGTCCAGCGGCATGGACGGTTGCCTTCAAACACGACCGCTGGCGGTAACGACTTCACATATTCCACATCACGATCTGCGATTCGTGCGAGCAGTTCGCGATGTTCCACCGACGATAGCCACGCGACTTGAAACGGTTGATTGCCTTCGATTAAACCGCCAGCATCGTTATAGATCGCCTCACCAGGACGGCTGATCAATCGAGCGGCGGTGTTATCGTCGGCAAGAATCAACGCGGCATCCGATTCACTGCACTGCATCGCGATCCGGACGGCCATTTGTCCGAGCGTTGCGCGAGGCAACGAATAGGCCCCGGCCAACGATTGGCTACTGAGCACGACATGCATCCCAAACGAGCGACCTTGACGAACCAAACGGTCAAGCAGCATCGCACAATCGCCCGCCAATCGATCGTCACGCATGAACAACTCTTGAAATTCGTCGACGACCAACATGATTCGCGGCATCGTATCACCGCTGGCGCGTCGGTATTCGCCAAGCTCTTGCACCCCTGCGGCACGAAATTTCTCACCGCGTTGTTGCAATTCCCCATCGAGACGCTGAAGCACACTGCGCCCGAATTCACGTTCACTTTCAATGCCGATCACGCGAGCATGAGGAAAACCGGCGTCGGCATACGGTTTGAACTCAACCCCTTTCTTGAAGTCCAATAAGTAAAACTGGAGCTCATCGGGCGTGTAGTGGTAGGCGCCCGACGTAATGATGGCATGCAGAAGCGTACTCTTTCCCGAACCGGTCTTGCCCGCGATCAGTACATGTTGGCGAACACCTTCGCCCAAATCCAAACACATCGAGCGGTTGGCACCCTGGCTACCGATGGCGATTTCGATCCCGTCGTTAGTGGAGCCCGACGCAGCATCATTTGTCTTCAGAATACTGCCGAGCGGAATTTCAACTCGCGAAGCCGCAACGGCGGCTAAGCCAATCCTTTCGACTAACGACGACCGCAACCGTTCGGGCGGCGGCTGGCAAGGGCTCATCGGTAACTCGGACAATCCCGTGTGATCAACACGGAACGCGCCCGACTCATCGATGTCGATACGCAAGATTTTGTCCGAGCGTGGCATCGGCATGTCAGATGGCCAAGGCTTCGATTGGTCGCAAACCAGCACGCTGTAGATGCCACAGCGAAGGCCGCTTTCAATCAGTGCCAACAAGTGCTTGTAGGCATCGCGTGATAATCCTTCGGGGAATCCGATCGCAGCGACTGCGCGGTAGGGTTCCGCCATCGACCCCGCCAATGCGTTGTAGTCCTCGATCCGTTCGAAACGATCTCGCAAACTGACTTGCAACACATCTTCCACATGATGGGACAGTTCGGCCAATCGTTCGTTGATTTGTGCATCACTGGTCCACACGCGGTGGCCAACGATGGACGGATCGTGATCGGCCAAGGCCATAAAGCTAGTAAAGTTTTGGCCGCGTCCGAGTGGATCAAGTAGCGTGAGTTTGCATCGCGACGGGGGGGCACCGGCAAGTAAACGCCAAAGGACTTGATGAGCCAAATCGACCGCCAAATCAAGTTGCGTTGGCGGAGCAGTGATGACGAGCCCGCTATGCAAACGACGATGCAGTACCAACGGTAACGAATCGGGTATCGATAGATCGCCTATCGAGTCAAGAACCGAATCATGATCGGCGTTTGGATCGTTTAGTACTTCATGAAGACTGGCGCTGACGTTGACGGTTCCCACCGGAACATAGTCGATGTGATGAATGTCGATGGCTAATGGCGAGGCAAGAACGTTTGGCCACGTTGGAAAGCGATTGTCGACTTGGTCAGTCGCCTTGCGGATTCGGGCGAGTCCGCGGCGAACCCCTTGCTCAAGTCGCTGCATTAACCGCTGACGCTCTTGTCTACGAGATTCGGCCAACTGAGTCCGCTTTTCCGCGATCGATCGCTCGGTTGCTGCGAGAGAGTGGGTGATCTCTGCGGCAACCGCTTCCGCTTTTTGACGCATCGTTTCGGCCAACTGCGCGTAGTTCGCTTTGAACCACTGATCTTTTTCCGCCAAAGCTTCATGGAGACTCGTTCGCTTTTGTTCTCGTTGTCTTTCGAGATTCGCCTCCATTTGAGTCACTTGTTCGTTCTTCCAACTTGCTGCGGCTGCCAAGTGCGTATCGCGTTGTTTGACTAATTCCGCCGAAGCCTCTTTCGCTATTTTCGTTGAAATTGCCTTCCCGCGACCGGCGCTTTTTTCCGCTTCGGCTAACAACCATTCAACCACCGGGTACAACCGCCGTGTTTTTTTCTTGATCGGCCACATCAACAACAGATAAGCAATGAAGCCAAGCACAGCGATGACGGTGATGCCCGCCAGAATCCAGAGTATCTTTTTGTCGATCGCGGCAAAGTAGACGACGAGCGACCAAGCGACACAGAGAACCAATGCGGCGATGGGTAATCGATACGAGTCGACCAGTTTGGAAATCGCACCACGGTGCATTTCGTCGACGATGCTTCGGCATCGCTTGCTTGTCGCGGTAATTTGCTCGATCGCTTCGTCGACCGATTTGGGCAGCGTGAGCGGTGTTTCCTCCTCGGGTGCGATCGATGGGTCGGACTGCGGTAAATGGTCGAGCCGGGCAATGGTCAACTCTCTCGCTTCGCCAACCGCCAAGTCAATCGATTGCAGCGAGTCATCGATTCGTTTAATTTCTCGGTCACGCGTTTCGACAGGCCGATGTTTTTGCTTTTCGTATTGGTGTCCGATCGCTTGGCATCGCGAGATAACTTTTTGTTCAATCGCTTCCTTTTCTTTGGCCGCTTTGCGACGAAACCGAGTCAAGAGTTCCGATTGCTGTTTGCGGTTCTCGATGGCAAACGTTTCGTATTGGTTGACGAGTTGCTCTTCGGAATCATCCCAAGCACTAAGCGTCGATCGCCGGAGCAAACGACAAACATTCTTTTTATTTGCCAGAACGGATTGAAATTCTACCGCATCGCGTTCGCTCGCGCTGGCTTGTTCGGCAACAAGCGTACGATGCTCTGCCTCGCTCGATTCAAAACGCTGGCGAAGTGCATCGAGTAACCTTGTTTGCCGAGCGGGATCGAGCAATCCAGCGGGGCTTACCGATGCGTCTTTCATGGTCATGGTTTTCGTCTATTCATCTCGATGTTGATCGTCCGCGAGTGCCTCGTCGGCACGACGAATGACCTCGCAAAATTCTGTCATGGCCGAAGCGAAACGATTCAAACTAGGCCCCAGACTTGACAGATGCTCTTGTTCGAATTGCCGGCTGCGGTCATCGACCCAATTAGCGCGCACGTCCGCCCAAAGTTTAGCAAAGTCGATAAAATCTCGCCGAATTTTGTTCTCGGCATCTCGAATCGGTCCTAGTTTAATCGTCATTGGAAACGTCATCCTGTTCATCAAAATCGGCAATCTCAGCGGTGGGATTGAACGTTCGTAACATCTTGCGACCTTTGTACAGATTAAACAGATCACCGGGGCTCAAGGGACGCAGTCGACCGGCGGTCGGTTGATCGATCGTTTCGAGTCCATCGGTCACGACGATACACGCCGTCCCATCTCGCTCCGCGGTCAACACACCCGCTTGCTCGTCCAAAAAGAACCCCAGTAGCGCCGGTTTGATCGATTCATAATTCAGTTGGTCCAAATGTTTTTCGAACTGCTCCATCGCGCGCCGCTGAGCCGCATTGAACCCATCGGCTGCGACCGTGAAGATTTCTTCATGCTCGGCGTGCCAACCGGCGTAGATCGCGTAGATGTCATCAATCGGCATATCCGCGACATCCGCATTCATTGCAAATACGACGGGGCCCGTGACCCCGACATTGCTATAAGTCTTTTCGCCAAACGAATATTCAAACCGGACCAGAAAAACGTCAACCGGGTTCGTGAAGCTTGGCCACAGCAGACGCCGGGTATCGACAACTTCGACCGACGTGGGCGGCACACCCATCTGCTGCGGCTGGGTCAACCACAATGACATTTCCGCTTCGGCAGTCGCGGTGTCGGAGCGGACCCATTCTTCGACATGGTCGCCCAAGCCAAGTTCGTCGGCATAGTGAACCGCTCTCAATCGTGCTGCAGGATCTTTGGTCAGCTCCATCAACCGTTTTCGTCCCTCTTCGTCGCCGAGTTTTGCCAATGCTCCGGCAGCTTCGCATTGCACGCGTCGATGTTTCAAATCGATCGTTTGATTCAGTTTGCCAATCGACGAGGGGTCGCCGATCAAGCTAAGCGTGTCGCACAAGGAAACCGCCAACGCAACCGCTTCACCCAGTGTTGCCTGGACCGCTTCCACATCATCACCAAATTCGCGAGGATTTTCTTCGAAGCGAGCCAACCGCCCGCTCACTTCACCCAACAATAAATTTAACACCGGCAACTTCTCGAGCGCCGGGTGGGGATCGACGCCGCGGCTGCGAACCAAATAGTTCGCCAAATCGAGTGTCGGAGCGGCAAGCGATGGGAACGCAAGGCAATCGAGTATTTGTGGGAAGACCCAATCGGTTTTCCAATCCAAGTGTTGCATCAGAGGACTGATCGCTTGAGCAGCTTCGATCCATTTGCGGGGCGGCGATGCCGTGATCTGCTCGACCAATAACGCCAGCGATTTTTGACTTCGCAGCATTGCCAATAGATGCAATAACAAGTGTTTGTTTGACGCCCCGGCAGGCAAGACTTCGTGCAGACGAGCGACTTGTTTAGGATCCAGGCCACCCAGTCCGGTCTCCGATCGCATCAGTAGCGTGTGAATCAGATGCAGGATACCGCCCAGGATCGCGGGGTCGCTTCGTCCGACGATCCCCGGCTGTAGCAAGAGTTCATCGATCAGATCCGCTCCGTTGTGTTGATTGCTTTCCGCGATTTCACGCAGTCGCCAGCCCGCTGCAACGGGATCAGCTTGGGGACCAAGTAACGATCCAAGTGTGTCGTTTTGCACGAGTCAATTAAGCTTTCGGTTGTTGGTGAGTCGCCGTGACTCGCTCGAGACACGGATTGGATAACTGAGCGAAACCACCTCCCCCTTGGCGCAGCCGCACGACTCTCCCCCAAGCTTCGCTCGGGAGAGGTTGGCAATACTCACTCAAATCCCGCAGTAATACAATTGACGTCTCCCGAGATTCGAGACAATTCGAGTCCCGAGCGACATTGTTATAAACTCTAACAAAAAACGTCCCACTCTAACACGGCGGTCATTTTGCGGGTCTCAAATTGAACGATCCAAAATGAATTCCGGTCGGTTCGTTGTAGCCAAACACTCCGCCCGGTGCAAAGTATTGGCGAAACTCCTCGTAGGGGGGCAATTGGTTTCGTTCCAATAGCTCCGAAAACTGCTTCGCCGCCGGACTTCGTTCACCTCGCGTCCGCAAGAAGTTTCTCGAATCTTCGGCTTTCGCCAACTCGTAGATTTGGCGTAAATAATCGGCCCCGCGAACAAACGAAATCATAAACGGTTTTTCGCCATCCAACTTCCCACCCAATTCACTCACCACCAAATCAAAATCAGGCTCCGTGATCAGTTGGGGCGTCCCGCCCTGGTTCGCTCGGATGAGTCGTTCTAAAAAGACACGGCTGTCGCTAAAGACAAACCAGTTGCCAAGGATTGCGATTCCAGGCGACAGTTGCCGAAACGATTCGGGGACCGCTCGTCGGCTAGGAAAACTGTAGACGACCGTGCCTGCGACCGTTTCGACCTTCAGCACTTCCGGTTTCGTTTCGCGAAAACGAGCGATCGCACTCTTGGCACGCTCGGCATCTTTCAACTCGAATCCGTAAGCCGCCACTTGGCTGTTGAGCTTGACGGGCGTTTCCAGCCAAGTCGCACTGGCGTAGCGACCGGCCAGGTTTTGCAGAATGTCTTCGGTGACCTTCAAGCGAGTCGCGTTTTCAAGCGGATCTTCCACAAACCGTTTGAGTGGCTCCTCGCCTTGAAACAATGCCATGATCTTGTCGAGGTTTTCGTACGTTTTTTCGAAATTCCAATGCACGGTCGTGTAAGCGGTCACGTCAGCAGGAATCCAATCGGGAGGCGTGATGTCACCCGTTTCCGGTCGAACCAAACCAAGGAACCCGTCGCGCGGGGTGTCGATCAATACGTGAAAGTGAGAAATCGACTCAAACATCTCGCCCCCGCGAAACGTGCTGCCACCCATCCCACGAATCTTCCCGATTCCAAGATCCTCCAGAATCGGCCAAACGAATGCGGCCGCGCGGCCTCGCTTGACCGCTCGCTCGACCAGGTGATAGGGGTCGGCGTAGAAAGTGAGCTGAGGGCGAGTCGATTCGGCTCCGATGCAACGAGACATCACGTTGCCAAAGTTGGCATTGTCGGCAAGCGTCGCTTCACGACTACGATCGAGCCAATGGTCGAGAGCCTTTTCGGCTGTTTGGTGGCCGACCCCTAGAACGATGACGCCTTGGTTTTGAAAGTACTCGATTTCGGGACGGCCCGGGCGGGGTGGCATCAAACGTACAAGTACCGTTTTTTCAACGGTACTCGTTCGACGTACGTAGCCTGACTCGATCAATCGAGCTTCCAAGCGATCGACCAGCGACTGCAAGTTGGCGACATTCTTTCCAGCGTCGACCATAAACAACCCCGCAAGCGAATTCTGCTCGCGCCGTTTTCGAGCAATTCGGCGACGAATCGCTTCAATTCGGCGACGAATCGCTTCTTCGGATTCATCCTTCTCCGCTTCCTCGTTGGCTTCCGTGTCCGATGATTCAGCGACTGCATTTCCGGGCATCATCGCCAATGCAACCTGACCGCTGGGGATCGCCAACAATTCGTCGAGAGACAAACCGACCTCGTCGCCGAGTTGGGCAAACAGATCGCTTAGCGTTTGATAAATATCACCTGCGAACGGTTTGAGTTTGGGGTCAGCAAGCATTCGACCTAAAGAAGATTCGGATAACGTTTCACGAAATTCATCCGCATGATCCAAGCGAGCGTATAGCAACGTGTCTTCGGGCAACAAATGGGGAGCACCGGGAATCGGAACCGGGTCTGCTCCAAAGGTCGGAAGAGCAAGGGTCGTCACCAAGAGCAACGATCCGAGAGATCGCAGCAGTTCTTTTGGGATTAATGAGTTCATGGCAAGTTGTAGCGTAGGTGGAGGGAGCGGGAGTCTAATCTTTAACCGATTTATGCATCACTTGGAATCGCCTGAAGGCAAGTCTCCAATGAGAGCAAACACTTCTTTTTATATTCGAAGTGAATCTGGAAATCTTGGATCGATTCGCATAACGCGGCATGTTTTGATCCAAAACATCGGCGACGACTGAATTTCTCGAAACGAGTTGGCTCGTTCGAGGTTAAAATAGTGCCATGAGTTGGCTACCATGCCACGTTCTTAATCTGACTCGCTTTCTCAAATGTTCCATGATGATCCGACGATGTTTCACTATTTGCCTGTTTGTTTCCTTGCTGACCAGCCCCGCGTTTGCCCAGCGTGATACCGGCACATCGAGTGGCGGTACAAACTCTGGTTTTGGCACCGGCGGCACCAATAACACTCAAAATACGTCAGGTAATTCGTCGGGGAATCTGAGCAACGCCCTCGGTACAAATGCCGGCGGATTGGACGCTGACGCCGCGTTTTCAGGGGTCCAACGGGGAGCCGCCATCGGCCAGACGGGTGAAACGGGTGCCGGGTTTGGTGGTCTCGACGCGGGGTCGGCCACTGGTGTGCTAAACCGAGCCTTCGGTGGCGGTGGCATGGGTGGTTTCGGCGGCATGGGCGGATTTTCCAATATGTTTGGAAATCAGGCCGGCCAATCGGGTCAATCGAGCGCTCCGGTTATCCGAACGCGATTAAGAAGTGCCATCGCTGTCCCACCGCGACCAGAATGGCAAACCGAGCAAGCCGCTGCTGCGCGAATTCGCTCGTTACCAAGTGGCAGCCGGTTGCCAGGCGTTCAGGTCCGAATGGATGGCCAGACGGCGGTTATCGGAGGCACGGTCACTAATCAGCATGACCGCCGCATGAGCGAACTGTTGATGCGTTTAGAGCCTGGCGTACGAAACGTCGACAACCGAGTCCAAGTCTCGCCGTAGTCTCGGTCTGGGGGAATCAAACATCGAGTTTGGGACTGGATCGGTGAGCGTTAAGGGGCGGTCTAAAATTCTAAAATTCAACGACCGGCGGTTTGCGCAAAGCCGGGGAGAGCTACTTTGCTTAAGCAGCGGCTTGGCGGACCAAACTACGATCTCATCTTGGCTCGGGCGCGACTTAGCACAGGGCCAATACTGTTTTCAGACATGCCCACGGTTTGGCTAATCTCTTGGTAAGATTTGCCTTCGAGGTGGTACATACGAACCACGTTGGCTTCACGAGGATCGAGCCGCAGCAGCAACTGCTGGACTTCTTCTTGGTTTTCCATTCGAGAGGGAGGACCGTTATCGGATTCGGAGGCCTTAGAATCCGCAGCCGTGTGAAGATCGCCAACCGGTCGAGCAGTTCGCTCGGATGTTGCCAAGCGTCGAGCGATCACCCGTCGTGAGATCACCGTCAGGTAGGTTGCCAGTGAGCAATTGCGACGAAACCGGCGAAGGGCGCCGAAGTCATTTGCAATGATCGCCAAAAAGACTTCTGCGACGAGATCGTCCCGCGTCGAGCTATCCAAGGATACGCCTCGCGACTGAGCGGTATGGTTCGCCACATGGACAACCAACCCTAGAAACCGGTCAGCAAAGTTCTGCCAAGCGCGCGGAGCCCCATCAAGACAGTGTTGAAGAAGCTGGCGATCAACCTCAGAAAGACTCACAAGTAGGGCACCAAAGAAGGAATGATGGGAACGAGCTACTCCTTAATAGTAAATAGCGAGCATTCAATTCGCAAGCATTATCCTGATAATCCGCAAGGATCGTCCATTCCAAGGATCGTCCATTCCCAAGATCGGACGGTCTATCCAGTACATTTGCCGTACGCGTCAATGTGCCGCATCGTCGATTCACCCAATCCTGGGCCAATTCTTCCCCAAAAGACTTGCTTCCGCTCTGCGGTGTCCTAGTTTTCGTTGGTGGTCGAATGCACCACCCGATCTTGAGGCAAACCAATCAACGAAGCCTCGATTGATCGCAAATCGGGACGTTGACAGACCAATCTTTACGGGGCGGAAAAATGAAGAACATTGGGTTAAAAACAAAGATTCTTGTTGGTTTCGGTGGTATCACGCTGCTTTTAGTGGTCGTGGCTTTCTTGGGGGGGCGGGGGCTTTCGACATCGGATTCTGGATTCGATCGCTACCGAGAATTGGCGGGTGATGCCGCCCTTTGCGATCAACTTCAAACGAACATGCTGATGACGCGGTTAGCCGTGAAAGATTATCTGCTCGAAGCGGACCCTAAGAAACGGGCGATGTATGACGAGTATTCCAAGCAAATGGAGGAATACTTGCAAACGATGGAAACGGAGATCGAGGACCCCGAGCGAGCCGAAAAAGTGGATCAAATCGTTGCATCGGTAAGGGAATACAAAGAATCGTTCGCTCAGACGATGACGCTGCAAACGGAGCGCGATCGACTGTTGAACGAAAAGCTCAATCAACTTGGGCCACAACTCGAACAGCAATTGACCGAAATCATGACCGCGGCTAGTGAAGCGGAACAAGCCGAAACCACCTTTAGAGCGGCTACGACGTTAAGACGTCTGTTGCTCGCCCGTTTGTATATGTTGAAGTTTATGAATTCGAACGCTGCTGCGGATAGCGAGCGTGTTGCCGAGGAATTTGCTCTTCACGATGGCGACATCGAATCACTGCGGCAATCGATCTCAGATGCAGAAGGCCAAGAACGCGTCGCCAATTACGAGAGCTTGAAAACCCAATACGTCGATGCTTTTGCGAGTCTTGTCGAAGCGGCCAATCGCCGCAACCACATTGTCGCACAATCGTTGGACAAGATCGGCCCCAAAGTCGCCACGATCGCGGATGAAGTCAAATCTTCGGTTCGATCCGATCAACGAGAACTGGGGGATGAAGTCGACTCTTCGAACCAAACCGCTTTGTCTTGGATGATCGGAACGAGTGTTTTGGCGATTGCCGCAGCGATTGCGATCGCATTGTTCTTGTCACGAATCATCTTGCGTCCGATTAGCTTGATGACCGAGACCCTTAAAAACGTTACGGAAAATCGAGATTTGAAGGTTCGGTTGCCATCGCTCGGCAACGATGAAATTGGCCAGATGGCGACAAGCCTGAACGGATTTCTTGATGATCTTCAGCGTACGATTACCGATGTGCTGCAAAATGCTCATCGCGTAGCAGCGGCATCGAACCAGCTTACGCAAACCGCAGCCCAACTGAGCGAAGGTGCGGGAACGACGACTTCTCAATCGAACATTGCTTCCTCGGCGGCAAACGAGGTAAGTCAAGAGATGGGAACGATTGCGAGCTCGGCAGAACAAATGTCGGCGAATTTCCGCAGCGTTGCTGCAGCGATTGAGCAGATGACCGCCAGCATCCAAGAGATCGCCGAGAACGCCGAGAACGCTTCGTCGGTTGCCGGTAACGCTTCCACGTTGACGAAAGAATCGGCAGCCATGATCGATGTTCTGGGCAAATCGGCGGAAGAGATTGGCAATGTGATCGGTGTGATCGAAGGCATCGCCGAACAAACCAACTTGCTCGCTCTCAATGCAACGATCGAAGCAGCACGAGCGGGTGATGCGGGTAAAGGCTTTGCCGTCGTCGCAACCGAGGTCAAACAATTGGCGAAGTTGACCGCGGACGCGACGGTCGATATCCGCACTCGCATTTCGGAAATTCAGTCCAACACGCGAGGAGCTGTCGATTCGATCGGCAAAATCGCTGGAGTGATTACCCAGGTAAGCGAGGTTTCGTCGACCATCGCATCGGCAGTCGAAGAGCAGAACATCACGACCCAGGAAATCGCTCGCAACATGGCCGAAACGTCTCACGCGACCGAATTGGTTTCCGAAGGCGTCTCTCGCTCGGCTGCATCCAGTGGCAACTTGACAACCAGCATCGCGGCGGTCGACAAAGCCGCTCAACACACCTCCTCCGGTGCTGTGGAAACGCGTGATGCCGGAACGGAACTGAACAAGTTAGCGGACCAGTTGC
>JGI12048J13642_10062954_pt1 | contig 12960 bp, 12 predicted proteins | sample ElkSlonscriptome_16_FD_13642 | JGI IMG/M metagenome (IMG submission 13642) | reverse complement strand
CGCGGAGCATGGCACGGCGGGAGATCCCGGTGCGGGAGAAGGGGAGGTCCATGCGTTCACCTCGGACGATAGGGGGGTGAGACTCGAGGGTGAAAGATCCTCGTCCTCTTCCGACGTGGAAGGCAGGAAATCCTATGCGAAGGATAGGCCCGTTCGATGGCGCTGGCGCGCCCGCCCCCCTTGCGATTCTACGGCAGGCGCATAGATTTTTAGGGTAAGCTAAAACCTACTCCGCTCGGACGGCTTTCTCCTTCGGCCTCCGGGCGTTCGTCTGCACCCTCCATGCCCAGCCCAGCCCTCTCCCTCTTCGTCTTCGCCGGCCTCTGTCTCCTGGCGGCCCTGGTGTTCTGGCCCCGCCGCGGGCTGGCCTCCTGGATCGCCCGCGCCATGCGTCTGAATGAGCGGGTGCGCCTGGAGGACGCGCTCAAGCACGTCTACATGTGCGAGCGTCGTGAGCTGCCCTGCACGCTGGAGAGCGTCGCCGGTCGCCTGGAGGTCTCCACGAGCCGGGCCGCCACCTTCCTCTCCCGGTTGGGAGAGATGGGGCTCGTCCGATCCACCGACCAGGGCCCCACCCTCACCGACGAGGGTCGTAGCTCCGCCCTGCGCCTGGTGCGCACCCACCGCCTCTGGGAGCGCTTCCTGGCCGACCGGACGGGGGTCCCGGCCGTGGATTGGCACGAAGAGGCGGAACGGATGGAGCACGCCCTTTCGCCCGACGAGGTCGAGCTGCTGTCCCAGCGGCTGGGACACCCCCGTTGGGACCCCCACGGCGACCCCATCCCCACCGCCTCCGGCGATCTGCCCCCCCTCCGCACCACCACCCTCCTCTCGGTGAACGCCGGCGGAGGCGTGGAGGTGGTGCACCTGGAAGACGAGCCCAGGGATGTCTACCGGGCCCTGGTGGAACAGGGCCTCGCGCCGGGGGAACGGCTGGACGTCGTGGCCCGGGACGAGGACGGGATCGTAGTCCGGTCCCACGGAGAGCAGTTCCGCATCGACCCCGTGGCGGCGCGCAACGTCACCATCCGCCCCCTCCCGGTGGGCGAATCGGCGACGGGCCCCCGGCGGACCCTGGACCAGGCCGAACGTGGCGAACCCGTGCGGGTGGTGGGGATCGCCGCCTCGTGCCAGGGGACGCAGCGCCGCCGTCTCCTGGATCTGGGGGTGGTGAAGGGCACGACCATCGTCCCGGAGCTGGTGAGCAGCACCGGCGACCCGGTGGCCTACCGGATCCGCGGAGCGTTGGTGGCCCTCCGTCGGAGCCAGGCCTCCTGGGTGGTGGTGGAGTCAGCCGACGATGCCGCCGAGACGGCGGACGCCCAGGGAGTGGCCTGAGATGGCGACCCTCGCTCCTCGGCAGGCCGGCTGCGGTTCCCACCGCACCGAGAGCCTGGTCCGCCTCGGCCTGAACCCCGACAAGTGGGACTACCTGGTGGCCCTCGCCGGGAATCCGAACGTCGGGAAGAGCACGGTCTTCAACGCCCTCACCGGCCTCCGCCAGCACACCGGCAACTGGCCTGGGAAGACGGTGGCGCGGGCCGAAGGTGCCTTCGGGCACGAGGGGAAGCGGGTCAAGGTGGTGGACCTGCCCGGGACCTACTCGCTGCAGGCCGGAAGCGAGGACGAGGAGGTCGCCCGGGATTTCGTCCTCTTCGGCCGACCGGACGTCACCATGGTGGTGGTGGATGCCACGCGCCTGGAGCGGAACCTGAACCTGGTCCTCCAGATCCTGGACATCACCGACCGCGTCGTGGTCTTCCTCAACCTCATCGACGAGGCCCGGCGCCACGGCGTGGCGGTGGACGCCGGCAAGCTGGAGGAGCGCCTGGGCGTGCCGGTGGTGGAGGGGGTCGCCCGGGAGAACATCGGCGTGGACGAGGCCCTGCAGGCCTGCCACGAGGTGGCAACGGGCCGGCGGACCAACCGGCCCTACCGGCTGGAGGAGCACGCTCCCGCGGTGGATGAAGCGCTGAGCACTCTGGAGGGGACGATCCACGAGGTCTTCCCCCAGGTGCCCAATGGGCGCTGGGTGGCCCTCCGCCTCCTCAACCACGACGAGGCGGTGGTGGCCGCCGTGGAAACCGGGGAGCTCGGGAGCCTCGGGACGGACGAGGAGCATCCCGTTCCGCCGGAGGAGGACCGGGAGCGGGTGCTGCGCCGGGCCAGGGAGCTCCGATGGGAGCTGCCCACGGACTTCCACGACTCGGTCATGGAGCGGACCTATGCCGCCGCCGAGGAGATCGCCGATTCGGTACAGGCCCGCGGCCTGAAGAAGGTGGGCGTCACCCTGGACGCCAAGCTGGACAGCCTCCTCACCAACCGGTGGATGGGCTTCCCCCTCATGCTCTTCATCCTGGCGGCCGTCTTCTGGATCACCATCGAGGGTGCCAACGTGCCCTCTTCCCTGCTGGCGAGCCTCCTTCTGGAGACGGTGCACCCGCTGCTGAAGGGCTTCGGAGAGGCGGTGGCCATGCCGGGCTGGCTCTCCGGCTTCCTCTTCGACGGCGTCTATCTGGCCACGGCGTGGGTGGTGGCTGTCATGCTGCCGCCCATGGCCATCTTCTTCCCCCTCTTCACCCTGTTGGAGGACTTCGGGTACCTGCCGCGGGTGGCCTTCAATCTGGACTCCCTCTTCCGGAGGGCCGGGGCCCACGGCAAGCAGGCCCTCACCATGGCCATGGGCTTCGGGTGCAACGCCGCCGGGGTGGTCTCCACACGGGTCATCGACAGCCCCCGAGAGCGCCTCATCGCCATCCTCACCAACAACTTCAGCCTCTGCAACGGGCGCTGGCCCACCCAGATCCTGGTGGCGGCCATCTTCGTCGGTGCGCTGGCTCCGGCCCATCTGGCGGGGCTGGTGTCGGCGGCGGCGGTGGTCACCGTGGCCCTTCTGGGCATCTTCTTCATGTTCCTGACGTCGTGGGGGCTCTCCCGGACGGTGCTGCGGGGCGAAGCCAGCACCTTCAGCCTGGAGCTCCCACCCTACCGCCCCCCCAACATCTGGCAGACGCTCTACACCTCCGTCATCGACCGCACCCTCATCGTCCTCTGGCGGGCGGTGGTCTTCGCGGTGCCGGCCGGGGCCGCCATCTGGCTCATCTCCAACATCGATGTGGCCGGGTCGAGCCTGGCGCAGCACACGGTGTCCTTCCTGGACCCCATGGGGGTCTTCATCGGCCTGAACGGCGTCATCCTCCTGGCCTACGTGGTGGCCATCCCCGCCAACGAGATCGTCATCCCGACGGTACTCATGCTCACCGTCCTCACCACGGCGGGGGTGGGTGGAGGCGAGGGCGCCGGCGTCATGTTCGAGCTGGACAGCGTGGAGGCGACGGGCGACCTCCTGCGGGCCGGAGGTTGGACGCTCCTGACGGCGGTGAACCTCATGCTCTTCAGCCTCCTGCATAACCCCTGCTCCACCACCATCTACACCATCTACAAGGAGACGAAGAGCGCGAAGTGGACGACGGTGGCGGCGCTGCTCCCGCTGGCGATGGGCTTCGTGGTGTGCTTCCTGGTGGCGCAGGTCTGGCGGCTCCTGGCCTGAACCCTGGACGCCGTCGGGGCCGACCCCTGACGACGTTCCCGGCGGGTCCTATCTTCCGGGTGCCCCCCTCGCTCGTCCCCGCACCAGGAGTTCTCACCCGTGGATCCCCAATCCCTGTTCCAGATGGCCGCCGAGCAGGTGGTGGCCTGGGCGCCCAAGGTCGCCGGCGCCCTCGCCGTCCTCTTCTTCGGCTGGATCCTCGCCGGCTGGGCCCGGTCCTTCACCCGGAAGGCCCTCGCACGCTCCGGGGCCGACGACGCCTTGGTGCCCTTCATCTCCGGCCTGGTCTACGTGGCGCTTGTGGCGCTGGTGGGCATCACCGCCGTGAGCACCCTGGGCGTCGCCGCCAGCTCCTTCGTGGCGGTCATCGGTGCCGCCGGCCTGGCCATCGCCCTGGCCTTCCAGGGGACCTTCTCCCACTTCGCCTCGGGGATCATGCTCCTCACCTTTCGTCCCTTCGACCTCGGGGACTGGGTGGAGATCGGGGGGCAGGCCGGTTCGGTGAAGGAGATCGGGATCTTCTCGGTGGTGCTCGCCACCGGGGACAACGTCCAGGTTCGGATCCCCAACTCCCAGGTCTTCGGCAACCAGATGAAAAACTACAATGCCTACGACACGCGCCGCATCGACATGGTGGTGGGCGTGAGCTACGACGACGACCTGGGGACGGCCATCCAGGTCTGCCAGGACGTTCTGGCTGCGGAGTCCCGCGTCCTGGCCGAGCCCGCGCCGGTGGTGGCCATCCACGAACTCGGCGACTCCTCGGTGAACCTGGTGGTCCGGCCGTGGGTGCAGGCGGCGGACTACTGGGCCACGCGGTGGGCCCTCACACGCGCCCTGAAGGAGCAGCTCGAAGCGGCGGGGCTGAACCTGCCCTACCCGCAGCGGGACGTGCATCTCTTTCAGGAATCGGCCTAGTCGAGGACCCCTGGGTACGACCGGTCGCCGCCTACCGGCCCAGCCACTCCTCCAGGGCCTCCAGGTCCTCTGCCACGGCGCGCCGGAAGGGCTCCACCAGGAAGCGTCCGGCCACCCGTCCTACGGTCCCGAGTCCCTCGCCGGATCCTCGGAGGGAGAGACGCGTGCCCTCCGGGGTCTCCTCCGCCCGGTAGTCGAACCGCCACGAGCCTCGACGAGCCGCGTCCTCGTCGCCTTCCACGGCCAGGACCAGGCGATCCCCGGTCTGCTCCTCCACACGGTAGTCCTCGGTCATCACCCGCCCGAAGCGCACCCGCTCCTCGGTCCACGACGCTCCGTCGTCGGCGGTCCGAATTCCCCGGACGCCAGGCATCCATTCGGGGTGACGCGGCGCGTCGGCCAGGGCGTGAAGCACCCGGTCCGGAGGATGGGTCAGCGTCCGGCTGAGGTCGAATTCGATCACGGTGTGCGAGGGCGGTGGGGGCGAGGGGCGGTGAAGGGTGGGAAGCTAGGTGCGGGGCGGTCTGAGGGCCACGAGGGCTGCGGATCCCTGTGTGGCCTTCGACGCTCCCGATATAATGCGCAGGGCGGGCGTTGCGCCGGCCCCCCGTCCACATGAGTCTGATCCGTACCGCGGAGACCCGCCATGCGTACCACCTTCCTCGCGCTCGTCACCCTCGTCGGGCTCGCCCTCCCCCACACGCTGTCCGCCCAGGGATTGGCCTTCGCCGGACGGGGGGGGACGCTGGGCCTCGGGGTGGAGGCCGCCGTGGGTCTGGGAGAGCGTCTGGCGGTGCGAGGGGGCGTCGGTCTCCTCCCCTTCGAGCCCTCGGTGGAGATCGAAGAGATCGACTTCACCCTGAGCCTTCCCGACACCTGGTTCAACATCGGAGCGGACCTCTACCTGGGTGGGGGCTTCCGCATCGGTGGCGGGATGCTCTTCAAGAACGACGATCCGTCCATCGACGGGCGCCCCACGGAGCCGGTGGAGATCGGCGGGCGGGAGTACACGGCCGAGGAGATCGGCAACATCGTCGGGACCTTCGAATCCGGGAGCTCGGCGCCGTACGCCCTGCTGGGCTTCGGCCGCCACGTCGTCTCCGGCATCGGACTCTTCGCCGACCTCGGCGTCGCATTCATGGGGGAGCAGGAGGTGAGCCTGGATGCCCCCAACACCAACTTCGACACCCAGGTCGAGGAGGCGGAGTTCCGGGCGCGCCTGGAGGAGGAGGAAGAGGAGTTCCGGGAGGACGCCGGGTCCTACCTGGACTACTGGCCCATCCTGAACATCGGAATCAAGATCGGGCTGGGCCGCTGAGCCACCCTAGGCCTCGCCCAACGCCTCCTGTACGGCGTCGGTGAACTCGTCGACGTCGAAGGGTTTGGCCAGGAACGGGTGCCCGGATTCCTGCACCTCACGGCGACCGGAGGAGAAGGAGGAGTAGCCCGAGGTGAAGAGGACGGGGACCTCGGGGGCGCGAGCCTGGAAGATGTTGCCCGCCTCCCGACCGCCCAGGCCCGGCAGGACCAGGTCGCAGATGATGAGCACCACCGCATCACCGGACCGATCCATGATGTCGAAGGCCTCGGGTGCCGTCCTCGCTTCCACGACCTCGAACCCGTTCTTCTCCAGGATCCGTCGCATGACGCTTCGAAGCGAGGCCTCGTCGTCGAGGACGAGGACCGTTCGTCTCTGTCCGAAGGCGGGATCGGATGCGTCGCTCATGAGATCGGAGGGTGGGGAGGGCGGGAGAATCAGCTACACGACCTCAATCTGAAGATAGCCTCCATGGCCCCCCCCACCGAAGGCCGACTCGACGTCCCAGGGCACGGGACGGTGGCATGGCGGTTTCTTCACCCCGCGGACGCGGCGGCGCTCCTGATTCTGGCCCACGGGGCGGGAACCAGCCTGCATCACGACTTCCTGGAAGGGCTGTGCCGTGCCCTGTGCGACCACGGGGTGGCCACCTTCCGCTACAACTTCCCCTACCGGGAAGGCCGGGGGTGGCCGCCGGACCGCCCGCCGGTCCTCCAGGCCACGGTCCGAGCCGCCGTGACCCGGGCTGCCGAGTTGGAGCCGGGTCTGCCCCTGCTGGCCGGAGGGAAGTCGTTGGGCGGCCGCATGACCTCCGCCGCCGCGGCGGAGGCCCCCCTCCCGGGGGTTCAGGGCCTCGTCTTCGTGGGTTTCCCCCTCCACCCCAGGGGCAAGCCGGCCACCGAGCGCGCCGACCACCTGGCAGAGGTCGGGCTGCCCATGCTCTTCCTCCAGGGGACCCGGGACCGCCTGGCGGAGCTGGACCTCCTCCGCAGGGTGGTGGCCGACCTCCAGCCGGAGCCCACCCTGCACGTCGTAGAGGGCGCGGACCACGGGTTCGGGGTTCTGAAGCGCTCCGGGCGGACGGAGGCGGAGGTGGTGGAGGAGCTGGCCGGGGTGGTGGCGGGGTGGTCCACCTGACGCTCGGACCCCTCCGTCACCTCAACCCACCCGTCCCCTCGCGTGTCACTCCGGTTGACCGGAACCCCCGCCTACCGGCATTCTCACGTTCCCGCGTCACCCTCGATCCGGAAGGACCCCGTATGCTCAAGTCGTCCGCCTTCGCCTCTGTCGTCGCAGCCGTCGCGCTCCTGCTCGCGGCTCCGACCCAGTCTCTCTCCGCCCAGGACAGCGGCTCCATGTCCGCGGTCCCCTCCGACGTCTTCCAGGACATGAGTTTCCGGAGCGTCGGTCCGTCTCGCGGCGGCCGGGTCACCGCCGTGGCAGGTCACCGTGCTCACCCGCACACCTTCTACATGGGTGCCGTGGGCGGCGGGATCTGGAAGACGGACAACTACGGACAGACCTGGTATCCCATCAGCGACGGCCAGCTCACCACCGGTTCCATCGGCGCCATCCGGGTGGCGGAGTCCAACCAGGACATCCTCTACGCCGGCACCGGCTCCGACGGCATCCGGAGCAATGTCATCGGTGGCCGGGGCGTCTTCCGCTCCGACGACGCCGGAGAGACCTGGCGGCTGCTGGGCCTGGAGCGCACCGGCCAGGTCGGAGCCGTGGAGATTCACCCGGAGAACCCCGACGTGGCCTATGTGGCGGCGCTGGGGAACGCCTGGGGCACGAACGACGAGCGAGGCATCTACCGCACGCGCGACGGCGGGGAGAGCTGGGACCAGATCCTCTTCACCTCCGACTCCGTGGGCGGCATCGACCTCGAGTTGAACCCGGAGGACCCCGACGAGATCTACGCCTCCATGTGGCGGGGTGAGCGGAAGCCGTGGACCATCATCTCCGGGATGGAGGCCTCCGGTGAGGAGGACGGCATCTGGAAGTCCACCGACGGGGGTGAGAGCTGGCGCTACATCTCCGAGGGGCTTCCCACGGGCCTCATCGGGAAGATCGACCTGGCCGTGACCCCGGCGAATCCGGACCTGGTCATGGCGGTGGTGGAGACCACCGACCCCGACGAGGGCGTCTACCGCTCCGACGACCGGGGGGAGACCTGGCGCTTGGTCTCCAACCAGCAGGGCCTCATGAACCGGCCCTTCTACTACACCAACATCGACATCGACCCGGTGAACCCGGATCGGGTCTTCGTGAACAACGAGGGCTTCTACGTCTCGCTGGACGGCGGAGTGACCTTCGAGCGTCGACCCACGCCCCACGGGGACAACCACGACATCTGGGTCAACCCGGACAACCCCTCCATCTGGGTCCAGTCCAACGACGGAGGCGCCAACGTCACGCTGGACGACGGCGCCACCTGGTCCACGCAGCACAACCAGCCCACCGCCGAGCTCTACCAGGTGGACGTGGACGACAACTTCCCTTACTGGCTCTACGCCGGTCAGCAGGACAACAGCACCATCATGGTGCCCTCGGATCCGCCGCAGGAGAGCGCGCCCGGTGGGCACACGGCCTACTGGAAATCCATCGGCGGGTGTGAGACCGGACCGGTGGTGCCCAAGCCCGGCGATCCGGAGATCGTCTACGCCAACTGCAAGGGACGGTTCGGACGGTACAGCCAGGGCACCGGCCAGGAGAAGCAGTACTACGTGGGCTTCGTGAACCTCTACGGGGTGAACCCGGCGGAGCTCCCCTACCGCTTCCAGCGCACCGTGCCGATCGAGGTCTCCGAGCACGATCCGGGCGTGGTGTACCACGGCTCCCAGTACGTGCACAAGACCACCGACGAGGGGGTCACCTGGGAGGCCATCAGCCCGGACCTCACCGCCTTCCGTCCGGAGCGCCAGCAGGTGTCCGGCGGGCCCATCACCCGGGACATCACCGGTGAAGAGCACTACTCCGTGCTCTACAGCATCGAGGAGTCGCCACTGGACCCGGCCATCATCTGGACGGGCGCCAACGATGGCCCGGTGCACGTCACCCGGGACGGTGGGGAGAGCTGGACCGATGTGACCCCTCCGGACATGCCGGAAGAAGGGCGCATCAACATCATCGACCCGTCACCCCACGATCCGGCCAAGGCGTACTTCGCCGGGTACCGGACGCTGCTGGGCGACTTCACGCCCTTCATCTACAAGACGGAGGACTTCGGGGAGAGCTGGACGCTCCTCACCGACGGTGGGAATGGCATTCCCGGGGACTTCCCGGCGCGGGTGGTCCGTGAGGATACGGAGCGGGAGGGACTCCTCTACGCCGGCACGGAGTTCGGGATCTTCATCTCCTTCGACGACGGAGAGAACTGGGAGCCCTTCCAGTTCAACCTCCCCACCACGCCCATCACCGACATGAAGCTCAAGGCCGGTGACCTCGTGGTCGCCACCATGGGTCGCGGGTTCTGGATCATGGACGACCTGAGCCCGGTGCGGCAGTGGGACGACGCGGTCACCATGGGCGAGGCCCATCTCTTCCAGCCCGCCGACGCCTATCGGCTGCGGGGTGCGGGTGGCTACAGCTTCACGGCGCCCGGTCCGGACGAGCCCGAGTGGGCGCCGACGGGGGTGTACGTGGACTACCACCTGAGCGAGGCTGCCGACGAGGTGATGCTGGAGTTCATGGACGCCCAGGGCAACGTCCTCCGGACCTTCGGCGACGAGGGCGAAGGCGTCACCACCGAGGAGCGCCAGGAGATGCGCGCGCCCTACACCGTCCAGATGGGGGACGAGGTCCTGGACGGGACCGAGGGCGTACACCGGTTCGTGTGGGACCTCTCGGTGCCCGGTCCGGAGAGCGACCCCGATGACGGCCCCATGGTCGTGCCCGGGGACTACCAGGTGCGCCTCACAGTGGATGGCCAGAGCCAGACCCGGGACTTCGAGGTTCTCATGGACCCCCGGGTCATCGACGACGGCGTCACCGTCGCCGACCTCCAGGATCAGTATGACCTGGCGCTGGAGATCATCGCCGCCATGGATGACGCCGGGAGCACCATCGACCGGCTGGAGGAGGCCATGGCCCGTGCCGCGGAGGGGTCGGACGTCTCCGCGGAGCTCGCGGAGATCGAGGCCGCTCTGGTAACCAACCCCAACGACGAGATCTCCAGCTACCCGCAGCCCATGCTGTCCTCCCAGTTGGACTACCTCTACGGGAACTCCACCGCCGCGGATCAGAAGCCCGGCGAGGACATGTACACCCGCTTGGAGGTCCTGAAGGCCGAGCTCGAGGAGCACAAGGCCGATCTGGAGCGCCTTGTACGGACCATCACCCAGCAGGACGGCGACCGCTGATCCGGTTGCCATGAGTGGTGCGACGAAGCATCCGGGTCGGGGTCCACGCAGGTGGGCTCCGACCCTCGTCGTTCTGGTGCCCATGTGGTTCGCCCTGGGGTGCTGGTCCCCTCGGGGCGGGGATCCCTTCCAGGACGCCACCACCGCGCCCCGGCAGGGCGAGGAAGGGGGCGGCTCCGAGCTGCACCGGGTACGCTTCCAGGTCTCCTGCGGTGGGTGCAACGTGAACTGGTCGGTGGGATTCGATTCGGGGAGCGCGAGCGAGTCGGACCTCTTCTCCCAGGTGGTGAGCGTCCGACTCTTCCGTAACGAGACGACCCCCGCCCGGGTCTTCGCCATTCCGGATCGCGGCGGGGCGGACGTCCGATGGGTGCGGATCCTGGTGGACGGGGAGGTGGTGGCGGAAGCCGAGGCCAGCCCGGGGGGCACCGGGGAGCTCGGCGTGGAGGCCATCATCCCGGTGGAGCCCGGCGGAGAGGAGCAGCGGGGGCGGCGCGGGGGCTGAACGCCCGGGTGAGGCCGCTCCTCCTCGATCCCGCTTCCGGGTCGGACGGGTCGACGCTAGCGCCGCTTCCTCAGCAGTCGGTCCAGCCCGTGGATGCGGGCCTGCAGGAGGTCGTCGGGGTCGTGTGTATCCAGGCCCATCCCCCGCATCTCCCGGATCCAGTCGGCGTCGATGCCGTGGATGCGGAAGGCCATTGCCTGGTCCAGGTCCTCCAGGTGGATCTCCAGCTCCTCCATGGCCTCCAGGAAGGCACCGTCCAGGTCGTGGATGCGCATGGCCACCAGGTCGTCCGCGTCCAGGGAGCGGTCCCAGATCCGACGGGCGTCGGCCAGGGTCGCGCCGTCCACTCCATGGATGCGCAGGGCCAGGAGGTCGTCGCCGTCCACGGGGCCGACGTTCCAGCCCTCCACCTCCCGGACGAAGGCCGGGGTGACACCGTGGATGCGGAATGCCAGGGCGTCGTCCAGCTCCGTCACCGCCAGGCCGGCGGAGCGGAGGGAGTCGAGGAAGTCCTCATCGATGTCGAAGATGGCGGCCGCCAGGAGGTCGTCGAAGTCGGGATCGAAGCCCTGGCCACGGAGCCGACGGGCGTCTTCGGGGTCGACGTCCAGAACGGCCGCCGCAAGGAGTTCGTCGGCGTCGGGGCGAGGGAAGCCCAGTTCGTCGAGCGACCGAGCGAAGGCCGGATCCGACGCGAAGGTGAAGGTCCCTCGTCCCCGCCCGCGGTCCTCGTCCCAACGTCCCTCCAGGTGGAGCGTGCCGGCGGCTCGGTCCAGGGTCAACTCCACCATGCCGTCCCCGGAGGCGGCAGCCTCCTGGAGACGTAGGCCGTCCTCTTCGGGCAGGTCGGTGTGGTGCTCCCAGTCCCGTTCGTCGTCGTCGGACCAGACGGAGAGTCGGACCCGCACGCCCTCGCCTCGGGCTCGCGCCGCCCAGGTGCCTTCCTGCGCCTCCTGCGTCTCCTGCGTCCGACTCCAGGCACCGGGCAGGGCCTCGGCGGTCCCGGGGCTGCCGGGCACGAGAAGGAGGAGCGCCAGGGCCGCCGTCGTCGTCATCGTCTTCATGGGATCCCTCGGGGTGGAGGAGGTGGAACGCACCCCATGGGATGCCGGGCGCCCCGCGAAGGTTGGGGGACCGGCGCCTGCCTCGTGGTGGCGGTGGCCCTAGTTGTGGGCGAAGACGAAAGTGTAGCGGTCGTCCAGGACGTAGGCGGGCATGGCGGCGGAGAGGAGATCCCGGGTCGCGAGGCCCAGCGCCCGGTCCTCGGTGACCACCGAGAAAGCCAGAAGCCCACCGATGTCCGGGTTCTCCGGGAGCCCGTCCGGAAGGAGCCAGTTGTCCCAGTCCAACCGGTAGCCCGCCCCCCTCATGTCGAAGCCTTCCGGCAGGTAGCTCTCGAGGCCGTCGGGCACGACCCCGGCGTAGGTGTCTTCGGGCCAGCTCCCGTGATCGTCCTGGTAGGTGACCACGGCGAGCTGGAGGATCTGGACGTCCGCCACCACCTCCTGGGCCCGGGCCTGGACGAAGAGCTCGTGGAAGTCCGGCGCCGCGACCCGGCCCAGGGTGCCCGCCAGCATGACCACGGTGAGGAGCTCCACGACGGTGAAGCCGCGGTCGCCGGTCGCAGGCCCGCGCCGTCCCCGGTGTCGATGGAGCTGCCAGGAGAAGGTCATCTTCGGGTCCTGTCCGGGGCAGCTCCACCTGCTACCGCCACCACCGGGGTGGGCGTCGGGCGCGAAGCGATCTCCGGGGCGGATCCGCCGTCGGGAAGGGGCGGGTCGGGCTCCCGGAGGAGGTACGCGGGAACCTCCTGCAGGAGGCCCTCGACCCCTTCCGCATTGCTCCACACGAGATGGGCCCGGCGGCTCCGCGCCTCCAGCTCGTAGTGCTGGTTGTCGAGCCTCCGGTACTCGATCCCCGGCAGCGGCGGACCGGTCTCCTGCAGCACCCAGGGGAGACGATCCTGCGCCTCCTGGAAGGCCCGGATCTGCTGCGCCTGGAGAAAGAGATTGACCTGCAGCGCCCTCCCGTCCTCGGCCACGGGCGGGGGAGGAGGGGGCGCCACCCGGGTCCACGAGGGACTGAAGATCCAGACGTAGGCCGCCATGGCCCAGGCCCCGGTGACGAGGCCGCGTCGCACCCGCGTGCGACGAACCCGACGCTCCTCGGCCTCCCGGGCCGCCTGGGCCTGCTCTTCCTGATGCCGCAGAACCTCGGCGAGCGCACGAGCCCGTTCCTGGGCGTCGCTCACGCGGCGGTCGGCATGATCTTCGGGTGTGGTCTGGGGCATGGACGTGCCTCTTCA
>JGI12048J13642_10116038_pt1 | contig 12983 bp, 11 predicted proteins | sample ElkSlonscriptome_16_FD_13642 | JGI IMG/M metagenome (IMG submission 13642) | reverse complement strand
TGGCTTCGTCGATGACGGCCGACGCTAGGCGTGCCCCGCTCATGTCGGCCCGCTCGAGGTTGGCGCCGGTGAGACTCGCTTCGGTGAGGTCGGCGTTCTGGGCGTCCACCTCGCCGAGGTTGGCGTCGTCGAGACTGCCGCCCACGAGAATGCTGCCCTGGAGGTTGGCGTGGGCGAGACTGCCCCGGCTCAGGTCGACTCCGCTCAGGTCGAGGCCCGTCAGGTCCGCGCCATCGAGCCGAGCCTGATTCAAGCCGCTTGCGGCGCCGAGGTCGGTCTCGATGAGGGTCGCCCGCCACAGATCGGCGCCCGCGAGCTTGGCGCCCTCGAGCTTGGCACCGCGCAGATTCGCGTAGCGCAGCTTGGCGCGCTCCAGGCTCGCCCCGGTGAGGCTCGCCGCCACCATGTCGGCCTGGTGCGCGTTGGCCGCCGAGAGATCCGCCCCGTCGAGCTTGGCCTCGGCTAGACGTGCCCCCCGCAGCGACATGCCGCGCAGCTGGGCCCCCGCCATATCGGCGCCCTGAAGATGGGCCCCGTCGAGCTGGCAGCGCGACAGATCCATCCCCGTCGCGGGCTTCGTCGATGGCTTGGCGACGTTCCGAGGCGGAGGGGCGAGCTTTGGCGATACCACCCGCCCAAGAGCCGCAGGCGAACGCTGGGGCGGCGGAGGCGACTTCGCGGGCCCCGATGCAGGGGCCGGCATGGTCCAACCGTTTTCATCCTCAGTCTTCACCTGCGCCTCCTCGGGGCGATCGATCATCATGTTCACGGGCAGTTCTCCTGGGTCTTCAGCTCGGGATTGAAAGGAAACCGGGCGTCTCATCGCGAGACAGGTGAGCCGCTCATCTGTCTCGGATCGAGACCGCAAACCACCGTGCTCGAAGCGGTGCGCAAGCGCCGGACAGCGGCGGGGCGCGCCACCCGAAACGTTCGTGACATCGGAGCCCTAGCGTGGGTTCTCACGTCTTCTACGAGGCGTGAGGGAGTCGTGACGTAGGCTTCGATACAGCCGAGCGATGAGTCCATGACCCTGAGCCTAAGCAGCTCGCGTGCCAGCGTTGAACCGTGGTCGCCGACCTACCCTTCAGGGGTGAACGTAAATGTATTCAGCTTGGACCCCAACCACGTACAGGCTCGTCTGCGCACCATCGGAACCCAAAGGGTTACAGACGCTTGCGCCAGAAACCGAAACAATCAACCCATGTGTCAGTCCATCGTTTGCAGAGCGCTTTCACCCCTCTAAGGCGAGTTGCATGGACTTGAGCGCTCTCACCGATCGCATTCAGCGTCACAACCCGTTCGTCACCACCGTGGCCGTCTTCGAAGCAGACGGGAGGGTCGAGGCCCAATCGGCCAACCCGTCCTGGGTGGCTGGCGCCACGGCGCTCCTCGCGCCGCTCCGGGAGCTGCTCGATCGCACCGGGGCCGAGCTCGGGTGCGGCGCTCTCGCCAGCACCCTCGTGCAAGGCCGCGACGCGAGCATTGCGCTCGCCGACGTCGATGGGCTCCGCACGGCCGTGGTGGTCGGCAACACGGATGCCCCCGCCGGAGCTCTGCTCTCCGACGCACGCTGGCTCGCCCGCGAGATCGTCGAGGCGGGTCAGTGATCGACTGGCTCCCATGGGCCCTGACGGCTGCCTCGGGCCTCTCGGGACTCGTCGTCGGATACCGACTCGGTCGCGGCCGAGCAGATGAGACCGAGGCCGAGTCACTCCGCGAAGAGCTCGCGACCGCCAGACGCGAGAGCCGCCGCCTTCGACAGCTCGCCCAGGAGTCGCAGGTCTCGCCCCCCTCGAGCGGCCCCTCCCCCACGACGCCGCTCGAGTACGGTCGCCTCATCGGCCAGCTGGGCAGCCTCACTTCGGTGCGAAGCGCCGGGGTCGTCGACGAGGAAGGGCTCCCTCTCACCGCGATGCCCGACGACGATGCCGCACGCGCCGCCTCGTGCGCCTCTTTGCTCACCCGCCTCGAGGCCTACCAGTTCATCGGCCTGCTTCGTTTCGAGGCCGGGGTCGACCACTTCCGCATCCAACGATTGCCCTCGGGGGCTTGGCTCTTTACGCACACGCGGGGGGTAGCGCTCGGGGACGGCACCCTCGCGGTCGCCTTCGCGCCCTTCCGGCTCGAGCTGTCCGCGCTGTCATCGGCGCCGGCCCTCGTCGCACCCGCCGGGCCCACGCAACATGGCCCCCTCGCTTCGGAGCTGGGCCGCATGCTCGGTAGCTCGGAGCTTCGTCTCGCGGCGCTTCGCGACGGAGAGGGGATCTCCTTCGCCGGGGAGGCCTTCGACGCCGAAGTGCTCGATCGAACCTTCAAGCGACTCGGCGTGCTCAACCAGGCCCTCGATCACTTCGCCGCGGCGACGGTTCAACGCATCGACTTCGCGGGCCGCGATGGACGGCACTGGACCTTCGTCCCGAGCGCTTGCCTTCTCGTAGCGGCGGACGACGCGTTCGCCGAGTCGCTGGTGCTCGAGCGGATGTGCGGCCGCATCCGTCGCCTTGCGCGAACCCAAACCGTCGCCCGCACCCAAGAACTTCCCCTCGCCGTATGAGCATGACCATGAAACCGCCTCAACTCGCGCTCGAGTCCCCCCATGGCCCGAGTGAATGCTCGCGCTGCGGCTTCCTCGAGGAGGAGCTCCAACGGGCGCGCCGCGAACGAGACGAGCTCGCGCTCCGCTTGCGGCAACACGAGCATCGAACCGCGCGCCCCAAGCGCCACACCCCCCACATGCCGCTCCGCGAAGTCTCCGCTTACACGTCCGAGCTGAGGGGAGAGCCGGTCGAAGACGGCTTCACGCGCGCCCCCTTCAGTCCGGGCGCCTCGAGCTTCGTGCATCGACCGGATCAGGGCGTCGATGTCGGGGCGATCAGCAAGCTGAGTCCCAAGGAGCTCGACGTCTTGCCCTACGGCCTCATCGTGCTCGACGTCGACGGACGGGTCGTCCACTACAACGACACCGAGTCACGCCTCGCGGGCCTGCCCCGCGAGCGCGTCGTGGGCCGGGACTTCTTCCAGGAGGTCGCCCCATGCACTCGGATCAAGGCGTTCGAGGGTCGCTTTCGCGAGCTGGTCGCCAACCCCCAGGGTGTCCGGATGCAGACCTTCGACTTCGTGTTCCGCTTTCCGCACAGCGACCAGCACGTGAGCATCACCATGGTGCCTGCGCGTCGGCGGGGTCACTTCAACGTCGCCCTCGTGCGTCGCGCGGTGACGGACAAGTAGCTCAGGCGAACCGGTAGAGCAGGGCCGCGCCGATGACGATGGCGAACACGGCGAGCGCGATCCAAAACCGGTTGCCCCCGGACACCGGAAGCTCGATGTCCTCCAGCGCGAACGACGACCCCGACGCTGGAGCGCTCGGCAGGGTCGGGGCGTCGGGCGGCGCGGAGCGCTTGGCCTCGTGCACCGCTCCGGCGAGCGCCGCGACCTCCTTCATGTCCATCTGAGCGCGGCGGAGCTCGTCGCCCTTGGGCTCGGAGGGCTCAGCCAGCGGTGCGCGCCCATCCGGGGTCTGCGTAACCTCGAGCGTGGTGTTCTCGTCATCATCCCCGCCCCACGGGTCCTCCGGGGACGCCAGCGTCTCGGCGGGGCCGTCCAGCCGTCGTTCGGGGCGAAGCTCGAGCGGGTCCGACACCGCGAGTCTCTCCGCCGACTCGACCGCTCGCTTGGGCTCACGATGTCGCCGGACCCCTTTCACGATGGGGCTCGCCGCGCCGCCCACCACCCGGGTCCGCTTCGGATCGAAGCCGGGCGCCGGCATCGTCGTCGCGCCTTCTGGTTCGTCGATCTCCGTCGGCGGGTCGAGCATGCCGCCCTCGTCCTCCGGCGCTTCCTCGGGCGGGGGTCGCGACGGCAAGGTCGCGCGGAGGAGCTGTTGCACCGCAGCGTCGTCGCCTTCCGCCGCCGCGACCTCGACCTCCCGGAACAGGCACGCACGCTCCTTCAGCACCGCCGCCGCCACCCTTCGCACCCAGTCCCCCACCCGCCGCGGCGTCGCGACCCCCACCGTCTCCTCGATGGCGGTGGCGAAGGCGATGGCGCTCTCGTAGCGGGCCTCCGGCGCGCGGTTCAGCCCACGCATGACGAGCGCATCCAGCTTGCCGGGCAGCTTGGGCACGTGGTGCGACGGGGGCTTGAGGTCGGCCTCCAGGATCTGCCGGATGATCTCCGGGTCCGCCGGCTCGAAGAGCCGCCGCCCGGTGAGCGCCTCCCAAAGCACCACGGCCGCGGCGTAGATGTCGGAACGCGGGTTGGGCTCCTCGCCCGTGAGCAGCTCCGGCGCGGTGTAGCCCAAACGCCCCTTCACCTGCCCGGCGCGCGAAGTGCTGATCCGCCCCCGCCCCTTGGCCACCCCGAAGTCCAGCAGCCGCGATACTCCGTCGACGCCCACCAGGATGTTCTGCGGTGAGACGTCGCGGTGCACGATCCCGAGGGGTCGTCCGAAGGGATCCGCGGCGCGGTGGGCGGCCTCGAGCGCGTACAGGATGTTGGTCGTAATCGCCGTCCCCAGCCGGGGCGCGATGCGCTTGCGATTCTCCCGCGAGAGGGTCATCAGCTCGGCCAGCGACGCCCCCGCCACGTAGTCCATGACCACGAAGATCTCGCCCTCGTCGACCACCAGATCGACCGGGGCCACCACGTTTGGGTGCCGGATCCGGGACGCGAGCCGCGCCTCGTCCACGAGCGCGTTGACGAACTCGGGCGAGCTGACCAGCTCCCGACGGAGCCGCTTGATGGCCAGGATGCGCGAGAAACCACCCTCACTGACCAACCGGGCGAAGTGAACCGTCGCCGTACCGCCGGTGCCGATGGGCTCGTGAACCACGTAGCGGCCCCCGACCACCCTCTGCTCGTCGCGCTCGCTTCCCTCGCCCATTCGTGCTTTGCGCTTCCGGCCGCCAAGCCTACACCAACCGCCACCTTCATGCGTTAGAGTCCCCGCCCCCGGGGGCTCACCCCTCTTGTCCCGCAGCCCCCCGGAGATCCAAAGACATGGCGCGCTTCATCGACGAGCTACGACGAACCCACTACTGCGGCGACCTCCGCGCCTCCGACGCCGGTCGCGAGGTCGTCCTGTACGGCTGGGTGGCCCGCCGCCGCGACCTCGGCGGCCTCATCTTCTTCGATCTCCGCGACCGCGACGGGATCACCCAGGTCGTCTTCGACCCCGGCTTCACCCCGGAGGGCGACATCGAGCGCCTCCCCGGACAGGACGACGAGGTCTGGGCCGAGGACCGCGTCAAGGCGGCCTACAGCCTGGCCGAGCAGGTCCGGCGCGAGTGGGTCGTGGGTGTGCGCGGCGTGGTTCGCGACCGCGGCAGCAACGTCAAGAAGGACCTCGCGACGGGCGAGATCGAGGTCATGGCCTCCGAGATCGAGGTCTTCAACCGCGCCGACACCCCCGCCATCTCCCTCGACGACGAGATCGACTCCGACGAAGAAACCCGTCTCCGCTACCGCTACCTCGACCTTCGCCGCGCCCCGCTGCAGAAGACCCTGCGCCTGCGGCACCAGCTCAACCAAACGACCCGCAACTACCTGTCGGGCCAGGGCGCGCTCGAGCTCGAGACGCCGATCATCTGCAAGTACACGCCGGGTGGCGCCCGAAACTTTCTGGTGCCCTCGCGGCTGTCGCCGGGGAAGTTCTACGCGCTCGCGGAGAGCCCGCAGCTCTTCAAGCAGCTCTTCATGGTCTCCGGCTTCGACAAGTACTTCCAAATCGTGAAGTGCTTCCGCGACGAGGACCTCCGGCTCGACCGGCAGCCCGAATTCACGCAGATCGACATCGAGATGTCGTTCATCAATCAAGACGACGTCTTCCGCCTCCTCGAGGGCCTGATGTTCGCCATCTTCGAGGCCACCGGAACCGTCGACCTGAAGGCCCTCTACCCGGAGGGCACCTTCCCGCGCATGAGCTTCCACGAGTCGGAACGGCGGTTCGGCAACGACAAGCCCGATGTCCGCTTCGGCCTCGAGCTCAGCGAGCTCACCGAGCTGGCCATCGAGCACGACGGCGGCGGGATCCCGCTCATGAAGACCATCGTCGACAAGTACGCCGACGGCTCCTACCGCAAAGAGGTTCCCGAGGAGATCATCAAGGCCTTCGTCATCCCGGCCGACGCCAAGCTCTCGCGTAAGCAGGTCGAAGAGCTGGAGAAAAGCCTCAAGGAGATCAAGGGCTTCCCGGGTCTAGGACGGGCCAAAGTGGGGGAGGACGGCAGCTGGAGCCAGTCGCCCTTCGCCAAGGTCGTCACCGACGACTTCCGCCTCGCTCTCAATGCGCACGTGGGCGCAAAGGCGGGCGACGTCATCTGCATCTCCATGGGCAAGCCGTCGATCGTGAACGCGGCGCTCTCCAAGCTGCGCCTCGACGTGGGCAAGCGGATGGAGCTCATCCCGCAGTTTGGCCACGGCGGCGAATGGAAGTTCCTGTGGGTGGTCAACCCGCCGCTCTTCGAAGAGGACGGTGAAGGGGGCTTCGTGGCGGCACACCACGCTTTCACGCGCCCCGTCGACGAGCACCTGGAGCTGCTCGAGTCCGACCCGGCGCGTGTCCTCTGCTACCGCTACGACCTCGTGCTCAACGGCTTCGAGATCGGCGGCGGCTCGATCCGCCTCCACGACCCCGACGTGCAACAGAAGGTCTTCCGCGTGCTGGGAATCGAGGACGACAAGGCGAAGGAGCTATTCGGATTTTTGCTCGATGCGCTACGCTCGGGGGCGCCGCCGCACGGCGGCATCGCCATCGGGATGGACCGACTGGCGATGCTCCTCAGTGGAGCGCCCACGTTGCGCGACGTGATCCCCTTCCCCAAGACCAACCAGGGCATCGATCTGATGAGCGGCGCCCCGGACCGTGTCGAACCGAGTCAGCTCGGCGAGGTGTACATCACCACCACCGTGCCCGACGCCTCGGACGCCTGACCCTCACCGCTGCTCGATGGCCAACTCCGTACATCCCGCGTCCGCGGAGCCACCCTCGTCGGGAGCGACGGCGCCGGTGAAGGTGCTGGTCATCGACGACTCGCTGACCATCCTCAAGGTGGTCCACACCATTCTCCACCTGAACGGCTACCACGTGTACACCGCCCGGGACGGGGTAGAAGGCTTCGCGACGCTCAAGAGCGAGGGGCCCTTCCACCTGGTGCTGCTCGACTTCGTGATGCCGCGGATGAACGGCTACCAGTTCTGCCGGAAGCTACGCGCCGACGCCGAGCACAAGGACACGCCCGTCGTGCTCATGAGTGCACGCACGAGCAACATCGGCGATCGTTTCGTGCAGCAGACCGGCGCCCTCGACGCCCTCGACAAGCCCTTCGACGCCCGCGCGCTGGTCGCCGTCGTACAGTCGGTCCTCAGCCGCAACACGCCGCGTTCCATGCCGGATCCAGCGGCCATGATGGACGAGGAAGACCTCAGCGAGGCGCCGCTGAGCGCGCCCCCGCCGAGTCGCCACTTCCGGTCCATGAACCTGGTGGGCACACTGGTGGGCCAAACCGTCGCGCCCATTCTCTCCGCGATGAACCCGCAGGACCTGGCCAATCCCACCGTCATCACCGACACCATCGCCAACGCGATGACCGAGGAGGTCATCGCCCAGGTCGCCCGCGCCATCGACGAGATGGACATCAGCATCGACACGGGCGAGGCCATCCGCGGCCAGCTCGACAAGATCGCCATCGCCGAGGTCCTGCAGTTCATGCAGCTCGGAAGGCTCTCCGGCGTGATGCGGGTCCGCAACAAGGGGCAAGCGGTGACGCTCTTCGTACGCGAGGGCAACCTGGAGCTCGCTCAGTCGACCGGTACCGACGACGAGTTTCGCCTGGGCCGCTACTTCGTCGAGACCAATTGGCTGCGTCGCGAGGAGGTCGAGGCTGAGCTCGTCAAGGCACAGAAGGCGAATAGCCTCCTTGGGGAGCACCTCCTCGAGGGGGGTCACATCGACGCCGAGAAGCTGAGGCAGGCGCTCGCCAAGCAGAGCGCCGAGCTCGTCTACGAGCTGCTGCGGTGGCCAGAAGGCCGCTTCGTGCTGCACTACGAGGATTTCAACGACGAGGCCGAGAAGGCGTCGCTCGGTCTCGGACTGGGGGAGCTGGTCTTCGAGGGCTTCCGACGCGTCGACGAGTGGCGCCTGATGGCCGACACCATCGACTTCGACGCGATCCTGGTCACCAACGAGGCCGCCCTCGGTACCCTCGACGACGCCAAGATCGGCAAGAGCGAGCGCAAGGTTCTCATGGCGATCGATGGCGAGCGCACCACGCGCGAGATCATGGAGACGACCGAGCTCGCGTCCTTTGACGCCATCAAGGCCATCTACGGCTTCGTGCAGTCGCGCATCGTGCGCGAGCGCGGCAAAATGAGCACCACCGGCGCCAACCCGGCGCTCCGTGCGACGGAGGGGCTGGGTTCAACCGACGACGCGGGCCAGAGCAAGCCGCAGACGACGACCCCCGACGGCTCCCGCGCCTCGAATAGAGAGAGCAAGGGCTCCCGTCCTCGCGCCTCGAAGCCCCGTGGCTCGGATGGCGACGATCCCAAGCGCACCCAGCCTAGCGCGGGTAGCAAGGCGAGCGCGGATGCAGAGGGCGGGGCCGTGGAGGCCTGATGCTCGAGGCCGATCTCAACGACGTCCTGGTCTTCGTCCACGTCGTCGAAGCGGGGAGCTTCACCGAAGCCGGCAAGCGCCTCGGGATCCCTCGCTCCTCGGTCAGCCGGCGGGTCTCGTCTCTCGAGAAGCAGCTCGGCGTCCGCCTCCTTCAGCGCACCACCCGGCGCCTCGATCTCACGGAGCTCGGGAGCGCCTACTACGAGCGATGCGCACGCAGTCTCGAAGCCATCAGCGAAGCCGAATCCCAGGTGAAGGCGGCTCAGGCGGTGCCCCAGGGCCGGGTGCGCATGAGCATCCCCCACGACCTCGGGCACTTCGTCGCGCCCATGGTCACTCGCTTCACGGATGCTTTTCCCGAGGTGCGGGTGGACGTGGCGCTCAGCCAGCGCCTGGTCGACCTGGTGGGCGACGGCTTCGACTGCGCCATCCGCGCCACGGCGCATCTGCCCGACTCCTCCCTCGTGGCGCGGCGCCTCATCACCAACGTATCGAGCCTTTACGCCAGCCCGGGTTATCTCGAGACGAGAGGGCGGCCCGAGACCCCGGAGGAACTCGCCGAGCACCGCCTCGTCTACTTCGGCGGGACCACCGGCAACCCTACCTGGCCGCTCACCAACGCCGAGGGGGACACGAAGGAGCTGGCGGTCCAGCCAGTGCTCCGGAGCAACGATCCGGGCTTCGCGCGAGACGCGGTCATGGCGGGGGCCGGCGTCGCGCTCCTGCCCGACCTTCTCGCCATGCAGGCGGAGGCCAAGGGGGCCATCGTTCGCGTGCTCCCGAACCACCAGGGTCGGGAGTCGAGCATGTACTTCATCTACCCGACGGCGAAGCACCTCTCGGCGACCCTGCGTGCCTTTCGCGAGCATCTCGTGGAGGACTTCGCGCGGCTGAAGACCCGGTGCCTGACGGCCCGCGAATGATCAGCGTCGACTTACGCGTCGCCGCGGCGGCCCCGACCCGATGACCTCCACGAAGGCACGGCCGAGGGGATGTCCGTGCTCGTCGGTGACGATGACCTCGAGTAGCGCCGGCGAGCGCAGGCCGCGGCCGCGGATCATGGCGTGCCGGCGCGCGCCCTCGCCCTTCCAGGCCACGTCGAGCTTCCGCTTGCCGAGCCGCACGATGGTCCGGGTCTTCGCGTCGGCCGGGTCGATGCGGCCCGAGGGGTCGTGCAGCAGCACCGTCGCCGTCACGTCGTCGTAGGGCCAGGTCGGGGCGACGGGCGTGAGCGATACTTTGGCGGTGAGACTCTGCCGGCGCAGCGCATAGGTGGAGAGGGTGTTGGGAAGGCCGGGCAGCCGGAGCCGCAGCCGACCGCGCGCCTCGTCCGCCTTCAACGCCTTGGGGTCGTGGAAGAAGCCCCCATCCCCCACCGCCGCCTCGAAGGCCGGCGCACGCAGCACACGCAGGGCCGTCCCGGGAGGCAGTGAGAGGTCGCGGGGGGACGAGCGATGGCCCCCCGCGGGCAGATCCGTCCGCACCAGCGCCGTCTCTTGGTCGACGCTCCAGGGCGACCAGAAGCCCTCCGTATCGGCGAGTCGGAGGGCGACCCGATAGCGACCGGGTCCGACCGGAAGTCTCAGCTGGGCTCCCTTCACGGCGAGCCGGCGCAGACGGGGCTTGCCCACGGTCACGTGCACGCGACCGCGGCCGTCGCGGCGGCTCGCGACCGGGGTGAGCCGTACCTCGGCCTTGGACGCGCTGTTTTGCGCATGCCAGGCGAGCGTGAGCTCCCCGTCCTCGCCGGTGGCGAGCGAAACGGGAAGGTGGTCCGGACCTGGACGCCAGGTGGGAGAGACCAGCTCCGGCCGGTGGGCGTGCCGGTCAGCCCAGAGCACGTGCGTGCCCCCCTCACCCTCGAGACGCTGCCACTTGCGGCCATCGCGGCGGAAAGCCGCTTGCGCCGCCAAGCGGAGGGCGAGGCGCTTGGGGAACGCCCGCACCAGCACCCGACCGTGAAGGATCACGGCACCCACACCGTCCGGCCCATGGATGCGCAAGGGAAGCCCCTTGGGCGGCGTCAGGATCTCCATCTCGCCGCGAAAGATCTCGACCCCCATCGTGCGCCCGCGACGTAGACCCTTGGGCAGAGCCACCGACTGCAAAGGCAACAAGCGGATCTCGCCCGCGGCCGTCACGTCGACTTGGCTGCCGTCCGCGAGGCGCAGTCGGCACCGCCCAGGACACCGCAGGTAGGCCCCTTCACGGAGCACCCGGTTTGGCGCCGCCTCCCGCCACCCGAGCTTGGTGTGGTAGCGCATCGCCGCCGCCGGCTTCGCTTCCAAGAGAATCGCATCGCCCCCTGCCATCGCGGTGAGGGACGTCAGCGAGGCGACCAACAGGACAATCAGGCTCGAGATCGATCGCATCGAGAGGGATGAACGGCCTCCCATACCCGAACTTGAGTCCGAGAATTGAAGGACGATCTTCAAAGACGATCCCTAGGTCACGAAGATCCCACACGCACGACCCGGGCCCGCTACCCTCGTTGCATGTCCCTCGTCGACGACGTTCTCGCCGCACTCCGACAGCGCCATGCGACGACCCAGCGCATCGATCTCAACGACATTGGAGAAGTCATCGGCCTGCAGGCCGTGAGCTACGAAGAGGTTGAAGAAATCATCACCACCCTCGAAGCAGAAGGCCTTCGCGTCGAGCAGATCCCCACCGCGCACGAGATGGGCCTGCTCCAGCGCGTCCTCGCGCACGCGCGGCGCCTCCGTTCCGAGCTGAAGCGAAACCCCTCGGTCGAGGAGATCTCTGCGGGCGCAGAGCTACCCGTCTTCGTCGTGCGACGCGCCCTCGAGAACGCCCACACGCTCGGCGAAAACGGGCCCACAAAATAAAGACAGCGCGACCCGGTCCTCCCGACAGGAGGGCACGAGTCGCGCCCGAGTAGAGAAAAGCTCTCTACTACTGCGGCGGCAGCGCAGTGTTATCGGCCGGGGCCTTCTCGGCCCCCACCATCGCACCAGCTTCCAGCCAGTTGAAACGCGACGTGCTGAGCAACAGAAAATGAATGAACAGCGCGAGCGCGAATAGGAACGTGAACAGCCCAATCAATACCTGACGAGGATCGAAGAACTGCCAAAATCGCCACATTTCCATCTTGATTCGTCCTTTCTTAGCCGAGCATCGATTGGATTACAGTCTGACCGGCCTCGAGCATCGAGTATCCGTTCGGACCCGGAATCCAGGGTCGCCACATCCAGGTAAGGACGTGCGCTACGACTGCGATTCCGGTAAATGCCCAGAATCCCGTGAGAACAAACTTCATAACCTCTTTGGCCTGAGCATCTGTCAGACCCGAGAGGTTTTCTTTATCACTTTTCGCCATTACTTGATGACCTCCAGTACTCCGCGCTCTCCCGCGCGGTTAGGTTCCACCCATTTGGGTAGAGCGAGGGGGTCCAACATTTCCCCCTGGCCGTTTATTTTCCCCCGACTCCGGCGGAGCCTCGATCGAGGGAGAAAGTTCTCGCGTCGCGACCGCCACCTGAGCGGCGGTGACGCAATCGAGCCCGAGCGCGCGTGTCACGCCCTCGGCTGCGTCTCGAAACTGTTTCGCGGCAGAAATCCGCGTCAGGATGGGTAGCTGCTCGAGCGCAACCTCGAGAGACCGTTCCGCGGCCTCTTCCCAGGCCAGCTCACGGTGCAGGCGGGCCGGCGTCGCATCCACCTTATCGAGCTCGGTTCCGAGCGGAAGGATGTTGAACAACGCGTCGAAGAGGGCGTTGCAGACCTCTTGCAATAGATAGGATGCGCCGGCGTAGCCCATGAAGGGTGTACCCGTATGACGACGGATAGCCGTGCCCGGGAAGGAGGCCGGGATGTAGATCGCTCGGCCGCCGGTCTCGGCGAGATACATGCGCTCGTTGTAGGAGCCGAAGACCACCAGGGGTGTATTGGTCTGTACCTGCTCGCGGACCGCCACGTTGTCGGTCTTGCTACCCGGCACCCGCGCGATGGCGAAGTTGCAGGGGAGACCGAGTTCATCTTCGAGGAAGGCCCGCATGCCTCGGGCGTAGGTCTCGTTGGCCACGACCCCAAAGCTGGCGGTGCCGAAGAAGTCCTGCGTCACCGACCGCCAGAGATCCCACATGGGCTTGAGCGTCGTGTGCTTCTCCTTCTCGATGAAGGGCTCCGGATCGAGGCCGAGCTCTTCACCAAGTGCCCGCAGGAACTGGGTAGTGCTCTCCAGGCCCATCGGGGCCTGGAAGTAGGGACGGTCGAGGGCCTCGCAGAGCAGCCGCCCGTACTCGCGATACATGACGACGTTTGCGTCTGCGTCGGCGAGCTTGGGCACCTCGAGGAGGTGGGCCCCGAGCGGGAAGGTGAGATTGATCTCGGCCCCGATGCCCTCGAT
>JGI12048J13642_10664029_pt1 | contig 12985 bp, 11 predicted proteins | sample ElkSlonscriptome_16_FD_13642 | JGI IMG/M metagenome (IMG submission 13642) | reverse complement strand
TGGAGCCGGAAGCCCTCGTGGTCCCGATAGAGGCGCTCTCGCCCGGCCTCGGTCTCCAGGAAGAGGTTCACCCCGTCCTCCATGAGGGTGACCTGCTGTTCGTAGCCCGCCTCTTCCAGGCGGGCCGCCGTCTCCCGCAGGACACCCTCCAGCGCCTCGCTCTCATCCAGCTCCCGGAGGAGGATCGGGCGCGAGGCCTCCTTCACCACCGGGTCCGCGGCGTCGGTGAGGTAGACGCCGAACCGGCCCAGCATCTCGCCCACCACCGCGTGGAATCCCGACGCCAACGTAGTGCCGGGATGGAAGGACGCCTCCACGAGCTCCTTCCAGGGAGCGCTGAAGTCCGAATCGGGAAGCTCCGCCAGGAAGGCGTCGCGGACCTGGTCCACGCCGTTTCCCAGCGAAAGGCGGTTCAGCGCGGCGCCGCGATCCGGATCCGGGTGCGCGGCCTCCGCCCGGTGGAGCTCGTTGTCCATGCCGATGATCGCCGTGTGGTTGGCCTCCGCCCAGTCGTGATCCTCCGAGCCTATCCAGAAGACGGGAAGCACCGGCACCCCCATCTCCTCCTGGAGGAAACGCGCCAGGGCGGCGGCGGTGAGCCCCTTGTACAGGTTGTAGAGGGGACCACCGAACAGGCCGGGCTGCTGCCCCGTGGTGACCACGTAGCCTCCCTCCTCCACGAAGGCCTCCAGCGCACCCTCGTCCCCGCCCGGCGGCACGGTGAGGGCGTCCGCCGCGCGACGCCGGGCGTCTCGGTCGAAGCGCTGGTCCACCTCCTGGGCCTTGGCCTGGTAGGCCTGGCCATCGGTGAAGTGACCCCGGAAGAAGGCGTCGGCATCGCCCTGCTCCTGCAGGTAGTCCTCCGCCACCGCCGACCCACTGGGCCACCCCGTGAGGAGCTCCAGATTGAGGCCCACGGCGTCCTCTCTAGCATCCCCTGACACGTCAGGCTCCTTTGTGGTACGGCTCGTTGCGGAGGATCGTCCCCGCACGGTAGATCTGCTCGGTCAGCACCAGCCGCGCCATCTCGTGGGGCAGCGTCATGGCCGAGAGCGAGACACGGCGACGCGCGCGGTCCACTACGGATTCGGCCAGCCCGAAGGCGCCGCCCAGAACGAAGGCCACCCCCGGTGTGGCCCCCACCGAGGCGCGCTGGAGGATCCGGGCCAAGGTCCGGGAGCGCATCTGCTTTCCCTCCCGGGTCAGGGCGTGGACCTCGTACCCGTCGGGAAGGCGGGCCAGGATCCGGTCGGCTTCCGCGTTCCGGACGCGCCGCGGCTCGGGATCGCGCCCCGGCGCTCCGGCGTCCACCTCCACGGCCTCCAGCTTCCAGTAGCGCCGCGCCCGCTCCTCGTAGTCGGCCAGCACCGACCCCAGGGGGCCCCGCACACCTCCCACCGCCAGCACCAGGAGCTTCATGGCGCCCCCGCTGGCGCTCGGCGTCCCGCGGCGGGGCGCTCGCCGCCGGCCTCCGACGTCCTCGTGCGGGAGGACCGGGCGTCCGGGGGGAAGAGGACCGTGTCCCGGAGGAACCGTTCGTTGTCCCGCCAGGGGTGCTCCCGGAGGAAGTGCAGCCCACGGGACTCCCGGCGGAGGAGGGCGCTGCGGACCACCAGCCCTGCCACCGTCAGGAGGTTGCGAAGCTCGGTTCCGCCGACGGTGGGCGGGCCGGGGTGGCGTTCGTGGGCGGCGGCGAGCCCGTCCACGAGCGTGCGGGTATCCTTCAGGAGGGCCCGGCTCCGGACGATGCCGGCTCCCAGCCACATGGCCTCCCGCAGGCGAGCCCGGTCGCGGTCCACGGCCTCCGGGTCGGGTATCCCTCGCCGGTCCGATGCGTGGCGGAGGCTGTGCGCCTCGGGCTGGAGGGGTCCGGGGTCGGGGGCGTCGGCCACCGATGCCGCCGCCCGTCGTGCGTAGACCACCGCCTCCAAGAGCGAGTTGGAGGCCAGGCGGTTGGCGCCGTGGATTCCCGTACATGCGGTCTCTCCCGCCGCCCAGAGGCCCGGCAGGGTGGTGCGGGCCTGCCCGTCGGTGACGATCCCTCCGCAGACATAATGCGCCGCGGGCACCACCGGGATGCCCCGGCCCGGGTCGATGCCCCGGACCCGGCAGGCCTCCACGGTGCCCGGGAATCGGCGCTCCAGCGTGTCGGTGGGGATGGAGGAGACATCCAGGAGCACGTACTCGTCGTCCCCTTCGGCGAGGTGGGTATGGATGGCCCGCGCCACCAGGTCCCGAGGGGCCAGAGAGCCCCGCGGGTGGATCTGGTCCATGAAAGGCTCGTCGTCCCGGGTGCGGAGGACGCCGCCCTCGCCTCGAAGGGCCTCCGAGACCAGGACGGCCGGATCGCCGGTGGGGTGGAGCGCCGTGGGGTGGAACTGGATGAACTCCAGGTTCGCCACGTGGGCCCCGGCCCGCCACGCCATCGCGATGCCGTCGCCGGTGGCGATGGAGGGGTTGGTGGTGTGCCGATAGAGCTGGCCGCAGCCTCCGGACGCCAGGAGGGTGGCGCCCGCTTCGACCTCCAGAAGGGCGCCGTCGGGATGGTGCAGGACGCGGATGCCCATGCAGCGGCGCCGGCCCCCGGCGTCCCGACCCACGAGGAGGTCCAGAGCCAGGTGGTCCTCCCAGACCTCGATCCGGGGTGCCGCCGCCACGGCGTCCAGGAGGGTGCGTTCGATCTCCCGGCCGGTGCGGTCGGCGGAGCGGGCGATGCGACGGCGGGAGTGCCCCCCCTCCATGCCCAGGGAGAGGCCGCCCTCGGGGGTCCGGTCGAACTCGGCGCCCCAGGCCATGAGGGCGTCCACCTGCCCCGGTCCTTCCCGGACGAGGGTTTCCACGGCGGCGGGATGGCTGAGCCCTGCACCGGCCAGGAGGGTGTCGCGGCGGTGGAGGGTCGGATCGTCGTCGGAACTCCAGGCGGAGGCGATCCCCCCCTGCGCCCAGTTGGTGGAAGAGGTGGCCCGTTCCTTCTTGGTCACCACCACCACCTCGAGGTGATCCGGGAGGCTCAGGGCGAAGGAAAGGCCCGCCATCCCCGACCCCACCACCACTACATCCGTGCGCAGGCGCTCCATCAGGCGTTCTCCGGAGTGGCACGGGTGAGGAGGTCGCGGAGGGGTTCGTCCCCCTCCTCCCAGTCGAGTTCCAGCGTGAGAACCCTGGAGGGCCCGAGGAGTTCGGCGTGGGCCTCCAGCTTCACCGCATCCTTCTCGGTGACGACGACGGTTCGGCTCCCCGCCTGCCGACGGATGGCACGGACATCGGCGGCGGTGAAGTCGTGATGGTCGGGGAAGGGTGCCAGCTCCGGCACCCCTCCCCCGCCCCGCGCCGCCGACACCATGGCCCGGACCGCTTCGGGCCGCGCCACTGCCGTGGCCACCAGGACGTCCCCCTGGGGCGCGTCGGCCTGCGCTCCCTCCAGCGTCGCCCACCCTCCGGGGCGCAGGGCGACCCGTACCACTCGCGCCTGGGGAAAGCGCGCCCGGAGGGCGTCGACCCGCTCCACCGCCGCCTCGGCGGAGGCGGTGCGACGGGTCACCACCAGGGCGTCGGCTCGGCGGAGGGCCCGGAGGGGCTCCCGGAAGGGCCCGCGAGGTAGGAGCGGCCCACCCAGCGGATCCTCTGCCGCCAGAAGGACGACATCCAGGTCCCGGGCCAGGCGGCGGTGCTGGAAGCCGTCGTCCAGGACCGCCACGTCAGCTCCTCGCGCCTGCGCGGTGGCCACGCCCCGCACCCGGTCGGCGTCCGCCACCACCGGCACGTCGGGGTGCCATCGGCGGTGGAGGAGGAGCTCGTCCCGACCGTAGCCCCGGGCCACCACCGCCGGCAGGGCTCCACGGGCGCGGAGGAGAGCCACCAACCAGCGTGCCACCGGGGTCTTCCCGGTCCCCCCCACCGCGAGGTTCCCCACCGAGACGACACGGATGCCCCCCACCCGCTCACCGCCCTTTCGGTCCCAGTGGCGGTTGCGCAGGGCGGTGACGCCCCGCCAGGCGAGCTCGGCAGGCGCGAGGAGACGAAGAGCCACCCGGCCCAACGGGCCTGCCTCGCCCTGCCACGCCCGCCGGATCCAGCCCTCCACGGCCGACCTCACCCGGCGTCGGGGGGTGGGAGATCCGGGTTCAGGCGAGCCGTCATCTCATTGAGCGTGTCCTCGACGCCCTGACGGACCTCTTCCACCCGCTCACGGGAGGCGTCCCGGGCCACGTGCACCGGCTCACCGTACTCGATGGTGATGCGGGACAGGGGCTTGGGCACGAGGAAGCGGTCCCAGCTCCGGAAACGCCACCCGGAGGAGGAACCCATGGCCATGGGAACCAGGGGTAGCCCGGTGGCCTGGGCCACCGCCACCGCCCCGGGCTTCATGACGTGGGCGGGACCCTGGGGACCGTCGGGTGTGAGGGCCAGCGTCCGGCCCGCCCGCCCGGCGCGGAGGAGCGCCTTCAGGCTACGCGTGGCCCCACGGGTCGAGGAGCCACGGACGGTCTCGTAGCCGTTGTGCTCCAGGACCCGGGTGATGTACTCGCCGTCGGCGTGCTCGCTCACCAGCACCACGATGTCCTCGTGGCGGTGGTAGTGGGTGAGCGTGAGGAGCTGACCGTGCCAGGCCACGAAGATGAAGGGCTCTCCGGCCTCCTTCAGCCGACGGACGTGCTCCTCGTGGATCCGCTCCACCCGGGTGGTGGCGAAGAGCGCCCCGAGGAGGCCTGTTCCAAGGACACCGGCCACCTGGAACTTGAGCTCGCTCACGAGGCGCCCTCCTCCAGCAACCGCACGGCGTGGTCGGCCACCCGATCGGCGGCTCCCGGCTCCCCGAGGGCACCCCGGATCCGAGCCAGCCCCTCCAGCTGACGCCGACGCGCCTCGCTCCCGGGATCCAGGAGGGGGAGGAGCGCCTGTGCGATGGAGTCGGGAGTGGCCCCTCCCTGGAGGAACTCCGGCACCACCCGCTCACCCGCCACCAGGTTGGCCAGGGCGACATGGTCCACGGAGACCAGCCGTCGGGCCAGCCAGAAGGTCAGCGGGCTGGTCCGGTAGGCTACCACGAAGGGCGTCACCTCCAGCGCCGTCTCCAGGGTGCCCGTCCCCGACTTCACCAGGGCGGCCGCTGCGTGCCGCTGGAGGGCCCGGGCTCCCACCACCACCGGAAGACCCCAGTCGGCGAAAGCGTCGGCGGGAAGCGCTCCGGCGCGGGCCACCACCGGCTGGACCTCCGGCCGCACCGTGCGGACCCGGCGAGCCGTCGCACGGAAGAGTTCGCCGTGGCGCTCCAGCTCCTGCGCCCGGGAGCCGGGAAGGAGTCCCAGGATGGGACGTTCCGGATCCAGCCCGGCCGCCGCACAGAAGGAGGCGCGATCCGGCACCCGGTCCTCCCGCTCCACCAGGGGGTGCCCCACGAAGCTCACCCGGGCGCCGGCCTCCTCCAGGCGGTCCACCTCGAAGGGCAGGATGACGGCAATGTGGTCGGCCTGCTCTGCCAGCGTACGGGCCCGCCCCTCCTTCCAGGCCCAGATCTGGGGGGCGATGTACCAGAGGACGGGAATGCCTCGAGAGTGGGCGGCCCCCATGGCCCGCATGTTGAAGCCGGGGTAGTCGATGGGCACCACCAGGTCGATGCCTTCGTCCAGCACGGCCTTCACCTGCCGCTCCAGCCGCCAGAAGAAGGGGAGGTGCCGGAGGACCTCGACGAACCCCATGACGGCCAGGTCGTCGAGACCCGCCAGGAGCTCCACGCCCTCCTCGGCCATGGCCGGACCCCCCAGTCCCAGGAAGCGGACGTCGGGGATGCGACGCCGCAGGGCCCGGGCCACGGCAGCGCCGTGTTCGTCCCCGGACGCCTCGCCCGCCAGGAGGAGGACGGTGGGATCGGGGTTCACGGGAGGCTCAGAAACGCCACCCCAGGTACCAGATGGCACCCACCACCAGCACCAGCAGGAGCAGGAGGCGTGCCATGGGCATGCCCGTTCGCTCCTTGATCCAGCTCTTCTTGCGGCTACGCCGGGCGCGTATCAACGACATGGTTCTCGATCCGTTCCTCGATGGACAGGGCGACGGAGAGGGCGGCTCGGCCGGCGTCCCCGCTCACCACGGGTTCCGCCCGGCCCAGGACGGCGTCGCGGAAGTTCTCCAGCTCCCGCCGGAGAGGCTCCACGTCGTCGCCCGTGAGGGGAATACGCTCGACGATCTCCCCGAGGTCCAGCGGGGCAAGGGCGTCGGCGGCCGCCGTCCCGCCTTTCGAGGAGCCCGGAACCACCGCCGAGACCCGCTCGTCGCGGAGGGCCGGAAGCTCCTGCTTGAGGCGGAGGAACTCCCCGGAGCCCCGAGCGAGGTCCAGGCTCAGGTACCCGGATCGCTGGAAGATGCGGATCTTGCGCATCCGCTCCAGGGAGACCCGGGACGCGGTGAGGTTCGCCACGGCGCCGTTCTCGAAGGAGAGACGGGCGTTGGCGATGTCCAGGTTGGGTGTGAGGACGGGGATCCCGGAGGCGGCGTACTCCCGGAGGGGTCGACCGACGAGCGCCATGACCAGATCCACGTCGTGGATCATGAGGTCCAGCACCACCGCCACATCGGTGCTCCGGGGGGTGAAGGGGGCCATCCGATGGGATTCCACGAAGAGGGGCTGGTCCAGCCATGGCTCCGCCGCCACCAGCGCGGGATTGAAGCGCTCCGAGTGGCCCGTCTGGACCACCACCCCGGCCTCCCGGGCGGCGGCGAGGATGCGATCGGCGGCGGCGACGTCCGGAGCCAGAGGCTTCTCCACCAGGACGCCGCAGCCCCCGTCGATGGCGGCCTTCGCCACCGTTTCGTGGTGGGTCGTTGGGACGGCCACCACCACCGCGTCCGCCTCGGCGAGGAGGTGGTCGAGGGTGGTGTGGACCGGCACGTCGAGCCGATCTCCGATGGTGCGGGCCCGCGCGGGATCCAGGTCGTGGATCCCCACCATGCGGACGCCCTCGAGCTCGGAGAGGATGCGGGCGTGGTGCTGCCCGAGGGAGCCGACGCCCACGACACCCATGGCCAGAGGAGCCTCTGGGCGGGTGGGGCGAGCCCCGACCTGGTCGTTCACCAGGTCACTGCGTGATGCCGCGCTCGCTGGCGCGGACGAACTCCAGGAGGTGGCGCACCTCGGGGAAGGTGGGCGCTTCGGCTTCGACGGTCTCCACCGCCCGGCCCAGGTTCTCCTTCCCGTTGAAGAGGGTCCGGTAGACCGTCTTGAGGGCGGCGCGGGTCTCCTCGCCGAAGCCCCGACGGTCCAGACCCACGGAGTTGAGCCCGTAGAGTTTCGGGGGATTCCCGGCGACCCGGCAGTAGGGTGGCACGTCCTGGGCGATGCGGGAGCCCCCGCCGACGAAGGCGTGGGCGCCGATTCGAACGAACTGGTGGATGGGGGTGAGCCCCCCGACGATGGCCCAGTCCTCGATGCAGACGTGGCCCGCCATGTTCACGGCGTTGGAGAGTACGACGTGGTTGCCCAGCTCGCAGTCGTGGGCGACGTGGGTATAGGCCATGAGGAGGCAGTCGGAGCCCACCACCGTCCGGCCGGAGGCGGCGGTGCCCCGGTTGAGGGTGGCGAATTCCCGGATGACGGTCCGGTCGCCCACCCGGAGCGTGGTGGTCTCCCCCTGATACTTGAGATCCTGGGGGTCGGTGCCCAGGACGGCGCCGTTGTGGATGCGGCAGTCCTCTCCCACCACGGTGTCCCGCTCCACCAGGACCCGCGGGCCGAGCTGGGTACCATTCCCGATGCGGACCCCGGGTCCGACGATGGCCCAGGGCCCGATGCAGACGTCCTCGCCGATCTCCGCGTCCTCATGGACCTCCGCCGAGGGGTGAATCCCCTCCTGGGTCCAGGCACCGACGGTGGTCTCGCTCATTTGTCCACGATCCTTGCCATGAGGTCCGCCTCCGCGACCAGGTTGCCGTCCACGTAGCCCATGCCCCGCATCTTGCAGACGTGCCGCCGGAACTGGAGCATCTCCATCTCGAACACCAGGGTGTCGCCCGGCGTCACCGGCCGGCGCCATTTCACGTTGTCCGCCGACATGAAGTAGACGACCTTCGACTCCGGGTCGTCCACGGCGTCCATGAGGAGGAGTCCGCCCACCTGGGCCATGGCCTCGATGATGAGGACGCCGGGCATGATCGGGTGCCCCGGGTAGTGACCCTGGAAGAAGGGTTCGTTGATCGTGACGTTCTTGATGCCGACGATCCGCTTGCCTTCCTTGAAGTCGATGATCCGGTCCACCAGGAGCATCGGGTATCGGTGCGGCAGATACTGCATGATCTGCGCCACGTCCACGATGGGCTCCCTGCTGCTCCGTCGAGCCTGTTCCCGGATCGTCCGGGCCAGCTCCACGTTCCCGGCGTGGCTCGGCCGTTCGGCGACGATGTGGGCCCGGAGACGTCGGCCCAGGAGCGCCATGTCGCCGACCACGTCGCCGATCTTGTGTCGGACGAACTCGTCCCGGAAGCGGAGGTCGGAGGTGAGGACCTCGCCTTCGTCCAGGACCACGGTGTTCTCCAGGTTGGCGCCCAGCGCCAGGCCCCGCTCGCGAAGGTCGTCCCACTGGGTGACGAACCCGAAGGTCCGTGCGGGGGCGAGCTCGTCCCGGAAGGTGTCGGGTTCCACCGCGAAGGAGGCGTACTGCCGTCCGATGGCGGGGTGATCGAAGTCGATGGTCCCCGAGATGCGGAAGCCGGCGTCCGGTGCCGCCACGTAGGATCCTCGCTGGACGCCGGAGATGGAGACCGGCTCCCGTAGCTCCAGGTAGGCGGCCTCGGCCTCCTGCTCCTCCACCCCGGCGTCGTCGATGGCCGACACGTAGTCGCGGAAGGAGCCGTCCCGGATGGGGATCTCGGGTCCCGTGAGCTCCACCACCACGTTGTCGATGCGTTGGCTGGAGAGGGCCGCGAGGAGGTGCTCCACCGTGTGGACCTTCACCTCACCACCGTCGCCCAGGGTCGTCCCCAGGTCGGTGGCGACCACCCGATCGAGGTCGGCGGGGACTTCGGGGGCGTCGTCCAGGTCGGCCCGTCGGAAGACGATCCCGCTGTCCGGTTCTCCCGGATGGAAGGTGAGGGTGGCCGATTCGCCGGAGTGGACCCCGACGCCCTCCAGCGTCATGCTGGACCGGACGGTGTGTTGGGGATCGGAGCTCATCGGGCGGTCCACTCGAGGGGGCTTCGGATCCCGGCGAGGGCTGGGATGGGGACTCGGGCCGAGGGTAAGCTAATCATTCACCGTTCCTTCACCTAATCGTCTCCTTCCAGTGCCTCCAACCGGCGCTCCAGCTCCGCCACCCGGGCCACCAACTTGGGAAGGCGGGAGAGGTGGGCCTGTTTCCGGAGGTACTCCCGGTTGGGCCGGGCCGGATGGCCGGAGATCGTCTCCCCGGCCGGTACATCCCGCAGGACCTTCGAGGCAGCGGCGATCTGCACGCCGTCCCCGATCTCCAGATGGTTGATGATGCCGGACTGGCCGCCCATGAGGACGCCTCGGCCCAGCCGGGTGGAGCCGGCGATGCCCACCAGCGCGGCGAGGAGGGACCCCCCGCCCAGGTGCACGTTGTGGGCCAGGTGGACCAGGTTGTCCAGCTTGGCGTGGTCCCCGACACGCGTCTCGCCGATGGAGCCCCGATCCAGGGTGGAATTGGCGCCGATCTCGACGTCGTCGCCCACCACGCAGCGACCGACATGGGGCATTTTCCGTGGGAGGCCGTCCACCACCGCCCACCCGAAGCCGTCGACGCCGAGGCGGGCTCCGGCGTGGAGGATCACGCGGTCGCCCACCTGCGTCCCGTCGTAGAGTACGACCTGGGGGTGGATGCGTGCGTCCTCCCCGACCTGCACCCCTTCGCCCAGGACGGCGTGGGGGCCGATCCAGCTCCCGGCGCCGATCCGGCTCCCCTTCCCGACCACCACATACGGCCCGACGCTCACCCGGTCTCCCATCTCCACTCCGTCGCCGACGATGGCCGTGGGATGGATCCCGGGTTCGGGCTCCGCGACCGGGTAGAGGTGGGTGAGGAGGCGCTGGAGGGCCCGGTGGGCATCGTCCACCGCCACATGCGGCCGGTCCGCAACATGCTCGGCCAGCTCTTCGGTCACCAGGAAGGCGCCGGCGTCGGCGCCCTCCAGGTGGTCCAGGTAGGCCCGCGCCGCCAGGAAGCCCAGCTCCTCGGGCCCTGCGTCCGCCACCGGAGCGACCCCCCGGATCTCCTGGCCCGCGTCGCCGTGGAGGTGTCCCTCGACGAGGCGGGCCACCTCACCCAGCGAGAGCCCCCCGACGGGGGAAGCAGATCGGCCTGGACTCACCATCGTCCCCGGCTACACGAAAGCCCACGGATCCATGATGGCATCCGCGGGCTTCCGATGACCCGGCCCCGAAGCCCGCGAGCTACCGGTCGCCCCCGGTCGTGTCGTTCTCAGCCGTGCGGGCCTGGAGACGACGGATCACCTCGTCGGTGAGGTCGAAGGAAGGGTCGGCCGCCACGATGGCGCCTGCTGCGACGTCGAAGACGAAGGAGTAGGCGCCCTCCTCGCGGATGATCTCGATGACTTCGGAGATGTCGTCCATCACCGGCTGGACGAGCTCCTGTCTCCGCTGCGCCGCCAGACGGTCCAGCTCCTGCATCCGCATCTGGGCCTCCTGCGCCCGCTGGGCGATGGCCTGCTCCCGGTTCTGTCGCGCCTCCGGGGACAGGGTCAGCCGCTGCTGCTCCAGCTGCTGCTGCATGTTCGTGATCTCCTCCTGGAGCTGCTGAGCCTCGGCCTCGTACTCCTGGAGGTCCGTCTCGAAGGCCCGTTGTGCCTCGGCGGCACCAGGGGCTTCGGACAGAATCTCCTGGGAGTTGATGTAGCCGATCTTGAGCGTCTGCGCCTCCACGGCGCCGACGGCCAGCAGGAAGGCCAGCGCCAGGACGGCGAAGGGGGTGCGTCGCATGAGCCGATACTCCTCGGGGGTCGAAAGATTGGGTCGTTGCGTAGTGGCGCGTCTGCCACTGTCGGACAGGACCGCCACCACACGTGTAGGTCCTAGTCCGCAGCCCGACTCAGGTTCCCGGGTTCCGGGCCGAACCGAGTCCAGCCTGAAAAGATGCCAGGATCGCACCGGGGCGTCCACCGTCCGAGCCGCCTGCATCGGGTCGTGGGGACCCGGCGCGACGAGCTAGAAGCCCGGGCCCATCCGGAAGTGGAACTGCCAGCCTGGCGTCAGCTTGTCGAAGCCGTAGGCGTAGTCCAGCCCGATGGGCCCGAAGGGCGTGACGAGCTGCAGCCCGAAGCCAGCACCTCGGAAGAGCTGGGTGGGATCGATCTGCCCGGCGTCGCGCCAGACGTTTCCGGCGTCGTAGAAGGCGCTGAAGGACACCTGGTCGTTGAGGCGCAGGGCGTATTCCGCAGAGATGCTGAGGAAGGCGTCCCCCAGACGCTGGATGTCGCTGATCCCGCTGTCACGCTCGGGGAAGAAGCCCAACGGAGTGATGGTCGTCTCGTCGTAGCCACGGAGCATCTCCCCGAACTGCACGCCACCCATCCAGAATCGCTCGAAGGGGAAGGCCTCGGCGTCGCCGAAGACCGCCCCGGCCTTCATGGAGAGCCCCAGGGCGAATCGGATGGGCCGACCGCCACCCGAGGCGTCGCCGAGCTGGGCCACCGGGGTCCACCAGGAGGTCTCGAAGAGCGTCCGGGTGAACTGGCCGTCCCCGCCCAGGATCCCGCCGTTGGTCTCGATGGTGATGTTCTGGCGCGACCCGGCGGTTGGGAAGAGAGGGCTGTCCAGGGTCTGCCGGGTGATGCCCAGGGAGAACTGGCTCTGGACGCCGGGAGGACGCCCGAAGAGCGAGGTGTCGTCCACGTCGTCGAACTGCTCGTAGCGGGTCCGGGAGATCCCGTACCCCACGAAGACCCGCGTGAAGCGGGATCCGGGCCACGGCACGCCCACCCGGAGGTTGGCCCCCAGGCGGCGCCTCCGACCTGTGGCGAACTGGAAGAAGCGGTCCCGGGAGTTGAAGAGGGAGATCGTCCCGGAGAGCCGGCTCTGGAAGAGGGCCGGGTCCGAATAGGTCGTCTCGAACGAGTTGATGTAGCGCCCGAAGTCCCACCGGACCGTCCCCGACTTGGCTTGACCGAAGAGGTTGGGCTGCTCGTACCCGATGAAGCCGGAGAGCCCCACACCGCCGCCCACCGAGGTTCCGAAGTTCATGGACCCCGTCTGCTTCTCCACCACGTTGAAGGTGATGTCGACGTCGCCGTTCTCCAGCGGCTGAATGTCCGGCGGCGGAAGGGGGGCCTCGAAGAAGCCCAGCCCGGAGATGTTCTGGTAGCTACGCAGGACCCTGTCCTGACTGTACACGTCTCCGGGGAGCACCAGGATCCGATCCCGCAGCACCCACTCGTGGGTGTACTCATTCCCGGCGATGCTCACCCGGTTCACGATGGCTGGACCACCCTCCTGGATGTCCCACACGGCCTCGACGAGGGGGTCGCCGTCGTCGTCTGCTTCGACACGGCTGATCCGCGGGTTCACCCGAGCGTAGAGGTAGCCCTCGTTGGCGTAGAGCTCCTGCACCCCGGTGATGGCGGCGTTGAAGGCCTCGGCGTCGAAGGGCTCCCCTTCCTGACCGGAGCCCGCCCCCCCTCCTCGGAGGCCCAGCGTCCGTAGGAGGCCGCCCTCTTCGGTGCGGAAGAAGCGCTCCAGACGTTCGTCCTCGAAGCGCTGGTTGCCCTCGATGGAGAAGGAAGCCAGGCGGTACCTGGGGCCCTCGTCCACCGTGACCTCGAGGCGGGCCTTCCCGGTGTTGGGGTCGATGACGAGGGTGTCGTTCACCACCTCCATGTCCAGGAAGCCGCGGGAGCGGTACTCCGCCGGGATGCTGTTCTCCAGATCCTGCTCGTACCGCAGCTCGTCGTAGGAGCCGCTCCGGAACCAGAAGAAGCCTTCCGGTTTCGTGGACATGGCGGCCCGGAGGACGCCGTCGGC
>JGI12048J13642_10046824_pt1 | contig 12988 bp, 8 predicted proteins | sample ElkSlonscriptome_16_FD_13642 | JGI IMG/M metagenome (IMG submission 13642) | reverse complement strand
CGGGGGGGTCGATGCTGGGGGCGTTGGTGGCGGGCGTGACGCGGCGGGTGATTCCGTGTCTGGACGTGCGAGATGGTCGGGTGGTGAAGGGCGTTCGGTTTCAGGGGCTGCGTGATGCGGGCGATCCGGTGGAGCAGGCGCTGGCGTATCAGGAGCAGGGTGCGGACGAGTTGGTGATGCTGGACGTGAGCGCGACGGGGGAGGGTCGGGCGACGGCGGCGGAGACGGTGGCGGCGATCCGTTCGGTGCTGAACATTCCTCTGACGGTGGGGGGCGGGGTGGGCGACGTGGATCACGCGGCGCGATTGCTGGACGCGGGGGCGGACAAGGTGAGCGTGAACACGGCGGCGGTACGCGAGCCCGAGTTGGTGGATCGGCTTGCGGCGCGGTTCGGGAGCCAGTGCACGGTGGTGGCGATCGACGCGGCGCGGCGGGAGGGGAAAGGCGGGGCGGAGGAAGGGGGCTGGCAGGTGGTGGTGAACGCGGGGACGCGGCGGCTGGATAAGGATGCGGTCGTGTGGGCGGGGGAGGCGGTGGAACGCGGGGCGGGGGAGGTGTTGCTGACGAGTTGGGATCGGGACGGGACGCGGAGCGGGTACGACACGGCGTTGTTGCGTGCGGTGAGCGGGGCGGTGGGGGCGCCGGTGATCGCGTCGGGCGGGGCGGCGGGGGCGGAGCATTTGGTGGAGGCGCTGGACGCGGGGGCGGACGCGGTGTTGGCGGCGTCGATCTTTCACGATGGAGAGATGACGGTGGCGGAGGTGAAGCGGCGGATCGTCGAGTCGAGCGCGCACCGCGTGCGATGGTCGGCGGAGGTGCGCGAGACGGTGGGCGAACGCGGAGGCGGGGCGGACGCAAGAAGGGCTGTGCGATGATCGTGCCGAGCATCGATTTGATGGATGGGCGTGCGGTGCAGTTGGAGGGGGGGAAGGAGTTGAAGATCGACGCGGGCGAGCCGGGGCCGATCGCGGAGCGATTTGCGCGGGCGGGGCAGTTGGCGGTGATCGATCTGGATGCGGCGCTCGGGAAGGGCGACAACGAGGGGGTGATGCGGGAGTTGGTCGGGCGGTACGACTGCCGGGTCGGCGGGGGTATTCGGAGCGTGGAGCGGGCGGTGGAGTGGCTGAACGCGGGAGCTCGGAGCGTGATTTTGGGGACGGCGGCGAGGGAGGAGGTTTTGCGCGAGTTGCCGCGGGAGCGGGTGATCGCGGCGCTGGACGCGGTGCACGGTGAGGTTGTGGTGGAGGGTTGGACGAAGGGGACGGGGCGGACGGTCTTGGATCGGATCGCGGAGTTGCGCGAGCATGTGGGCGGGTTTTTGGTGACGTTCGTGGAGCGAGAGGGTCGGATGACGGGGCTGCCCGAGGAGGAGGTGGCGGCGGTGGTGGAGGCGGCGGGGCCGGGTGTGCGGGTGACGGTCGCTGGTGGCGTGGCGAGCGCGGGTGAGATTGCGGCGGCGGATCGACTCGGCGCGGACGTGCAGGTTGGGATGTCGCTGTACTCGGGGCGTGTGGGGCTCGGCGAGTGCGTGGCGAGCGTGTTCCGAAGCGATCGACAGGACGGATTGGTGCCGACGGTTGTGTGCGACGAGCGGCGGGTGGCGCTGGGTTTGGTGTACTCGTCGGCGGAGTCGATGGCGAAGGCGGTGGACGAGGGGGTCGGGGTGTACTTTTCGCGGTCGCGTGGCGGGCTGTGGGAGAAGGGGGCGAGCAGCGGTCAGCGGCAGCGATTGATCCGTGTGGAGGCGGACTGCGACCGGGACGCGGCGCGGTTCGTGGTGCGGCAGGATGACGGTGCGGCGGCGGGGGGCGGGTCGTTTTGCCATCTGGGGACGCGGACGTGTTTCGACGGGGCGACGGCGGGGAGCGGCGGCGGGATGGGAGCGTTGATGCGCACGTTGGCGGAGCGCATGGCGGAGGCGCGGCGCGGCGCCGCGGGCGGGTCGTACACGGCGAAGCTCGTGGCGGACGCCGAGTTGTTGCGCGCGAAGCTGCACGAAGAGGTCGACGAGTTGATGGACGAGGAGGGGCGGGAGGGCGCGGTGAGGGAGGCGGCGGACGTGCTGTATTTCGCGCTGGTGCGTGCGGCGGCGGCGGGTGTCGGGTTGGACGAGATCGAGCGCGAGTTCGAGATGCGTTCGCGGCGGGTGACGCGGCGGAGCGCGACGGAGTCGAACAGCACGCGGCCGCGTGGGATGAAGAAAGGCGAGAGCGATGTCGAGTGAGCGGACGACGGCGGGGCTTCGAGTCGTGTCGGCGGAAGAACTGGGTTTGGCGGAGCGGGAGCCGGTGGATGCGGGTGCGCGGCGGGCGGCGCTGGAGATCGTGGAGGCGGTGCGCGCGGAGGGGGCGGCTGCGGTGCGACGGTTTGCTGGGGAGTTCGACGGACTGGGGGCCGACGAGTCGTTGGTGTTGGGGAAGGAGGCGATGTCGGCGGCGTCGGAGCGGATCGACGCGGAGGTGCGTGGCGCGCTGGAGCGGGCGGCGGGGCGTATCGGGGCGTTCGCGCGGGAGCAGTTGGCGTCGGTGCGGTCGTTCGAGATGGAGATCGGGGGGGGTGTGGCGGGTCAGACGTGGCGGGCGATGGAGCGTGCGGGGTGTTATGCGCCGGGCGGGCGGTATCCGCTGCCGTCGAGCGTGCTGATGACGGTGTGCCCGGCGCGTGCGGCGGGTGTGGAGCGTGTGGTGTTGGCGACGCCGGGCGTTCGGGAGGGGACGGCAAGAGGCGACGTGATGCTGGCGGCGGCGGGGATCGCGGGTGCGGACGCGGTGCTGCGGGTGGGCGGGGCGCAGGCGGTCGCGGCGTTGGCGTATGGACTGGGGGCTGGAGGAAGCGGGGAGGATGTGGTGCTGAAGGAGGGTGTGGACGTGGTGGTGGGACCCGGCAACGCGTATGTGACGGCGGCGAAGCAGTTGGTGAGCGGGGTCGTGGCGATCGACATGCTGGCGGGGCCGAGCGAGTTGGTGGTGATCGCGGACGGCGAGGCGGACGCGGGGACGGTGGCGGCGGATTTGTTGGCGCAGGCGGAGCACGACCCGATGGCGAGCGTGACGCTGATTTCGTTGGATTCGGGGTTGGTGGAGCGTGTGAACGCGGCGTTGTCGGAGCAGTTGGAAGCGTTGCCGACGCGGGCGGTGGCGGAGGCGTCGGTGCGAGAGAACGGTCGGGCGGTGGTGGTGGGTTCGGCGGCGGAGGCGGTGGCGTTGAGCGATCGTCTGGCGCCGGAGCATCTGGAGGTGATGGTGGGCGGGGCGGAGGAGTCGCGTGCGTTGGCGGAAGGCGTTCGGCACGCGGGGGCGGTGTTCATCGGGGAGGGGGCGGCGGAGGTGTTTGGAGATTTTGGATTGGGGCCGAACCACACGCTGCCGACGGGCGGGACGGCGCGGAGCTTCGCGGGGTTGAGCGTGCACACGTTTCTGCGTGCTCGGACGCACATTCGGTGCGGCGGCGGGTTGGGCGAGTCGGATGGGTCGGGGCGTCTGGACGCGTTGGCGATGGCGGACGCTGTGACGTTGGCGAGGGTGGAGGGTTTGGAGGGGCACGCGCGGTCGGCGGAGCGTCGGATGCGTTTGTGAGGGTGATGCCGGGGTGGGAGGGCGTGTGTCGCAGCGAGGAGGGGAGAAGGGTCCGAGAAGTGGTCGGCGGGCGAACCCGGGCGGGCTGGTGGGCCGTACCGTTGACTACTCGGAGGCCGGAATTGGGAGCGGCGGGGCGCCTCCATGGGAACGAACCGAGCGTACTACATGACTGGCGAGGCGGGGCTTTTTCGGCATAGTGAAGCCGAGAGGAGCACACGGTGACGCGATCATTGCAGAGCGGGCGGACGAAGTTGTGGGCGGGGGCGGATCATCGTGTGGGCACGCGTGGCGTGGGCGTGGGCGTGGGCGTGGTGTGGCGTCTGGCGGCCGTGGCGGGGTTGGCGGGTGGGTTGGCGGCGAGCGGTTCGGCGTGGGGACAGGCGATCGGGAACGTGGTGGGCGGCGCGGGCATCGACGTGGTGGGTGAGGAGTTCGCGTTGACGCTTGGCGGGTTGACGTTCGATCCGGCTGGGGGCGAGCCGGCGTTGCCGTTGTGGCTGCGCGAGGATGGGGACGATGGGAGCGCGCGTTTCGGGTTGTTGCAGGTGAACGGTCCGTTGAGCGATGGGGAGCGTGGGGCGATGGAGGGCGCGGGCGTGGAGGTGGTGCGGTATGTGTGGCCGCACGCGTATGTGATTTGGGGAACGGGTGAGGCGCGGGCGGATGCGGCGGCGGCGCTGGGCGGGCGGTTGCGGTATGCGGGGGCGTTTCATCCGGCGTACAAGCTGACGCCGGAGCATCGCGGGCTGGATGGGGCGGAGCGTCGAACGAGCGTGCTGGTGTCGCGTGCGGCGGTCGAGGCGGGCCGGGACGTTCGCGGGGAGTTGGAGGCGCTTGGGGCGAAGGCGGACGAGCCGCGTGTGCTGGACGCGGGTTTGGCGGTGGTGGACGTGTTCGCGCGTGGGGACGCGCTGGCCGAGATCGCGCGTTTGACGAGCGTGTATTCGGTGCAGGTAGCGCCGACGGACGGCGGGAACCGTGCGGAGTTGACGGCGCAATTGGCGGCGCGGAACACGGTGGACGGTCTGGCGACGCCGGGCTATTCGTCGTGGCTTGGTTCGGTGGGCGTGGACGGGAGCGGTGTGATCGTGGCGTCGGTGGACGACGGGATGAACCAGAACCATTTGGACCTTGTGAACCGGGTGGTGGCGTGCTCGGGTCCGACGTGCGGCGGTGCTGAGGCGTTGTCGCACGGGACGCACACGGCGGGGATCATCGCGGGTGACGGCTCGTCGGGGGTTTTGGATTCGGCGGGGTTTTTGCGGGGTCAGGGCGTCGCGCCGGGGGCGAACTTGGTGGAGCAGTATTACGTGCCGGTGTTTCAGTCGGCGTCGGGCGTGTTTCAATTGATGACGGATTCGGTGCGGAACGGGGCGGTGATATCGAGCAACAGTTGGGGCACGTCGTCGCAGGTGCGCGGGTATGACGCGTCGACGATGCAGTTGGACATCGGTGCGCGGGACGCGGACCCGGCGGCGGCGGGGAATCAGGAGCTGTTGTATGTGTTGGCGATCGACAACGGTTTCGGCGGGTTCCAGACGATCGGGGCGCCGGACGAAGCGAAGAACGCGCTGACGGTGGGCTCGCAGGTGGGCCAGTCGGGCGTGGGGATGCAGAGCGGGGATTGGCCGGACTTGTCGACGAACAGCGGGCATGGACCGACGAGCGACGGTCGTGCGGTGCCGCTGATCGTGGCGCCGGGGTGTCAGGTGGATTCGACGGGTTTGGGCCAGACGCATTTTTTGGATTGCGGTACGTCGATGGCGGCGCCGCATGTGGCGGGGGCGGCGGCGTTGTTCACCGAGCGGTATCGGCTTGAGCGGTTCGGGCTGACGCCGAGCCCGGCGATGATGAAGGCGGGTCTGTTGGTTGGGGCGGAGTCGCTGGCTGGTGCGGGCGACGCCGACGGGGTGACGCTTGGTCAGCCGCTGGACTCGAAGCAGGGTTGGGGTGCGTTGAACATGTCGTCGTCGGTGGGTCTTGACTGGTCGACGACGCGGTTGGTGGATCAGTCGGTGGTGTTCGACGGGAGCGGTGAGGAGTGGTCGTTGCCGGTGACGCCGGCGGACCCGTCGGCTCCGGTGCGTGTGATGCTGGTGTGGACGGACGCGCCGGGGCATGGTCTTGGAGGGGCGACGCCGGCGTGGAATAACGATCTGGACTTGGTCGTGGAGGTCGGGGTGGACGAGTATTTGGGGAACAACATCGGAGCGGGGGGTTGGTCGGCGTTGGGCGGGACGCGCGAATCGCGGAACAACACGGAGGGGGTGGTGGTGCCGGGGTCGGTGGGGCCGATGACGGTGCGGGTTCGGGCGCAGGACGTGAACTCGGACGGGGTGCCGGGTTTCGGCGATTCGACGGACCAAGACTTCGCGGTGATCGTGACGAACGTGGTGGGGGGGCCGGGGTTTGAGTTGGTGTTGGTGAGCGGCGCCGAGCGGGTGTGCGCGCCGAGCGATGCGGCGTTCACGATCGAGGCGCCTGGGACGGGCGGGTTTACGGGCGACGTGGCGCTGAGCGCCGAGGGGCTTGCGCCTGGGCTTGGGGTGACGTTTAGCGAGAACCCGGCGCCGGCGGGGACGACGGTGACGGCGACGTTGGGGGGGACGGGTGGTTTCGCGGGGGGTGTGGAGGTGTTCGAGGTGGTGGGGACGACGGCGGGCGAGGAGCGACGTCTGACGCTTGGGGTGACGATCGACGCGGGGGCTGCGGCGGCGCCGGGGTTGTCGTCGCCGGCGGCGGGCGCGAGCGGGCAGTCGCGGCGACCGGTGTTCGAGTGGGCCGGGTTGGGGGACGTGTCGGGGTATCGTTTGCAGGTAGCGATGGACGCGGGATTCGCGAACGTCGTGGTGGACGAGACGCTGGCCGCGGAGGCGACGACGTTTCAGCCGACGGACCCGCTGGAGGCGGCGACGTCGTATTTCTGGCGTGTTCGCGGCGAGAACGCGTGTGGTGCCGGGGCGTGGTCGGCGACGCGTTCGTTCGCGACAGCGCGGCCCGTCGACGTGCTGCTTGTGGACGACGACGACAACTCGCCTGACGTGCGAGGGACGTACACGGCGGCGTTGGACGCGCTGGGCGTGAGTTACGACGTGTGGGATACGGAGAACAGCGACCAAGAACCGACGGCGGCGCAGTTGTCGGCGTATCGGTTGGTGGTGTGGTTCACGGGGGACGAGTTCGGCGGCTTTGCGGGGCCGAGCGCGACGAGCGAGACGGCGATCGCGGCGTATCTGGACGGCGGCGGTTGCTTCCTGATCTCGTCGCAGGAGTACTTGTTCGATCGCGGTGGCGGGGGGTTGAACCCGGACAACCCGACGCCGCTGATGCTGAATTATCTGGGCGCGGACGAGCCGTCGAACAGCGACGTGGGCCAGACGAGCGTGACGGGGCAGGGGACGCTGTTCAGCGGGATCGGCGCGACGTCGCTGAGCTATCCGTACACGAACTATTCTGACGAGATCGTGCCGACCGCGGACGGCGAGGTGGCGTTCATAGGGAACGAGGGGCCGGCGGGTACGGCGAAGATCACGCCGACGTACACGGCGGTGTATCTGGGTTTCCCGATCGAGGCGTTGCCGACCGCGTCGGCGCGGCGGGCGGTGTTGGCGGCGATGGTGGATCGGTGCGCGCCGCTGTGCCAGGGGGACGCCAACGGCGACAAGTTGGTGAACGCGGACGACCTGCTGATCGTGCTGGGTGAGTTCGGCACGGCCGGCGGTCTTGGCGATTTGAACGACTCGGGGAACGTGGACGCGAACGATCTGCTTTTCGTGCTCGGTAAGTTTGGGACGGATTGTCTCGAGTGAATCGGCACGACGCGAGGCGGCTGCTGGGCGATTGCGCGGAGCGGGGGGACGCGTCGCGACGGCGGCTCGTAGACTGCGGTCGTGATTGGCGAGACGCGCGATGGAAGCGGTGATGTTTGATGGGTTGGGCGTGGCTGTCGGTGTCGGCGGGTTGCGTGCTGGTTGGGGTTTCGTTGTGGGCTGTGGGGGCGCTGGTGCGGTGGAGCGGTGATCTTGAGGAGGTCGGGGTTCGTCGTGGGCGGCTTGGGGTGACGCTGCCGTTCGTTGCGGCGTGGCCGGCGGGCTTGGCGATGGCGGGCGCGCACGCGGCGGGGTTGGGGGGCGGTACGACGGCGGACGTGGGGCTGGCGATCGAGCGGGCGTCGGCGAGGGCGTCGTGGTCGCCGATCGACTTCGGCGTGACGGCGGCGTGGGGCGGGTTGATGCTGGGGCTGTCGACGGCGGCGTGGGTCGCGCGGCGCGGCGTTCGGCGCGATGGTGTGACGTTGGCGGGGCTGGCGGTGGTGGGCGCGCTCGGGGTTGCGGTCGAGCGGGCGGCGGTGGACGTGTTGAGCGGATTGTTGATGCTGTTCGCGGCGACGGTGTGGATGTGGTGGTGCGTGCCGCGTGGACGGGATGCGGAGGGCGAAGGCGTTGCGGGAGGAGCGGGGCTGGCGGCGACGGCGGTGGGCGCGGCGATGTTGGGCGGGGTAGCGTTGGGGGCGGGCGTGGCGTGGTCGGGGCCGAGTCTCGCGGAGTTGGGGGCGGTGGCGGTGGGCGTGTTGGTGTTGAGCGGTTGGTGGGTGGGGCTGTGCGCGGCGCGGATGTCGTCGCGGCACGAGGGGGTGGGGCTGGCGGCGCTGAGCGGCGTGGTCGTGGCGGCGGGCGGGAGCCTGGTGGTCGGGGTGGGCGGAGCGGCGGTGGTGCAGGTAGTGATGGACGCTGTGGCGTCACGGGGTGACGAAGGCTGGGCGGCGGGGGCGGGGCGATCGCTGGTGACGCGGCCGTGGGTGCGGGGGCTGGGCGAGGCGGGGCCGGCGATGGGGCTGCTGGCGGCGGCGTTCGTGGGGTTGTTGGTGGCGTCGCGTCGTTCGGCGGACGGGGATCGGCCGGCGCTGGGCGTGGTGGCGGCGCCGGTGTGCGTGCTGGTGCTGGCGGCGTTGAGCCTGTTGTGGCCCGGCTGAGGCGACGGTTCGGTCGGGGGATGAAGGGGATGGCGGTGGGGGTGAGTGGAGCGTGGCGGGGCAATCGATATGCTGTGTGCGGTAGGAAGCCGAGCGATTTGAAGAGGCCATGCCGAAGGAGCCAGGATGAGCACGCCGACGCAGACCCGCCGCCCGTTGCCCGCGACGCGGCGTTCGATGACGCACAAGTTCGCGATCGGAAAGCACGAGGGCTATCTAACGGTGGGGCTGCACGAAGACGGGACGCCCGGCGAGCTGTTCCTGAAGATCTCGAAAGAGGGATCGACGATCAGCGGGTTGTGTCAGGCGTTCAGCCGGGCGTTTTCGATCGCGTTGCAGTACGGGTTGCCGGTGGAGGACGCGGTGATGCGGTTCAAGGGGATGCGGTTCGAGCCGATGGGTGAGACGTCGAACCCGGACATTCCGCATGCGGAATCGATCGCGGACTACATCGCGCGGTATCTGGAGATGCAGTTCGTGCGGGGGGATTGATTGGGGGTGAGTCGTTGGGGTGGGGGTGAGTCGTTGGGGACGGGTGCGAGAGTGGGGGCGGGTGCGCGGGGTTGGGGTGGGAATGGGCCCGAGGTGGTGGGGAGAGCGGAAACGGCGGGTGGTGAACGTGGAGGGGTTGGTGTGCGTAGGATTGGGGGCGTGTGCCGTGCTTCGGCGGGGTTCGCGTCGGCGGGTGGGGCCTCTTTGAGAATTGGGGCCGACAGGTTTCGACCGGGCAGGGAAAGTGTGATGTCGCGCGTCGCGGCGAACGATCCGCGTATCAAGCGTTCACCATTTATAACTGCCAAACCGCAGTTTGCACTCGCGGCTTAAAGCCGCGTGACCCGTCCGCGACGCCCGATAGCGGGCGGGTCAACGACATCGGGCTGGCGGAAGCGTTGCGTCTCTGGGCGCGTCCGTGAGATTTTGCAGAGGCTGGTTTCTCGGCAGGGGGTCGCCGCCCGGCTGGGAGACGAGATGAAAGCGGCGACTACACGCGTAGACGCATCCCGCGGACTGTCCCGGCACGGGGGTTCGATTCCCCCCGGCTCCATTTCTGATCTGCGTCCGTTCGGGTCGTGACACCCGCGGACATTTGGGCACAACTCCCGGCTTTGTCGGGAGTTGCGTCGTTTTGAGCCGTCGATCAGTCGCGCTCGTCTCGTATCTTTCTGGGCAAGCCCAGCCGCGGCGATCACCGAATAACTCATGGTCAATCTTGGCACCAGTTGCCGGCACCATGACGACCAGTTACGATTTCACTCAAGAGACACCTTGCGCGGTATCAAGTGAACCGCCGCATTTTGACGAGAGAGGATTATCGTATGCGATCTCTTGCATGGGTCGTTGCTGCCGTCATACCTTCTGGTCAAGCGGTCGCCGGAAACATGATGTCACTAACAATACTTGACGATGCAGTCGCAGGCAGTCAAGTCGAATTCGTCGACATTCGAGACATGAGCTCAGACGGTCGGTTCGTCACTGGTCGCGTTGGATTTAACTCGCGCGATCAGAGTCAGACCGTGGCATTTCGTTGGGGCGTAGATACCGGCTTTCAGCAACTTGTACCGACTTCGCGATTGGAGGGCGCGTCGTCTATTAGTGCGTGCGGGAGCATCGTCGTTGGAAAAGTATCGCTGGGTGAGTACTTTCGATGGAGTGATGCTTCCGGGTTTCAATCGCTAGGAATGCCCCATCCATTAGAAGTCGCAAGCCGTCCCTTTATCTCCGATGATGGAAGCACAATACTATCGAGCGGCGTGAGTGTTGCGACTTGGGATTCGAATAGCAATCTTTGGGATTCATATGGATCTGTTCCCAGTTGGGGAGTGACGGGATTGAGCGGCGATGGTATGACCCTCTTCGGCGAGATTGACGATAACCAGGCCGGTTTTTGGACCGCAGAACGAGGGTTGGTGTCACTCGGTCGGCTCAGCCAATTTCCCGGCGCTCACTTTACGAGCGTGTTCGGATCGACTCCGGATGCGAACATTTTAGTCGGTAGGGGAACTGCGAGCAGCGGTAACCCTTCGGCGTTTCGGTGGCAACCGGACACTGGGATGACGGTATTATCAGGATCCGATGAAATCGACTTTATTTCGGCTAATGCGATTTCAGCAGATGGGTCGTTGATTGCGGGGGTCGGCAGGTATGCAGATTCGGGTCTCCGTGGGGCAGTCGCGTGGACCGAACGAGACGGACTGGTTGATCTTACATATCTTGCGATCGCTAGAGGACTTTTGCCCTTTGAGGGATTTAGTATGACAACGGTCAATGCGCTTTCTTCAGACGGTCGTGTCTTTGCGGGCGAAATATCGACGCCGTCTGGAATTCGCGGCTACATCCTCACCATTCCGTCTCCCGCTTCGTTGATTTGCTTCGCCTTGGTTGGTGGCTGTTGCGTGTTACGTCGGCGACGAGCGTGCAGTTCCTGTTCTGTACAAGGAGCAGTGCGAGTTTTAGAAATCGCTTAATGGTCGGCAGCGAAGCGACACGAGGCTGCAATAGCCTGAGACGCCGATTGTGAGAGGGGTGGCATCTTGGCCTCGTTTATGCGGAGCGGTCGACGATGTTGCGACATCGATTCTGTATCGGCTGTGCGGACTTGGCGGGCGAGGTGGAAGCGGCGGTGCTGTGTCCGCGGGGGGAGGGAGTCGCGGCGGCGGTGCGGCGGGGGGAGTGGGAGCCGGACGGGTCGGAGCGGTATTGCGGGCGATGTGGCGGCACGGTCGGGCCGCACGAGGCGACGGCGTCGGGATGCGCGAGCTGTCGGGGGAAGGTGCTGGCGTATGAGGGTGTGGTGCGGCTTGGGGCGTATCGGGAGCCGCTGGCGGGTTGGGTTGGGGATTTGAAGTTTCGGCGTGAGGTAGGGGTGGCGAAGGTGCTCGGGCGGTGCTTGGCGGGGGCGGTGCGGGAGCGGCTGGAGGGTGAGGCCGAGGAGGCGTGGGGGCGAGCGGAGCGGGAGGTGGGGATGGCGGCTGACGGCGGTGGAGCGGGAACGGTCGATGGTGGGGACGGTGCAGGAACGCGGGCTGAGGTGAGTCTCGCGAGCGACGGGCGCGAGGTGGGAGGCGGGGCGGCTGAGGCGGTGCGGCGGGTTGATTGGTCGGCGGTGGTCGTGACGCCGGTGCCGATGTCGGAGGCGCGTCGGCTGCGGCGGGGGATCGATCACACGGGCCAGCTTGCGAGGGCGGTCGCGCGAGAGTTGGGTGTGCGGTATGTGCGTGGGCTGGCGACGAAGTGGCACCCGCCGCAGCACTTGATGGAAGGCGGTGATCGGGAGCGGAACCTGCGGTCGGCGTTCCGGGTGCGGCGAGGGGCGGCGGGGGCGATGGCGGGGAAGACGGTGATTTTGGTGGATGACGTGCTGACGACGGGTTCGACGGCCCGGGCGGCGGCGCTGGCGCTGACGGGGCGGGATGATCTGCGATTTAAGGCGGCGGACGGCGGGCCGGGCGGCGTGCTGCTGGGGGTGGTGGCGGTGGCGTCGCGGAGTGGGAGGGGGCGGGGCGGTTGATGAAGAGCGGGGTTGTGGGAGTGGGGACGAGGCGAGTCGTTTTGAGAGCGGTGTGAGAGTCGTGGAGGTGGTGTGGGATGAGGGTGACCAGTAGGAGGTGGCGGCGGTGGGGTCGGTTCGGCGGGGGATGTGTGCTTGGGCGGCGAGGGAGGGAGGGTGTTGGGTGGGATTTCGTGGCGGCGGGAGGTCGGGGGGTGTGTGGACAACCTCGGTGCGGGTGTGGACAGGTGTGTGAAGGGCGGGTTCAGCGGGTGTTTTTGGGCGATGAAGCGAGGGTGGGGGCGTGGGCGGGTTGAATTTTTGGGTCCGAGAGTTTGGACGGATTGACAGGGGCGGGGTCTTTGCTACACTGCTCGACCGCCCCGAACGCGAGGGCGACACGCCGCCGGATGGTGGCGTGAATCCTCTTTGACAACAGAGCAGCCGGAACGCCGCGAGAACGTGCGGCTGTGTCTAGGGGACCCGATCCCGAAGGGCTTCGCAAGCCTTCTGGCACAGTCGATCATAGCGGACCGGTCGGACGTCACAGCCCGGCCGGGACACTCTCACGTTCTCGGGAGACCCCCCTCGGTTTCGGCCGAGGGAGTCAAAGATCATTTGAGTGATTCACGAACCGCCGGGTAAGCCGACCCGGCGGGCCAGCGTGCGTTATGCACGCGGGTTGACCGCCGTCCTCGAACGAGGGCGGTCGCTAGGCAAACTCCATTGAACCAGATCCGGCCTTGTGCTTCTCGTTTATGCGGGAGGCGTGAGGCCGGTCATCCGGACCATCAAGTGAAGAGTTTGATCCTGGCTCAGCCTGAACGCTGGCGGCATGGCTAAAACATGCAAGTCGAAGGAGAAGCGGGCTTCGGCCCGTGGAAACTGGCGAAAGGGCGAGTAACGCAATCGAACGTACCCCGAGGTGGGGGATAGCGTCGGGAAACCGGC
>JGI12048J13642_10177050_pt1 | contig 12990 bp, 14 predicted proteins | sample ElkSlonscriptome_16_FD_13642 | JGI IMG/M metagenome (IMG submission 13642) | reverse complement strand
CGCCGATTCCATCTGCGCTAGGGGATGGCGCTACGCTGGGTGTTAAATTGACCTATATCACTCAAGAAGAGCAACTTGGTTTGGCGCATGCGATTAATCTATGCCATGATTTTGTTGGCGACGAACCATTCGCAGTCTTCCTTGGAGATAACATTTTCCAGGACAAGATGGAAAGCGTGCTTCGTGGCTTCCGGGACTCAGATTCTGAAGCGGCAATCGCGCTTTATGAAGTCCCTGATCCTCAGCGTTTCGGTATCGCGGTGGTTGAGGACGGTAAAGTGACCCGTGTTGTAGAAAAACCAAAAGACCCGCCTTCAAATCTGGCGATTTGCGGTGGTTATCTCTTCCGTAAATCTATCTTCGATGCGATTGCGAACATTCGCCCATCATGGCGCAACGAACTAGAGATCACGGATGCAATTCAACGCTTAATTGCCGGACAACATGGTGATGTCACCGTTGAACCCTATGTTTTGCAGGGATGGTGGATTGATGCTGGTAAGCCCAACGCGATAATTAACGCAAATCAACTCGTTTTGGGTGATCTGCCGTATATGCCTTCACCGGAAAACGGTGGATATATTCGTGGTAATTCCGAGGTTTCTAATCGTGTAATCCTTGGTAGTAAAACCGAAGTGATTGATAGTGTGATTCGCGGTCCGGTGATTATCGGCGCGAACGTGACCATCAAAAATGCTTACATTGGACCGTACACGTCTATTGGCGATAATGTGACGATTGAAAACAGTGAGATTGAAGCTAGTATCGTGATGAAAGACTGTGTTTTACGTGATATTCCTGGTCGTATCGACTCCAGTTTGCTTGCTGATTCAACGGTGGTTACATCGTCTGCAACGCAGGTGCCTTCCGTACATCGCTTTATCATGGCGGAAAACAGCTATATCCAGCTCTAATTGCACTATTGGGGCAAATGATAGATTATCTTTAATGGGAGTGACATTGTCGCTCCCGTTTTTGATTTCGCTATAATGTAACCAAAGCAAGTTAAAAATGATGGGATTTGTTTCATGTCAGAGCGAGTTAACAGACTCAAAAAAGATTTATTACAAACACGCGACTATACCAACGCAGTCTTAGATCAAGTGGATGATCGATGGGATACACTGGTTTACTCCGATGGATTGAAGTGGTCAGTACGCCAACTATTGCATCATCTGGCAGACGCTGACCGTGGGCATAACAATCAGGTGATGGGGATTGCTCAGGGACGCAATATTATTCCAGAAGATTTTGATGTTGAGCGCTATAACGCCAGCATCACACGAAAAACATCCGAGAAAACTGTAGAAGAATCCCGAGCAAGTCTCGAAAAATCACGCCAAGAATTATTAGATTGGTTAAACACGCTCGATGAGACAACATTGGACAAAAAGGGCAGGCATGCCAGTTTACGGATTATGTCCATCGAAAACATTGTGCTGTTTATGGCAAAGCATGAACAAGATCATGTCAATGATATTGCAAATACTTTGGAGATTAATGTATAGAATCATTTAATCTCAAGGTATAGGACACTCAGAAAGCAATCGGATTTAAAGCAGTTTGGGTTGTTGTGGCTTACCACCTGATTTCTTTATCGGGCGTGGCGTAAACAGCCCATGTTTTTTTAGCCATGTTTCATCCGGTCCATCCCAGCCGAAATGTTCAAAATTGACACGATCTTTGTCATCGAATTCCACACCCTCCGCTTCTAAAAGTGTGCGTTGTTGATGTGCCCCCGGTGTGCCTGCGGGTAGGCTGATTTCCCCCTTACTGTTGATAACCCTTTGCCATGGCACACCTTCGTTTGCCGGGGTGGCGTTCATCGCTGTGCCCACCCATCGTGCACCAAGTCGACGATAATCCGGTGGTGCAACACCTTCTGGCGGGGGGATGATTGACGCAATTTGTCCATACGTGCTCACCTGTCCTTCTGGAATTTGTTTTGCGATCATCCAGACCATCGGATTGAACGTTTTGGGATCAGGGGGATTCCACATGCTGTAATACTCCGAAACACTATATTTGAGAATTATCCGTTACACTAGACCTACGGAACGAAGCAGAGTAGGTCAATTATGATTAAACGTTTGAAAGATGGTAAGTATCTTAGACGATTATTGTGGATTGAGGTAGCGATTTTTGCGATTGTTGCCGTTATCTCGCGTTTACTCGGTACAGATTACGCATCAATGCTATTTTTGAGCGGATTTCTAGTAATCGTTATGGCATTTATGGGCAGTTCACCTGTGAGTCGTTTGAACCATCCGGGTGGTTTAGGGAGTGATACGATGGAGGCACAGATGATTCGTGACTTCAACGAAGTTGACCAGATTAGCCGTTTGCAGGGTATGATGTCTGATATTGTAATTATCGGTCTAATTCCACCATTTGTCGCAATTTTGATGATTGTTGTGCTGTAAGATTGATGTTATTCCCAAGCCTGTAGTGCTTGGGTTAATTCTTCTGGTGTGGGTGTGTAATTACCAAAGCGGCGCACAACCAGCCCGCTAGCGGTGTTTGCGAGCATTACCGCATCACGATAACTTGTTCCGGCAACAAGCGCTAATGTCATGACAGCGATTGCTGTGTCGCCTGCGCCGACGGTATCATAGACATCGCTGACTGTTGGCGCAGGGCAATGTTGCGCAGATATACCGCTTTGTGCAAGTGTTGCGCCGTCACTGCCGCGTGTGATGACCATGCCACCTTTAAGTTGTAACTGGACAAATAATTCGCACGCGGCTTTTGCGAAATTTTCATCGGTATCTAAATCTCGCCCTAAATACGTCTGTGCGTCGTCTGCATTGCATTTGACCAATGTGAAGCCCGTATATTTTTCCAGATTACCCTGTGCGTCTGCGGTTAACACGGCACCATTTGTTTGCGAACGCAGTGTGTTCACTAAGTCTGATGTAATTAACCCACCATGATAGTCCGAGAATAAAATAGCATCAGTCGTGTGCAGATGTTGAAGAACCCATGCTTGAATTTGTGTGGAGATTTGCGTGTTTACCGGCTTTCGGGACAGGGTATCCATACGCGCGATCTGTTGTGGAAAGCGCAAGCCCATCTGTGCCATCATGCGAGACTTAAGCGTGGTCGGGCGTGTCGCATCGCTAAAAAGCCCTGACGTATCTACACCATCTTTATCTAGCACCTTACGTAGGTTTACCCCGGCTTCATCTTCACCAATTAGCCCCACTTGCAACGCTTGACTGCCCATTGCGACAATATTGGTTGCCGGATTTGCCGCGCCACCGGGGATTAATCGCCGTGATTCAAATTCTAAAACCGGGATAGGCGCTTCACGACTCATACGGGTGGGATTACCATACACGTATTCATCAAGAATTACATCGCCAATAACGATAATTTTATGGTTTGCAAGGGCGGTTACCCACTGGATTAACTGATGGAGCATAGAGGTTTATTTTCCTGAATTGAGCGATATGCTTCAAGCGTACTCAAAATCAGGCAAAAAAATAGGGCGATTTCGCTCGCCCTGATGTCCAGTATGGATGAGATACTCCGGTACAATCAGGCGGTTTCCGGCTGATAGCTTGTACCGACAGCGTTTTCTGGCAGATCGCCGAAACGTTCTTGCAGGTTATTCCCGATGTTAGAGAGGGTGCGCCCGACCTGTGCTAATGTGGGGCTGACCACATTGCGATGTTGTTCGGGCTTTGCAGTCTCGCGTAATGCGGTGGCACGACGGCGATTTTCTGCCCGTTGAATCATTTCCTTCCGACGAAGGGCATCTAGTTCATAACTGTTATTATTCATCATGGTCACTCCTCCTAGTGAATGTGCTGTATGTTTTCTGTCTACACTACTCTATACGCACGATTCGCTAAAACGGTTCAAAATTCATGGAAATTGCTTAATCATTGAGTGACAATAGTTTTCAGAATTTCATCAAAATTGGGGGAGCGCATTACCCGCATATAGGGGGAATTCATGTATTTATTCAGTGTTTTGCCCGGTTGAAGTAAATAGATTTTCGTCGAATGGGAGATCGGGTATATACTCCTGCATTCTAGGCATGAAAGTTGGAACAATGCCTGTTGAAGATATTTGCCCGTGAACTTTACCATCTTCAAAGCCCGTTTGCTCAAATTCAAAGATGTCTTGCATCGTAATCATATTACCCTCTATGTTCATAACCTCGGTCACCTGTACAATCTTACGACTGCCATCGCGTAAGCGTGTTTGCTGAACAATCATGTCTATTGCGCTTGCCATTTGTTCACGGATACCTAAGAGAGGGACATCCGGCGATGCCATTGATGCCATAATTTCCATGCGCGCCAATGCATCTCGTGGACTGTTGGCATGGATAGTGAACATTGATCCATCATGTCCAGTGTTCATCGCCTGGAAGATGTCTAGCACTTCACCACCATGTACTTCGCCGACAACTAAACGTTCTGGTCGCATTTTGAGCGCGTTAATGACTAGATCGCGTACGGTCACTTCGCCTGTACCATCGGCTTTAGGAAAGCGCGCAGACATACGCACTACATGAGGATGACGTACCCGTAGTTCTGTGCGTGCTTCGGCGACGACAATGCGTTCATCGTCATCAAAATACTGTGTAAGGTTATTGAAAACGGTGGTTTTACCTGAACCTGTACCACCAGATACAACGATATTTAAACGTGCTTTGACACAGGCTTTCAAGAATATTGCCAGTTCTTCGGTTAATGACCCAAATCGAATTAAGTCATCCATATCAAGCTCATTCTGTCCAAACTTACGCATCGTAGCAAATGTACCATCCACGGCAACCGGTGGGATAACGACATTCATCAGCGTGCCATCTGGCAGGCGCGTATCTACAATCGGGTTGATTTCGTTGATCTCCTGCCCGTTAGCGTTCAAAATTCCGCGCAATGTTTGCAATAGATGACCTTCATTGTCAAATTTTGAATCGGTGAGTTCTAATTGCCCATGTTTTTCGATATAGATTTCATCAAAGCGATTAATCATGATCTCCATAACAGCATTGTCTTGAAGAAGTGTTTCTAGTGGGCCCACATAAGTTTCGTTTGCCATTGTTTGATCTCCTTAATTGATCTGTCTATAGTTCCATTGTCCATCAAGTGCAGACGTGTGATAACGGATGTTTGGTGTGTTTGACCCTGCCTATTCGGACAGTGACCACCCATGCTGTAGCGCATAAATCGCCGCTTCTGTACGGGTATTAACACCAAGTTTAGAATAGATATTATCCAGATGAAATTTGACCGTACGTGGGCTAACATGTAGCTGTTGTGCGATCTCTTTATTGGTTAACCCGGTGGTCAGGTGAGCAAGCACATCGTGTTCGCGTTCTGTCAGTCTAACCGATGGCTTGAGCGGAATGATTATCTGGAAGGTAGACCCTCGGCGATTATCAGAAATGACATCTAACTTCCAACCGGAGGCGCGCAGACGTTTATCAAATGCCGTAACTGTTTCGCCTGTGAAAGGTATACCGTCGTCTTGCACGCTGAAACGCAATTCGGTTTCATCTTTTTCCAGCCGTATTGTGAATGTCCCTGCGTTTGCTTGGCGGATGGCTCGGTCGAGTGTCTCTTGAGTGAATCTGAATAGTGCCAATTCAATCTGTTGGGGTAGTCTTTTAGGTAGACGTTGTAATGCCAACACGACGCGCACACCCTGTGCCCGTGTTTCTTGATTGGCAAGAGCTTCTAGCGCAGGCTCTAATCCGAGTGAATCTAGTATTGTGGGGTGTAAAGTATTCTCAAGATCGCGTGCTTGTTGGAGTGTTTGTTTGGTCAATGCTGTTAATACGGATAGGGCGGTTAACGCTTCTTGGCTGTGCATCGTCTGAGCATAGATATTGGTCTGAGACAACAACAGATTTAATTGACTGATGACCGTTTCTTCTAGTGCCCGTGCCATCATGCGACGTTCTGCTTCTATGGCTTCAGTAACATTTTCCTGTACGACATACTGGTATATATCATCGGGTTGTCTGTTATCTGCTGGCATAGGTTGTCCTCAATGGGCAGTCTGTTTGACATAATCTCATTGTGACATAGTCTCATGTATGGGGAAAATGCACATCTGGTGAGTTTACCCCTGACCATTTGGGCAGGCTGACGTCAACAGTTATCTTGTTCGGTACGCAGAATTTCGCGGATTTCCATCAAGATGATGCCTAGCATATTTTTCCCGCTATCATCTTGCCCTGCGCCCCAATAATAATCATACGGGGAGGCTTCGACGATTTCCTCATCACCCGTGCTGAGTAGTGTCTCTCGAATATCTGCATGCGTCTGAAATTTTTGGAGTACAGCCCGGCGCATCACCTCATCTTTGACATCTTCCCAATCGGAACGCAGTGGAAATCTGCGACTGCGCCCTAATGATGCCGCCTTCTTTGGGGTTTCCGCACGACGAATTGTTTCTTCGTATGCGGTTCCCGCAAACTTTTGTGCCTGAAAATAATGTTCGGATGTTTTCCAATAGTTGTTATCAAGTCCAAACGCGTGACGAGAAAAATTGGAGAAGCACCCATATTTGTCTGTCGTGGAGTAGAAATAAATTGTCATTTATCGCCTCGCAATAAAACTGAGATCACAAAACGGGGTAAGCGCATCATACGTTTAATGCGCCACGGCTGTAAATATAGGCGATACAACCATTCTAAACCGAGATTTTGCACCCATTCCGGGGCACGGGGGACAATTCCCGCGATAAAATCGAACGCGCCCCCCACGCCCATCGCCATATGTACTTTAAGGCGTGGTGTGTTCCGGGCGATCCATTTATCCTGTGAAGGTGCGCCATATGCGACGAATAAAATATCCGCGTCGCTCTGGTTAATTATTTGCACAATCGTATCTTCCTCATCCGGCGCAGGACTACCGGCATAGGTGCCGACAATCTGTAATTTAGGATGTTTTGCCCGTAGGATGTTCGCCGCTTGTTCCGCGATTCCATCACCTGCGCCGAGGAAAAATAATTTCCAGCCTGCTTGCGCGGCGTGTTCTGCGATAATGGGTACACCATCGGAGCCGGTCACACGGGTTGGTAATGGCGTATGCTTGCGCTTCGCCGCCCATAGTAGACCTACGCCGTCCGGTACACATAAATCGGCACGGGTGAGGATATTACGGAAGTTGACGTCTTCCTGCGCCACCATCATAAATTCAGGGTTGGTCGTGCAGACATGATACACACGCTGGTCGTCGTTTATCCAACGGTCAATCAGTGCTAACCATTGTTCATATGTGATGGCATCCACCGGTAAGCCGAGAATCTGAATCCGGTCATGATCGCCAGTGACTTCTGTCATCGTTGTAGTTTGCATCGGTGCGCTTTCGCCACTCAAAAGTTGATCTGCCTGTGCAATAATCTGTTCTGCGGTGACCATTTTCATACAGGTTCTCGCCTTACAACCTTCACGCAATCCTATGCCATGCCCGACATAACTGCACGGGCTACACTCCGGCGCACTCCGCACTACAATAGATGGGGCACTATATGTGTGTGGTGCCCACGCACGATGATTACTCGGACCGAACACAGTTAATATCGGTACATCTACGCTCGCCGCGATGTGGGATACACCACTATCTGCGCCGATAAATAGATCTGCCTGTGCAATAACTCCAGCAAGTTCGGTAAGTGTGGTTTTCTGGCTCAGGTCGAGTGGCGTGGTCTGCATGGCATCTTTGACCGCTCCCACATCATCATTTTTCCCGCCGACGAGGATGATTTGTGCTTTATGCTGTTGTGTGAGTGCATCTGCTACCTGTGCAAATTTTTCAGGTTCCCAGCGCCTCGCGAGGCTATAGCCACCACTACCGGCATGAATCACGATACGGATACCGTCATGAGCAGGCAAATCATAGTTTTTACGGGCGATTTTCTGAGAACGCGAGGCTGAATCTGCCCCGAGAAGGGCAACAAGATCGCGCCAATACTCCACCTGGTGTTTCGCGCCGTAACCATCATCAGGGATACGCGCCGTTAAAAACCACCCGTTCCCATTATCGATTCCGTAACGGTGTTTCGCGCCACTCGCAAATGCCATTAGTGCGAATTTAATTGTTCCGAGCTTGAGCGTAAAGTGATGGAAATAAACGATACTGTCGTAATTGCCATCGCGTAGTCCGATCACATGCTTGAGATTTGCCGGACGGAAAAATGCGATAGTGCCGTTGAAATTGCTTTTGTCAAAGGTGATGATCTCATCAACTAGATCCGTATCTGCAATAATCGGCGCGGCGTGGGCGCTGGTCAGGAGGGCGATATGTGCTTCAGGGTGCGCGTCCCTGAGTGCGGTAATCGCAGGTGTAGTCGTAACAAGATCGCCGATGTCTGCCATCTGTACCAGTAGGATACGTCGCATCATGGTTTGCGGGCGGTCACGATAGGCTGATAATAACCGCTGTCCTCCGGCATATGCCACTGTATATCAGTCAAATCCGTTACCTGCAAAAATGCTGTCAGTTCAGTACGGCGTAGAGCACGATATTGGGTGCTGTGATGACGCGTTATCAACTCGTCGCTGTGAGTAATGATGTAGTGATTCACTGTGTAAATATCTGCGTTTTCCGCCCAATCCCACACTTGAAATGAAACTCTACGCTGGTTTGTGGCATCATTGTACACGGCAAGTGGGGTGGTCGTTGGTTTTGTTGCTAAAATTGCATCGTAATCACGTATGCTGATGAGCAACAGTCCACCACTGTTGATTTTTTGCGCGAGGTTTTGTGTCGCTAATTTTAGATCATCATTCGTGAGCAAATGAGGTAACGAATTATCGCAAGAAATCACAACATCAAATGCCCCGTTGACCTGTGTACCAAGTTGACGAAAATCTGCCACGCCAAATGTCATGGATAGGTCAAATGATTCTGCTTCTTGTTGGGCGCGTGTAATTGCTTTCGGGCTATAATCGGTGGCATGGACAATATACCCTTGGAGGGCTAATCCGATTGCTTGCGTGCCGATACCAGCGGAGCAATCATAAACAGTGATGTCCGGCGCACCATGCACAAGTCGACGAATGAAGTCATCGAGGGATTTTCCCTGGCGTTGAACACCTTGTCGCCAATCTTGAAAAATCAGGTGATAATCACCGGCAAGTTGATCGTAAAATTCGAGCACTGACAACGGTTATTTTCCTCCTTTCTAGGTATGATAAACCAGAAACGATCAAGCGGGTAGGAGTAGTCAGCATGCATTATTTTGGTTATGGGAGCAACCTGTCGAAACGGGTGATGGATCATGTATGCCCCGGGCATGACCTTGTCGGCTCCGCATGTTTGAAGGATTATAGATTAGGCTTTACACGCTTTTCTGCTGGCTGGAACGGTGGAGTCGCGGACATTATTCCGCGTTCAGGCGAGCATGTTTGGGGGCGCTTATATCGGATCAATCAATTGTGCATCAAGGCATTGGACATCAAAGAGAGTGTTGGTGTCGGTTATGATCGTATCACTGTAGAAGTAACTACAGTAGAGGGCACTACCTACACGGCGATGAGCTATGCTGTCATCAACAAAGATTTTGATGAATTCCCCGCCGCACCAGCATACAAAGCGACGATTTTAGAAGGTGCGAATGAGGCACAATTCCCCGAATCATATATGACAATGCTTCGCGCAATAAAAATTTACGAAATATCATGATTTCTACAGTTTTCAACTGATCTTACCCGCATATAATAAGTGAAGATGACTATTTATTGAAAGTAAATCCTTATGGATCGCTATTATTTCGCATTTGGAAGCAATATGTCATTATGGGTGATGTCGGAGATTTGCTCGGAATATGACATCGTTGGTAAGGCATTACTCAAGGATCATAAACTGGACTTTCGACGCTATTCAACTGGCTGGCGTGGTGGTGTGGCGGACGTGGTTTATTCACCCGGCGATGTCGTGTGGGGTGCGTTGTATGTTATGGGTAAAAAATGCCATGATGCACTCGACGAAAAAGAGAATTACGGAGTTGGGTACACCTCCATGGGGATTGATGTTGTGCTTGATAATGGTGATACTATGCATACCATTACATATACAATTATCGAAAAATCGCCACAAACAATCGAACCATCGCGTTATTATTTAGAAACAATCATCGAAGGTGCTAAAGGCATGAAGCTGCCTGCCGATTACATCAAGCATCTTAAAAATATCAAGACAAATAAAAGTATTTGATTGCATACGTGACCCATTACCACCCGTAATATAGGTTGCGAACTAGTTAATAAGCCGTTATAGTCACCCTTGTTAAATATTTTTGAATGATAAGTGGTTTGGAGATACTACAATGGCTGATGACGAGAAAAAAGCCGAAGAAACAAAAAATAATGATGTTAAAAAGGTCGAAGAAAAAGACCCGATTGTGAAGCAACATACGCTGAAGCTGAAAAATAAATCCCTCAAATATTCGACCACCACTGGCATGATGCCACTTAAAAACGAAGAATCGGGGGATATTGAAGCCGAAATTTTCTATATGGCATATACGTTGGACGGTGTGAAGGATGTCTCTCAACGTCCGCTGATTTTTGTGTTTAATGGAGGACCGGGTTCTGCATCTATCTGGTTGCATCTTGGTGCTGTTGGTCCATATCGTGTGAAGATGCAAGATGAAGGGTTTATGCCCGCACCGCCGTACCAACTCGTTCCTAATGATGATACCTGGCTCGATAAAGCCGATCTGGTTTTTGTTGACCCGATTGGCACAGGGTATAGTCGCGCGGTCAAAGCAGATGACAACAAAAAATACTGGTCACTTGAGTCTGACCTGTCTTCAATAGGTGAGTTTATCCGTCTATATTTGATCCGTAACAATCGCTGGGCATCGCCACTCTACCTTGCCGGAGAAAGTTATGGTACAACACGCGCTTCCGGGTTGGCGGGGCATTTGCTCGATGGCGGGCGTGGCATTGCATTTAATGGTTTGATTCTCATTTCAACAGTAACGAGCTTCCAAACGTTGCGGTTTGCGCCGACCAACGACCTACCGTACAACCTGTACATACCGACCTATGCCGCAACTGCTTGGTACCACAACAAACTTTCTGACGAAATCCAAAACACACCCTTACGCGAATTTTTGGATGAGGTAGAAGAATGGACGGAAAACGATTATACGTTGGCGTTGATGAAGGGTGATAAGCTCACCGATGATGAGCGTGATAAGATAGCCGAAACGTTAGCAAAGTATACCGGGTTGGATAAAGCGGAAATCTTACAGTCCAATTTACGAATTCATATCTGGCGCTTCTGTAAGGCATTATTGCGCGATGTAAATCGTACTGTTGGGCGTTTGGATAGTCGCTTTAAGGGGATTTCTGGTGAAGCGATCGCCGAATTCCCGGAGTTTGACCCGTCCATGATTGCCATCATGCCACCATATACCGCGATGTTCTACAATTATGTGCGCGAAGAACTCGGTTACGAGACTGACCGTGCCTACGAAGTGCTCAATTACAAAGTGAACCAAGCGTGGGAATATGAACGTGGGGTCTCTCCACAGACGAGCGAACATCTACGGAACGCATTCTCACGTAATCCATTTATGAAGGTGATGGTGGCACAAGGCTATTATGATCTGGCGACTCCGCACTTTGCCGCTGAATATACCTTTAATCATATGGGGCTTGATCCTGAAGTGCGCGAGAACATCAATTTTACCTACTATGAAGCAGGGCATATGCTTTATCTTGACATAGGGTGTTTGTCGCAACTGAAAGAGGATGTAAATACATTCCTAGGCTAAGATGCTTGCTTAATGCGTAATTATGTGCCGGTATCCTAACTGTGCATACAGGGATACTGGCATATTTAGCTTTTGACGTTGTATTGAATAACCTGCGTTTCATCACTAAGGCGTATAATCCACTCGCCGAGCATTTTCACAGCGAAATGGACACCTTTGGTGGGACGGGGATTACCAATTGGGCTGAGTTTGAGCGTATATAGACCTGCTTGATCCCGTTTATGGACATATAAGATTGCAACGAGTTGGTCAATCGTGGGTTCATGTACAAACGCCTCGAACAAAATCGTATGCTCCCTGATATAGGCATTAAGTAGCTTTACGCGAATGTCATCATCGCGGTATTCTGCTTGCTCGAACCTGTCAAAGATTGTTTCCATGGTAATGGGGGTTTCGATGACGATATGTGGCATATCCAACTCCTTGATTACGGGCAAATGATTCACTGGGTTTTCGTTGCGCGTATAGGCAAAGTAATAGCAATCGCGCCCCGCATTTCGGGCTTTTTTCTCGTATTTTGTGACGATGCGGTCTTCCCATTCAGTGACCCAAGCCGATTCCAGTAAATTGTTTAATCCGGCTGTTTTAGAGAGTATTTCATGTGACATTTCTGCATAAGCGATGATATCTGTCGCCAGATAGAGCTTACCGCCCGGCTTGAGTCGGCTGACCATTGCCTCAAGTGTGTCACGTTGCATCAAACGCCTTCCCGAATGGCGTTCTTTAAACCAGGGATCGGGGAAATTAATGTAAATTTCACTGATCGATTCGGGTTCGAACAGGTGATTCAGTGTGGTTTCTGCACGGGCGAACGCGACGCGTACATTATCCCATCCGCGCCGAACAACAAGTTTTTCCGCTTTAACCAGACAAAAATTGCTGATTTCAATGCCAAATATGTTTTTATCGGGGTGCTTGCTTTGTAAATACTCCAGAAAATGCCCTAAACCGAATCCGATTTCGAGAATGATCGGTGCTGACCGTTCGAATACATTGTTCCAGTCGGTGGGCCAGTTCATATTATGACTATCTAGCTTGGGTAAAGTTTTATTCGTCATGTAATTCTTTAGTTGTGCTATCGATTGTATAAATGAAGTAACTATACATAGACGTGCGATGTGCTACAAGCGTAATGTTGTATACGGGTACTATAATTATTAGCATAGTTGAATGGGGAGAGAGGACGCATTATGGATGGGGTGGTATCTATACTTGACGAAAGACATTATGCAGAAG
>JGI12048J13642_10088667_pt1 | contig 13019 bp, 13 predicted proteins | sample ElkSlonscriptome_16_FD_13642 | JGI IMG/M metagenome (IMG submission 13642) | reverse complement strand
GCCGGGTCGGCCACGATGAGAACATCGATGCCGGCCACCGCCATCCGCTCCTTGGTTCGGTCGATGCGGCCGAGGTATTCTTCCGTAGAAAACAGCGCCATGGTCATCCTCCTTTCTTGGCGAGAATCGCTTTTGCGCCCGCTTCGATCCGCCGCAGGCCTTCTTCCAGATGCTCGGCCGAGGCGGCGAATGACAGGCGCAGATAGCCTTCCCCGTTGTCCCCGAATATCGAGCCGGGTACCATGGCGACCTTATGTTCCTTGACCAGGTATTTGGCCAGGTCCCAGGAATTCATTCCCAACTGCTTGATATCGGGAAAGGCGTAAAAGGTCGATTCCGGTTCCAGGCAGGTGATTCCTTCGATGGCATTCAGGCCCTCGTAGACGATTTTGCGGCGCTTCTCATAGGCCGCCAGCATGTCGGCCACGCAATCCTGCGGCCCGGTAATGGCTGCCAGGGCCGCCCGTTGGGCCGGAGAACTGACGCCGGAAACCATGTGCTCCATCAGCTTTTCCATTTCGTCGACGATCGGCTTGGGGGCCGCGGCGTAGCCTACCCGCCATCCGGTCATGGCATAGGTCTTGGACAGGGTGAATGCGGAAATCGTCAGGTCTTTCATGCCGTCCAGTGCCCCGATGCTGACATGCTTACGGCCGTCGAAGATGATGTCTTCATAGGGTTCGTCGGAGAGAATGAATATTTCCCGCTCCTGCGCGATCTTCGCCAGTTCCTTGAGATCGGCTTCGTCGAACATGGCGCCGGTGGGATTGCCCGGGGTGTTGAGGATCATCACCTTGGTTTTGTCGGTGACCGCCCTGCGCACATCCGCCGGGTCGAGCTTGAAGCCGTTCTCCTCCCGCACCGGCACTCGAATCGGGACCCCGCCGAAGAGGCGTATCTGGGAATAGTAGTCGTATCCCGGGTCGATGACAATGACTTCTTCCCCCGGAGAGACCATGTGAAGCATGGTGTTGAAAATCACCTGCATGGCGCCGACCGCGACGAAAATCTCCGAGGCCGGGTCGGCCTCGATGCCGTTTTTGGCCCGAAGCTTTTCTGCGATGGCATTCCGCAGGTCACGAAACCCTTTGGCCGGCGGATACCGAGTGAAACCTTGGTCCAGGGCCTGTTTGGCCGCCTCCCGAATATGGACGGGGGTGTCGAAGTCGGGCTGCCCGATCCCCAGGTTGACCACCCCGGGGACTTCGTCGGCCAGGGCGAACATCACCCGAATGCCCGACCATTCCACTTCGTGGGTGCGGGGGGCCAGTTTGGCATTCCAGTTCATAGAATCTCCTCCCTACACGACCTTCGGCAGCACCAGGTCCGAAGGACCCTTGGCCGAGGTTTTCAGTTCGGGTGCATGTCGATTCATGATCTCCAGAACGATCTGGGCGATCTTCACTTTCTGACGGATGAGGTTTTCATGGAACCCTTCGTCGATCCAGGGCTTGTAGATATCGCCCTCGGAGGTGCCCGGCTCGAATTTGAAATAGCAGGGAGAGGCGATCCGGGCGATCTCGGGTCCGTCATAGGCCCGGAACATGCCGCCGAAGGAATCGACGATGATCATGTAGACGTCCAGGGGAATGTCCACCGTCTTTCGAATGGCCCCCAGAATCGGCAGGGAGACGTCGGAGATCGGATTCAGGGAATTGACCCCCATCGACTCGATCACCTTGGCGCCGGCCGCGCTGCAGTAGCCGCCGAAAACCGAGAATTTGAAAATGGTTTCCTTGGGAATGACGCCCTCGGCCCGCATTTTGTTGAGGATGTAAAGGACCCCCTCATCGTAAACCAGAAATCCGCGGAAACCGGCCTCGATATTCCGCATGATGTCGGCGATGTGGTAGGAGATGTTGTCCGACCCGCGCAGCCGGAAAGCCTGCATGGCCCCCTCGGAGGTGGAGATTTCCTTGGAACCGACGTCCCATCCCTTGCGGTGGCCTACGGTCATAATGATTTCGATCTTGGCCTCGTTGGCCATGGCGGCCATGTCTTTGAGTTCTTCGAAATCGCAGTAGGTGGAGCCGCCCACCGCCGCAATGGCCCGATGGATGGTCACGTTTCGCCGGTCGGCCTCTTTGATCATGGCCTCCATGGTGGAGGCCCGCTCCACACCGGCCAGTTCGATTCGAAAGTTGGCGCCGTCCGGAAACTGTTTGGTGCTGGTGGGCAGGTCATGGGCATCCCGGCCGGGAATGCCCTCTTTTTCCATGAAATCGCGAATTTTTTTGAATACTTCTGACATATGTTGACTCCTTGTGGGTGAATTTTATTTTTTGCTCAGCAGGTCTTTCAGTTTCGGGAGTTCCCCTTCCACCATCTTATAGGTGTGTTCGTCGGCCGGAAACCGGCTGTTCCGAACGTCTTCAGCATACTCGGTGAAGGCTTTGACCGTTTTGTCCCCCAGATTTTCGTATTTTTTGACAAACTTGGGGGTGAAGGCCTGAAAAATACCCAGTACGTCGCTGCAGATCATGAGCTGACCGTCCACCAGAACCCCGGCCCCGATGCTGTATACCGGAATGGTGAGATCATCTCGAATGATTCGGCAGACCTCCGGGGGCACCGCTTCCACCAGAAGGGCGAAGGCGCCGGCATCCTGAATGGCTTTGGCGTCGTCGATCAGCTCTTTGGCGGTTTCGGCGGTTCGGCCCTGGGCCTTGAACCCGCCCAACTGGCCGGAGCTTTGGGGCGTCAGCCCGATATGGCCCATGACCAGCATGCCGCCGTCGGCGATGGCTTGAATCTGATTGCAGACCCGCTTGCCGCCTTCCAGTTTGATGGCGTCCACACCGGCTTCTTTGTGGAACCGGCCGGCGTTCAGGACCGCATCGGGCACGCTCACCTGATACGACAAAAAGGGCATGTCGCCGATGATGAAGGTGTCGGGGGCGCCCCGGCGAACCCCCTCGCAGTGATAGATGCACTGGTCCATGGTGACCGGCACGGTGCCGGAATAGCCGTAGATGCACATCCCCAGAGAATCGCCCACCAGAATCATGTCCATTCCCGCCTGCTCCGCAAAGTTGGCTGTCCAGTAGTCATAGGCGGTGATCCAGACCGCCTTTTGGCCCTCGGTCTTCATCTTTTGAAGATCGAATCGGGTCAGTTTCTTTTTTCCCATTGTGAATATTCTCCTTCTCTTTAAATGAATAGCTGCAATATGTTGTTCAATAAATTGAAAATCATGTCAGTGCGGACGTCCCAGGTGTTCCGAAAGCCGGGAGCAGACCGCGCGAAGCAGTTCCTGTATCATGTCGATCTTGTCTCCGGTAATTCGGGCCGCCGGACCGGCCACGCTCATGGAATAGGTGGGGCGGCCGGTATAATCGAAAACCGGTGCGGCCACGCACCGCAAACCCGGGCAGAATTCTTCATCGTCAAGGGCGTAGCCTCGATCCCGAGTGATTTCCAGCTCCTTTTTAAGCAGATCGGTCGCGGTAATGGTTTTGGGGCCCAGTGGTTCCAGAGAGACGCCGTTCAGGTATCCCTCAAGCTCTTCCGGGGGTAAAAAGGCCAGCACCGCCTTTCCCAATCCGGTACAATAGGCCGGCGCCTGGGTGCCGATGCCCGAATCCATCCGCAGAATTTCCAGGCTGTCGACCTTGTCCAGGTGGGTAATGGCTTTTCCGTCCCAGTAGCCGAGATTGACCGTCTCCCGAAAGGCGGACGAGAGTTCCAGCATGTAAGACCGGGCGATCCGCCGGATTTCGAATCGACCGGCGAATTTCATCCCTTCCTCGAGGAGCTTGAATGTCAGGCCGTATCGGGATGCATCCACTTTTTCCACATACCCCAGCTCCCGCAGGGTGGCCAGAAATCGATGGCTGCCGGCACGATTGGTGCCCAGGCGATCGGCCACCTCGGTCACCGTGAGGGCCTCCTGCCCGGCCAGCAGTTCCAGCACCCGGATTCCCTTGGCCAGGGAGGAAATGAAAAAATATTTTTCGCCGGCTGCCGGCATGAATTCTCCCGAATGCATTCACCACAATTCAAAAATTTGTTCACCATGTGTGACAAGGTACTGCATAGTGTGACAACACAGTAGGTAAAAGGGACCGTTTTTGTCAAGCCTTTTTTATGAGGGTTTATAATAATCTGATAATATATGATTTTTTAAAGGTAAGGGTTTAGAAAACGCTTGACCTTTGAAAAATGAACCGATATGTTTCTGCGCGCAGAAACAAGAAGGGAGACTGCATGACGACCCGGGAAGAACTGATCAAGGTGTTTACGGCCATCAAAGACGAAGCGGAAATGGCCGCCTTTTTCGAGGAGATTTTTACCTCGAAAGAACTGGATGATCTCACCCTCCGCTGGCAGCTGCTGCGGGACCTGCACGAAGGGGAGACCCAGCGCTCCATCGCGCAGAAATACCGGATCAGCCTGTGCAAGATCACCCGTGGGTCCAAGATATTGAAAATGCAGCCTTCGACGACCCGGTACCTGCTGGAAAAGCACTACGGAAAAGAAGAGGAGACATGATGAAACGGAATTCCGCCCCTGTGTTGACCGCCTGCCTGCTGCTGACCCTGATCTGGTTGCCCGCGGCCCATGCCTATGAACTTCCTCCGGTGAACCTCGGGTTTACCAGTTTTCTGGACGGCGGCCCGCCCGCCGGTCCCGGCTTTTATTTTACCCAATATGTACAGTATTATACCGCCGATCAGCTCAATGACGGCGATGGAGACGAGATCCCGTTTCCCGACCCGGACCTGGATGCCTGGATCAGCCTGACCCAGTTCATCTATCAGTCCGACCGGGAGGTGCTGCTGGGCGGAAAATGGGGATTGGATGTGATCATCCCCTACATTGCTCTGGATCTCGACTATGCCGCGGCCGGCCCCTTTCCCCGGGACAACGGCTCCGGGTTCGGGGACATTCTGGTGGGGCCGTTTCTGCAGTGGGACCCGATCATGGGCGCCAAAGGGCCGCTTTTTATGCACCGGGTGGAGCTTCAGATGATTTTTCCCACCGGTAAATACGACGAAGACCGGGAGATCAACCCCGGCAGCAATGTCTTTTCCTTCAACCCGTATTGGGCCGGCACCCTGTTTATCACCCCTCAATGGACCGCCTCCACCCGCATTCATTATCTCTGGAACGGCGAAAACAACGACCCCAACCGCGGCTTCGGGGATGCCGATGATTCCCGGGCCGGACAGGCGGTTCATTTCAATTTTTCTTCGGCCTACGAGGTGATTCCCAAACAGCTGCGAATCGGCCTCAACGGCTACTATCTGAAGCAGTTCACCGAGTCCGAAGCCGACGGCGATGAGATCGACGATTCCGAGGAGCAGGTGCTGGCGATCGGGCCGGGGCTGGTGTGGCACATCAACCCGGATGCCCATCTCTTTTTCAATGCCTATTACGAAACCGAAGCGGAAAACCGTCCGGAAGGGGATCGATACAACCTTCGGTTCGTCTACCATTTCTAGCCGGTGATTCGGATGGCGANTACCGGTTTTTTATTCAATCCCTTGAAAGGTTTTTTCAACCGGCCCTATCTGCTGCTGACCCTGACCATGCTTTTCTGGGCCGGGAACGCGGTTCTGGGGCGGGCCGTTCGGGCGGAAGTACCGCCCGTGGGGCTCGCCTTCTGTCGCTGGTTTTTCGGGTTTCTCATCGTGTTCCCCTTTGCCCTGCCGCATCTCCGGCGCGACTGGCCCGAGGTGCGGCGCCGGTGGCGCATGGTCGTTCTGTTGTCTTTTCTGGGCATTACCTGCTTCAACACCATGCTCTACATCGGGCTCCATTCCACCACCGCCATCAACGCCATTTTGATCCAGTCCTCCATGCCGGTGATTATCGTGATCATGTCCTTTCTGTTCTTTCGGGAAACGGTAACGCCGATTCAGGCCCTGGGAATTGGGGTGTCCCTGATCGGGATGATCACCATCATCGCCCGAGGCGACCTGTCGGTGCTGGCTCAGCTGTCTCTGAAACCGGGGGATATCTGGGTCTTTACGGCGGTATTTCTTTACGGCGCCTACTCCGTCCTGTTACGGCTTCGGCCGAAAATCCATCCGGCCAGCCTTCTGGCGGTGCTTTTCGGGGCCGGCACCCTCATGCTGGCGCCGTTTTTTATCTGGGAAATGAACACCGGGCTGATCCTTCAGTTCAATCGGACCACCCTTTTGGCGGTGGGATACGTGGCGATTTTTCCATCGATTCTATCCTACCTGTTTTACAACCGAGGCGTGGAACTCGTCGGTGCGAACCAGGCGGGTCTGTTCATCCATTTAATACCGGTGTTCGGTACGGTGTTGGCTATTTTTTTGTTGGGCGAGCGGTTTAGGGTCTTTCAAGGGGTGGGGGTCGCCCTGATTCTCAGCGGAATCTACCTGGTGACCCGGGCGAAGTAAGCCCACACCGCGCATACCAGGCGTCTTTCCGGTTCTTTCCATACATGGACTTGTGCGCCGATTCATTTCTTGCTACACATGAACCCAGGAAAGAAACTGATTATCCCCCTTGCGTTCCCAACATGAGGAGAAAAAGCGGATGGCCATCGATCCCTACCGATTCGTACCCGACAACCTGTGGGTCGGAACCCCGATTTCCTTTGAAACTGAAGAAGGCGGTGTTTTGTCCCTGGCCCCCTCACAATTTGTTCCGTACAGCTTTTCATTCGGCATTCGGACTATGGGGGATGAAATCGATACCCTCAATTCCCTGGTTCGATTGGCGGATGACGAAGGGCGGGTGTGGGAAGGCGAATCCATTTGGGATGTGTCGGAAATCGTCCACCTGATGACCCATTTCGGTTCGCCGTCGCCGCCGGTGCCGTTTGAGTATGCCTCCGCCGATTGGCAGCAGGCCTTGGAAAGCAACACCTTCTTGTCCGGGGCCCGGGGGCTGCTCGACGACCGGTTCTATCGCCAGCTCTGTTTGATGGATCGGATATACCAGGTGCCGTTTAAATATCAGGGACCGGTGGTGGCGCTTGCCTATCTTCAATATGAAGCGGTCGATCTGATCACCGTTCTGGCTCGGGTCGCCAACCTCTTCGCCCTCGATTCGAAAAAATCCGGTGATCAGATCGACCTGCCGGATATCGTCTATGAAATCGATGTTTTTCGGCGATTGTTCGTCAATTACGGATATGAAGAACCCGAGGGATTTTGGGAGTATGATGTCGTGCCGCGGCCTCTGGTATTCAAGAAGACGGTGAATACGGCGCCGGCTCAGCCGTTGGTGAATTATCGGAGGGCGGGATAAACGGATAGCGGCAGGGATTATCGGGAAAATAAATACGGGGAATTACAAACCAGGGTTTTTTTAAAATGACCGAAAACTGGGTCCCCTTCGAAGAAGGGGAATATATCGTGGTGGATGCGTTACTGACGACTCCCGACGGCATGGCCGTTGGAGTCGAAAAAGCCTATATCGAGGTGTACAAGGGGCCCAAGGGGCTGCGGCGGCTGAGGGGGTCCGGGGTGATTCGGCCTGCACTGATGGTTGAATTGCATGAAGAGAACGAAAATCTCGATCTGCTTCTGGACCTGGGCGGAAAATACAAGTACCGGCTGGAGAACCCGGCCATCCATTCCGGCAAGGTGTTTGCGCCGGATGTCAATGCCCTGTTTCAGTTCTATCCCTCGGAACCGTGGGAAAAACTCTCCGAACCGGAATACGATGAATTAGTGGGACGACTGAATGTGCTGAACCGGTAAACCGGCATTTTTTAGCGCTGGCGTCATCCCAACTTTTCTTTGACCATCTCCCGGGTGACGATCACTTTTCCGCTGCTGCACTCCGTGCAGTCGAGCACCCGTCGGCGGGGCAGCGCATCGCCCGGACTATCCTCCCGAACCACGAAACAGGGGGTGAATAGCGCGTCGATATTGACTTCGTTTTCGTGCTGTTCCGGGCCGTTGCATCGAATGGTGAGGGTCCTGGCCATTTATTCTCCCTTCTGTTTTTTTCAGGTTTTGCATTTTTCGCCTTTTTCCATTATACATAATCCACGATAATACTCAAGAAGACGGCTCAAGGGTTTCCGGGAATCGTATTCAGGATCGCCCCGTCGATCCCGGAAACGGCTTGAGCCGGTCGCATACGGCATCAAGGAGGTATCATGTTTTCACGGCGGATCATCCGGAAGCGAGCAGGCGTCGGCCTTTTGGCGCTATCGGCCATTCTCATTTTTGCGGCCGCGCCTTCGGGGGCGGAACTGATTCGACTTTGGCGCGGCCAGACGGTCTATGTGCCGGCCTATTCTCATATTTACGGCGGGGACCGGGAGCAGCCGGTCTATCTAACCGTCACCCTCAGCATTCGAAACACCGATCCGAAAAATTCGATTACCGTGGGCCGGGTGGGCTATTACAGCCCGGAGGGCGAGTTGATCCAACGTTACTTGAAAGCGCCTCTGATATTAGGTCCCCTGGCATCCACCCGGTATGTGGTGGCGGAGTCGGACAAGACCGGCGGCTCCGGGGCCAGTTTCTTGGTCCAATGGTCCGCCGATAAAAAGGTGACCGAACCGTTGATCGAATCGGTGATGATCGGGATCAAAATGCAGCAGGGGATTTCATTCACTTCCCGGGGGCAGGTGCTCGAGCAGGTGGTCGATTAATCCTCGCTCAGGGCGGCCGTATTCGGAAACTGCTTGGGTTTTTCGGGTTTTCGAATGCCGCCGTTTTTGACTCTGTGAAATTTCTTGTCATTTCCGCCGATGATGGTTGTGAGGGAGCGGGTGATCCGGTTCATCTGTTCGGCATGTCCGTTCATGTCTTCCGCGGCCGCGGCGGACTCTTCTGAAATGGAAGCGTTTCGCTGAATCACCCGGTCCATCTCCGACATGGCCCGGGTGAGCTGATCGATTCCCTCCGCCTGCTGCCTGGAAGCCACAGCCACTTCCGAAACCCGGTCGCTGACCCGCCGGGCGATGTCGATGTTCTGCTTGAGGGCGTCCACCACCCGCCGATTCATCTGTTGCACCCCATCATTTTTTTTCCCGACCTGCTCGATCAATTCATTGGTGGTGCCGGAGGCCTGGGCCGCCCGCATTGCAAGATTTCGAACCTCCCCGGCAACCACCGCAAACCCCGCTCCGGATTCCCCGGCCCGGGCCGCTTCCACGGCCGCGTTCAGGGCCAGAAGGTTGGTCTGAAAGGCGATTTCATCGATGGATTTGATGATCTTGGCCATTTCGTCTCCGGAAGTCCGGGCCGCCTCGATCAGGGCCTCCATCTCGGTCATGTCCTTCCGAATGCGATCAAAATTGGGATTCGCCTCTCGGGCGATGAGCCGGTCGACCTCCGCCGTATGGTCGGCGTTTCGCTTGATCATGGTCGCCAGTTCCTCCAGGGATGCGGAGGTCTCCTCCAGAGAGGCCGCCTGCTGGGCGGTCCCTTCCGCCAGGGATTGACTGGCCCGGGCGACCTCGCCCGAGGCCTCGGACAGTCGGTCGGCCCCGGGGCCGAGTTCGGTAATGACCCGCGCCACCGGGCGGATCACGCTCCGCCGCATCACCAAAATGATGGAGGTCAAAAGGCAAAGATCCAGAAGAAGAACCGTGACGGTCAGCTTTCGGATTTCTCCGGCCAAGCGGGCGGCCATGAGCCGGTCGGATAAAGAGACCGACACCGTGCCCACCGTCCTTTCTTCCCATTTCACTTCCGAAGAACGCGTGTATGGTCCGGACACCGTATCGCCGGTGGCATTGATGAGGTTACCGTTTTCATCTCGGGTTTTGGCGATTTTGAGAATGCCGCCGGTTCCGGCGACCTGGACCGCCTGAATACGGAGGTCCGCCATTTCAGCAAGAATCGTCTTTTCCACATAGTTGACCTCGAATTGCCACAGAGGAAGAGCCAGGCTTTCGGACAAGCGCTGAATCGCAAGCCGGGCCAGGTTGTTCAATTCGGCCTCCGCTTCTGTTTTCACTTCGTGGTACTGGTAGAGTCCGAAAAGGACCAGGACCCCGGTGGTAATGGCCATAATCAGGAGGGCCATTTTTCTCTGAATGCGGCCGGCGCGAAACCGTCCGAATAATCTGGAAATCATAGGTCTTTCTCGCGGTCTATTGCAGGTATTTGTCCAACACCTGTTGATGAACACTCTTGCCGCCGTTTTCGCCGGGTTTTTTCAGATTGTCCAGTACGCTTTGGAGTTTTTCAATGACCTTGTCGGAGATGTTTTTGTTGAAGGCATAAAATGCCGGCACCTCGTCCAGAACGAACGCCACCTCATAGTCCCCGGGTGAAAACCCGAGATCTTTAAGAACACGATTGAAGGAGATATCGCTGTAGGAGACCAGGTCGATTCGGTTCGCGGCCAGCATTCGGGCCAGTGAGGGTGCGCTCGCCACTTGTTCGATGGCGTCGGGGCCGATACCGGTCTGGATCAACAGAGCCTCGCCTGAATCATCCCGAATCACACCGATTTTATATTTTCGGGCCGCGTCGATGGCATCGATCCGGATATTCTTGTCTTTGGGGGCGATCAGGGAAACCCGGTTGACCGCGATGGGTCCGACCCATTTGAAAAGATTTTCCCGGGAAGGGGTGCGGGACATGGCGAAAAGAACCGAATTGTCTCGTTTCAGGGTCTGGTTGTAGGCGTTCGACCAGGGCATGATCCGGATGTCGTCCCGGCCCAGATCAGATCCCGCCTTTTTCAGCATCAAGACCATCAGATCGACGGCAAATCCCTTGAGTTGCCCATTTTCGCTGTAATTGAACGGCGGGTATTCTTCCGTCATCAGAGTGAGGTTGTCCACTTCCTGGGCGATGGTGACCGATACACCCGATAAACTGATGATCAGGCAAATATAAAAAATCCGTAACAGCACACGCATAACTCGACCTCCTATCATTAAAATTAAAAAAAAGCAGGAGTGTTAAAAATGTTTACACCCTTTTCGGTGGAAACGCATATCATCAATCGGGATAAAGATCTACCGAAATATGGACGTTTCCGTCTTCTTTTTTGTTAAAAATGGGTTGGAAACGCTCCATTCTACTTGAATGTAGCGCCTGAAATTCTGTCTTTACCTTGGTAAGTTCAAGAAAATAAGGACTTTTATGTATTGTCATCCTGAACAAGGTTGGGAGATAAATAGCGGACCTGATAATGAATATACTCCTTAACCCTTCCCCTCTCCCGTCCGGGAGATGGGCTTTTTCTCTCGCCCCAAAGCCGGGCCGGGGAAGCGACCTCACCTGATACAACGGAGCGTGCACAATGGCCGAGTGGTATAAACTGAGCACCGATGAGACGATGGATGAACTGGATACCGGTCCCGAGGGCCTGAGTTCCGACGCGGCTGAAAAGCGCCTCAAAGAACATGGTCCCAATGAACTCGAGGAAAAAGGGACCCGAAGCGGGTGGATGATTTTGCTGGAGCAGTTCGCACAGACCATGGTGATCATCCTGATCGTGGCGGCGGTGATTTCGGCCTTTATCGGAGACTGGCTGGAGGCCGGCGCCATTATGGCCATCGTCCTGCTGTTCGCAACTCTCGGCTTTTTTCAAGACTACAAGGCGGACCGGGCCATGGCGGCCCTGCGGGATATGGCGGTGCCCGAGGTGCGGACCAAACGGAACGGAAAAGAGGAGACGGTCTCCTCCAAAGATTTGGTACCGGGGGATATCGTTTTTCTGGAAGCCGGCAATGTGGCGCCGGCGGATCTGCGGCTTCTGGAGGCCAATGATCTCAAGATCGACGAGGCCGCCCTGACCGGGGAGTCCGAAACGGTCAACAAACAGACCGACCCGGTGGATGAGGAAGACCCGGCCCTGGGGGACCGGACCAATATGGCTTTCAGCGGTACGGTGGTCAGCAGCGGCCGGGGCAAGGGCATCATCACTGAAACCGGGATGAATACCGAAATGGGGAACATCGCCTCCATGATTCAGGAGGGCGAAAGCGGCAAGACCCCCATGCAGAAAGAGCTGAGCCATGTGGGCAAGGTACTGGCCGCAGGCGGTGTGGTGGTGTCGGTCATCGTGGCCGGGATCGGGTACTATTTTCTGGACCAGCCGATCAGGGAGATGTTTCTGGTGGCGGTCAGTCTGGCGGTGGCGGTGGTGCCCGAAGGATTGCCCGCGGTGGTGACCATGACCCTTTCGCTGGGGTCCCAGCGGATGCTGGAGCGCAACAGCCTGATCCGAAAGCTGCCGGCGGTGGAAACCCTCGGATCGGTCACCACCATCTGCACCGACAAGACCGGCACCCTGACCCAGAATCGAATGACCGCCACGGTGCTCCACACCTACGATCATGAAATCGACCTTACCGAATATGAGGAGGTTCAGGAGCCGACGCTGGAGGCGCATCAGCCGGACCGAATGGAAGATCTGCCCGATCCCATTCTGCTGCTGCTGGCCGGCGGGGCCCTCTGCAACGACTCCGGATTGGAAAAAGATGCGGAGAACGACCGCATCAAGACGGTCGGCGACCCTACCGAGGGCGCCCTGCGGATGGCGGCTATTCGGGTGGGGCTCAGTTTTCAGGCGTTGGAACAAAAGCTGGAGCGCACCCATGAGGTCTCCTTTAATTCCGACCGCAAGCGGATGACCACCTTTCACAAGGTCCCCGATAATTCTGAGGACCTTCCCGAGGGGCTCAGGTCTCTGCTGGAGGGCAAATCTCATATCGCGATCACCAAAGGCGCCGTGGACCGGATGCTCGATATCACCACCCGTGTCTGGACCGATGAGGGGCCTCAGGGACTGGATGAAGAGAAACACCGGCAAATTCTATCCGACAATGAAACCCTGACGAAAAAAGGAATGCGGGTGCTGGGCCTCGGGGTCCGGTTTCCGGATCAGGAACCCGATAAGGTGGATGAATCCGATGAAAAGGACCTCACCTTCGTGGGGCTGTTCGGCCTCATCGATCCGCCGCGGACCGAGGTCAAAGAGGCGGTGAAAAAATGCAAGGCCGCCGGCATCCGCTCCATCATGATCACCGGCGACCACCCGCTCACCGCCTTGAACATCGCCCGGGACCTCGGGTTGACCGATAATGATCGGGTCCTGACCGGTAAAGACCTCAACCG
>JGI12048J13642_10009988_pt1 | contig 13041 bp, 6 predicted proteins | sample ElkSlonscriptome_16_FD_13642 | JGI IMG/M metagenome (IMG submission 13642) | reverse complement strand
TCGGGTTTCTTCGGTTTGTCCCAGACGATGAGGTGATCGCGCGGCCCAAGGCGCTTGCCGCGGCGAAAGTCGGTGCTGCGCTTGCGTGCCCCGTACTGCTCGAACAGTCCGTCGACGCCGCGGCGTTGCAACTCGCAGAGCAGGAAATAGGTCGGAAAGAAGGCATCGCCGAGCCGCACGTCATCGCGCGCGAGGTGATCGAGCAGAGCGCGCAGCAACGTCTGCTCATCGCCGCCCTTGCCCTTGCAGGGACCGGTGGCGGTACTTTGCAGTAGGCTGCCGTTCGCGAGCTGTTGCGCGGCCGGCCCGCCACGATCCGCTGAACAATGGCGTCGTTGACCACCTGCTGGCAGCTCCCGTCTGCCGACAACGCCTGCGCCATGAATAGCGCCAACGTTTCGGTCGGTGGGAACACCCGCTCGCGGTGCGCAGGCAACAATTCCTCCACCTCTTGCAGCAGCCGCGGGCCGGTCAACACATCGAAAAAATCGCTCACCTGCCTCTGCTCGGCGCGGGAGTGTACAAGGCGTTGTTGCCGTGCGGCGTCAGACTGACTACAGTTCATGCTGGTCGGCTCTTGGATGGTGGGATTGGTTTTGTCACCTTCACCCTACCATCCTTCGCCGGCCTTCTCTTTCTTTTTCAGCCTGTTGTCGACCGCATCTCGCTTAAGCATCGTCGGGTTACGCTGCGCTAACCCGACCTACAGCGAATACTTGCCCAGGCCAGAGCCTCGGCACGAGTTGGCAACACAAAGACCAGGACCGCGGCTCGTCGGTATGGGCTTGGCGCAGTGGTGCTAATGTCCGCACCGCCAAGCCCGCACGCTGAACCGCTGGCGCAGCGCGCGCCAGAGGATGCGCAGTTCGCCGCTCGGTGCCAGCGCGCGGACGAGGAAGGCGTCGGTGAGCGCGTCGGATGCGGTGAGGTACCAACCGCATCGCGCCGGGTTGATCGGGTCAGAGGGTCCGAGGCCCCGTCTGCCCACGGAAGCATCGGGCTTGGGTGGTCGACGGCACCTCGCCTACCCCTGGCCGTCTAACCGAAGCTTCGCTTGCGCTCCGGCAAGCAAGCTACTCGGCAGCACCCCTGAGCTGGACCAGCAGCGCGCCGACCTGTCCGGACGGGTCCGGGAAGCGGGCCAGGTAGCGCTCCGCCCAGGCGATGGCGGCGTCCTGGTCACCGGCCTTGGCGTTGAGGCTCACCAGCGCGAGCGCGATGTCGGCGTCGTTGGGGTGGCGATCGGTCGCTGCCGTTAGGGTGGCGATGGCCGCACGCGCGTCGCCGGCCGCCTCCTGGGCTAGGGCGTGGACATAGGCGTAGCGCGATTGCTCGGGGGCCTGTTCGGCGGCGCGGCCGAATAGGTCCACCGCGGCGGGCAGGTGCTTGGCGCGGATCTCCAAGAGGCCGAGTGCGTGCAATAGGGCGGCGTCGTCCGCTGCCCGTGCCAGCCCTTGCTCCAGCAGGGCGCGACCCTCTGCATCGCGACCGAGGGCACGATAGAGGTCCGCAAGGTTGGCGTAAATCGGGGTGAATTCGGGGTCGAGCGCCAGCGCCTGGCGGTAGTCGCGCTCCGCCGCGGCGGCCTCGCCGAGCAGGCTGTTGAGCAGGCCCAGGTTGAGCCAGGTCTCGGGGCGCTCGGCGCTGGTGAGCTGGGCCGCGCGGTACTCGGCCAGCGCCGGTGCGAGGGCCTTGCGCAGCGCGGACTCGCGACCGGGGACCTTGGCCTCTAGCCGGGCGAAGCTGGCCAGCGCGCGTGCCGTGTCGATGCGCACCAGGCGCGTCTGATCCTGCAACAGCTCAAGCCCGATGCTGAGCGCGTCCCGCGGCGGTAGGCGTTCCAAGGCACGAGCGACGGCGGCGCGCAGCAGCGGGGAATCGGACTCGGCGAGGGCCTCCAACAGCGCCGGATCGATGGGTTCGGGTCGCTGGGCGAGGAGGTCCAGAGCCGTCGCCCGGGCGATCATGGGCGCCTGTGTTTCCGCGGCCAACGCGGCGAGCTTTGCCGCGGCGTCCACCGCGGCGCCGCGGCCGGCGTGCAGCGCGGTGGCGAACTGTGCCGGACGCTTTGGCGTGCCGTACCAGGCCTGCACCTGCGCCGCCGCCTGTGTCGGGGTCAGCTCGGTATGGCAGCCGGTGCAGGCATCGGGCGTGCCCAGCGCCGCGGCGAGGTCCGGGCGCGGGATGCGCAGGCTGTGGTCGGCGCGTGCGTCGATGACCATGTAATTGCGCTCTGGCATGTGGCAGTCGATACAGGCGGTACCGCTACCCTTGGCGCCAGCGGCGGCGCTCGTCGGGTGGTGATGGTGCTCGGCGCTGTCATAGCGCCCCGGCGCATGGCAGCGGGCGCAGACGGCGTTGCCGGGTGCGCGCAGTTGCAGCGAGTGCGGCTCGTGGCAGTCGCCGCAGCTAACGCCCTGGTGGAACATGCGGCTCTGGATGAAGGAGCCGTGCACGAAGACCTCGTCTTGTATCTGCCCGTCGGCGTAATACAGGCCCTCCGCCAGCAAGGCGAGCCGATGGGTGTCCGCCAGCGGCGCGTCCGGGGTGTAGGGGAAGTGGAGCTGGCCGCGGCGGGCGTGGCAACGGGCGCAGGTGTTGACCTCGGCATGCTTGCCGCGGGGCGGCTGGCGCCGCGGCAGGCCGGTGTCCGCGTCCTGCACCCAGGTGGCGTTGTCGCGGTCGGCGAGGTCAGGCGCCAAGCCTTTGTGGGCGCCCCAGGCATCGGCATCGCCGGCCGCCGCGGCCTCGGCCTGCGCTGCGTGCGCGGCGCCGGGGCCGTGGCAGGCCTCGCAGGCGACGTCGATCTCGGCCCAGGTGGTGGTGTAGGCGTCCGTACTCAGGTCGTAGCCCTTATCCAGGCCAGTGGAGTGGCACTCGGCGCATTGGTAGTTCCAGGTCTGGTCGCGCCTGGTCCAATGCAGCGGGTTATCGGGGCCGTAGTCCGCCTCATCCGGGTAGAGGTGGAACCAGCGCTGACCACCCTGCTCGGTCGGACGCGAGTCCCAGGCGATGCCCAGCGCCTGCAGCCGCCCGCCGGGGAAGCGGATCAGGTATTGCTGCAACGGCGTCCAGCCGAAGCTGTAGGCGATGGGATAGCTCGCGGGCTTGCCATCTGGGCCGTCGGTGTCCACCCAGAATGCGTCGCCGTTACGGTAGAAGCGCGTGGTCACGCCATGGGCGGTAAACTCGACGTTGTCGAAGTCGCCAAGCAGGTTTTCTGGCGTCGCCTCAGCCATGGCCAGGTCGTGGTGGGAGCCGCGCCAGGCGCTGAACTCAGCGGCGTGACAGCTGCCGCAGCGCGCGCTGCCAACATAGCCGTCGGCGGCGGCAGCGAACGCCGGCACGTCGTGCAGCAGCAGGCCAAGCACCGCCGCGATGAGGTGTGGGATCACCGAGGCCAGGCTCTGGGCGGCGGACGGCATCGACAGCCGGTTGCTGGCAGGGCGCCGGCAGAGACGGACAGGGGATCGGGCATCGGTTTACTCATAGCGTTAAAAATCTGCGCGAGAGTCTTTTCTCCCGGCGGTATGCGCGTCACGCTCGACTCCGAGCGTACGCAGTATATCAGGGTGGACGCTCGATCCGATTCGGGCAACATCAACTGGACTGATGCGCGATCAGCTCAGTGGACGCCGAAATTCGGGATCACGGCCTTACCCAGAGAGCTGGAGGTTCACCGGCAGCCTGCCGCCGCTGAAGGGAGTGACACCGCCGTCCGGGTCGGTGGTCTCTTCGGCGCCCTTGTCAGGGTGATACAGGTCGCCGCAAACCCGAAGCAGCCCAGGCGTCGATTAGGGCGACCCCGATGTAGCGGCGAGGTGGTTTTTGCCGAACTCGCCGCTGTTCTGGCAGAGGTCCAGCAGGGATTGCGCCAGCACGGGCGTGCGCGGCAGCAACGGGCTGATGGCGTCCGGAGGCCGCGGCGCGACCAGGCCGGCCGGCGACAAATCTTCGATGCATCAGTGAGCGGCAGAAGCCGAGGGTATGCCCGAGCTACGGAGGTTGCAACAGGCGCAGAATACGCTGACATTGGCGCAAGCTCAGGTGCACGCCGTAACTTCGCGCGAGCCAGTCGCGCAGAAGCGGCCCAGTCCATAGCTGGCCGTCGAGCCCGACCGCAATAGGGGGTCTACGCAGGTCTGCGACCAGCGCCGCCTTAGCAGTCGGGTCGAGCTGCCCTGGTCGCCCGTTGGCGAGTCCATCACGCAGACCCGGCAGCCCGTGCTCGCGGTAGCGAGCCAGCCAGCGCGACACGCTGCGCCCGTTGATCCCGAGGCAATCACCAACCTGCTGAGGTCTGCAGCCCGACAAGACCAGCGATACACAGCAGAGCCGAAAGAGATATCTCACCTCTAGGGATGCATTCAGCAACTGCTTAATCTCGTTGGAGAGTTCAGTGGATGTACTCCTAGAGCCGACACCCATCTGCATTGACTCCTGGCGCCGCACCGGACGCCTTGCTGTCAGGAATTTTTACAGTGGCGGACGCCAAACGCAGCTCTTATGGTCTGATGCGGCGGCGGAATGCCGCTTTCGCAAGAGCAGCCGCCTCCGACGAGTGCTTTTGGGTCAAAACCCTGGCGCTAGGCCGAGGCTTAACCACTTCGACCGGATGTAAATGATTGCAGTCAACACGACGACCTCAGTCTCGGGACAGCTGTGTCAGCTTTCTTTACAGTCGCGAACGGGAAATCCCGGCCTTCGGGCGATTTTACATCCAAAAAAGCCCAATAATTTTACACTTTCAGCTCATCAGCATATTCGCCAATACCGAATTGCGCGCCGCAGCATGACAGAATGAGTCGCAGGAGCCTGCCCGGTCGCTTGCCGCAATGGGCAAGAAACCAGCGAAGCGAGAACTGCGATTGGCGCAGGCTGAGCTGCAGGCCTTTGCGTTCTGGGACGACAGGTATTGTCGCTACAAGCGGTGCCCGACTCGCTTGGCAGACTTATTGCTAACGAATTTATTGTCTTCGGGCACGGGTGACGGGCTGATCAATACATTCAACATCGTAGCTTCGACTCCTAGTCAGTGCATGTTCGCCCGAAGTATGCAACGCCTAAACCTATTGACAGAGAGGTCAGTCGACGATGTCACGTTCATTCAGCTATACCAGTGTGGTGCGCGCGATCACGCTTGCAGTGGTCAGCCTCATCGGCATGCCTGCGCACGCCGCTTTCATAGTCGGAGCCGGCTACGATTTGCTCTACACGCTCAATGCGACCTACGAATTCGGCGGCAGCATCGGCCCCGTCGACTTCGTCGGGGTGCCCCTCAACACCTATGACTTCGGCGCTGGGCCGGTGCCGGTCGGCGCCACCGATACCATCCTGCACCGCACGGAACAGGCCTCGGTCGGCGGCGCCGGCCAAACCGACACAATCCAGATCGAACTGATTGCCCTGTCTCTGCGTAGTGTCGACCCGGTCGACATCGGGGCCGGACCCGAACTCCTCAACGTGGTCCTGCTTGGCGACTTAGGCAGCACAATGTCTATCGAGTTCGACGACATGGCCGGCGGAACCTTCGGCTCGGATCTGAATTTCCAGATCCTTTTCCAAGGCGCCACAAGCGGCTCTCAGACCGCCTCCCAAACGGTGAACATGGGCCAGACAGGCTCGCAGTGGGGACGTGTACCTGAGTTCGCCAACTTCTTGATTGATGGCATCAACTTCAATCTCGACGATGAAGGCGGTGCGCACGATTTCTTCACCGGCATCGCGGAACATGGCCCCGACCACACACACGGCACGATCGACATCAACGCAGTCCCGATGCCGGCGCCGGGGGTGCCGGCCCTTGTGCTCACCGGCATCATCATATTTGCCGCGCGGCGCCACATTCCCTTGCGGAAGATCTTGGCGCGGGCCATTGCCTAATCGACTCTAGAGAGAGGTCATTGGCCGCCTAATGATCAATGCCCTGATCGTCGTCGCCGTGCTCTGAGGCAGGTGCTGGGGACTGTGAGTATCGATTCCATCAAAGTCTTTGCCCTCGGCCGCCTGCGCCGCCGGCTGTTCGGCATTCCCGAGCGCGCCACGCGCTTCGACAGGCGCGGCTTCACCGGCGGCACGCCGGCCAGCCGGGCGCGCATTGCGCAGATCGGCGCGACCTTCGCCGCGGGCTACCACGCCGCGCTACTGGATACCGATGCCGAGCGGCTAGAGGCGCGGCTGGCGGCCATCGCCCGCGAGCAGCGCGGCTTTGCTTACGAGGGGGCGGCGATGGCGCTGGTGCTACTGGATCTGCTGCTGCCGCGGCTCCGGGCCGGGCCGGGGCCGCGCTTCGCGGCGTTTCTGGCCGGTCCGGGTGAGCCGCACGCCTACATGCTGCATGTGGGCGCCGGCTGGGCGCTAGCGCGGCTGCCCTGGCCGGTGGAGGCCAACCTCGGTCGCTTCGATCCATTGCTCGGCGCCCTGGCGCTGGACGGCTATGGCTTCCATCAGGGCTATTTCCATTGGCGGCGCTTCGTCGCCGGACAGGAGGTGCCGCGCCTGTCGGCAAACGCTCGCCGGCCTTTTGATCAGGGCCTTGGGCGCAGCCTGTGGTTCGTACAGGGCGCCGAGCCCGTACGCATCGCGGAGACCATCACCGCTTTCGACGCCGGACGACGCGAAGACCTCTGGAGCGGTGTTGGCCTGGCCGCGGCCTATGCGGGCGGCGTCGAGGCGGCGGAGCTGGCCCGGCTGCGCGAGTCGGCCGCTGCCGATTGGCGGGCTTTGGCCCAGGGGGCGGCGTTTGCGGCCAAGGCCAGGGAACGTGCCGGCAATCCGGCGGCGCATACGGAGCTCGCCTGCCGGATCCTGTGCGGCTGTGCCGCGGCGAGTGCGGCGGCGGTGACCGACCAGGTACTGGCCGCACTACCATCCGGGCCGGAGCCGGCCTACGCGCGCTGGCGGCAAGGAATTGCCCGGTCCTTTGCCACCACGGGAGAGCCAGCGCAGGTCTAAATGCGGAACCAGAAACCCGAGGCCTGCAAGGGTGCGCGCCAGGTATCAGACCGGCATTGCCGGGAGGTGAGACAAATGACCGACCCCATCCATCGACCGACCGCTCGACCCCGCTGGCTACGCCGCAACGCCAGCGCGCTGGTCTCTGCCGTGCTGATCCTCGGCGCCTACGGCTTCGCGCGTCCACCGCATCTAGGCGATCAGGAGCACGCGCAGCTCGCGGCCCGCTTCGCGTTCACGCCGACGGTGCTGCCGGACCTGCCCGGCGCGACCCTGCACCGCGTGCGCGAGGTAAGCCCAAATCTCGAGCATATCTCGGGCTGGATCTCCGCGGTGGGGGCGTCGCTGGCCATCAATGATTTGGACGGCGATGGCCTGGCCAATGATCTGTGCTGGGTCGACGTGCGCGTCGACCGAGTGCTGATCGCGCCGGCCCCCGGCACCGGGGCGCGCTTCCCGCTGACCGCGCTTGACCCAGCGCCGCTGCGCTACGACCACAGCATGGCGCCCATGGGCTGCCTGCCAGGCGACATGAATGAGGATGGCCGTACCGATCTGTTGGTCTACTACTGGGGCCGCAGCCCAATCGCCTTTCTGCGGCGCCCCGATGGCGGCTTCACCCCCCGGGAGATCGACGCCAACGGCGAGCACTGGTACACCAACGCCGCGACCTTTGCGGACATCGACGGCGACGGCCACCCGGACCTGATCATCGGCAATTACTTCCCGGACGGCTCCGCGGTTCTGAACCCGAATTCCACCGATGCAGAGGCGATGCAGCACTCCATGTCGCGGGCCTTCAACGCCGGCAAGAACCGTCTACTGCTATGGCAGTCGGCGCAGGCGGGGGAGGCGCCCAGGGTAAGCTATCGGGATGCCAGCGACGCATTCGATCCAGAGGTGGTGCGCGCCTGGACGCTTGCAGTCGGCGCCGCCGATCTCGACGGCGATCTGCTGCCGGAGATCTACTTCGGCAACGACTTCGGCCCGGATCGGCTGCTGCATAACCGCTCCACGCCCGGACACCCGGTCTTCGCCCGGCTGGAGGGCGAGCGCGGCTTCGCGCTGCCGGCCTCAGCGGTGATCGGGCGCGATTCCTACAAGGGAATGGGCGCCGACTTTGGCGACATCAACGGCGACGGCATGCTGGACATCTACGTCAGTAACATCGCCACCCCCTTCGGTCTCCAGGAGAGCCATTTCCTATGGCTCAGCAATGGTAACCCCGCCGCCATGCGCGAGGGTCGCGCGCCGTACGAGCACGGCGCCGAGCGCCTCGGTCTGGCACGCAGCGGCTGGGGCTGGGACAGTCGGCTGGCGGACTTTGATAACGACGGCGTGCTCGAGGCGGTGCAGGCCACCGGCTTCCTGAAAGGAGATGTCAACCGCTGGCCGGAGCTGCAGTCGCTGGGCACCAGCAACGACGAGCTGCTCAAAGACCCGCGCTTTTGGCCCAAGTTCCAGCCTGGCGCCGACCTGAGCGGTCACGAACCCAACGCCTTCTTCGTCCGCGCCGCCGATGGCCGCTATTACGATCTCGCCGCAGCGCTCGGTCTTGACGACCCCGTGGTGACGCGCGCGGTGGCCATCGCCGATGTCGACGGCGACGGCGACCTGGACTTCGGCTTCGGCAACCAGTGGGAGCCGTCGGTATTCTTCCGCAACGACTGCCCGGACTGTCGGCGCTCCCTGCAGCTGCGTCTGCTGCTGCCGCTGACGACGCAAGCCGAAACCCAGGTGCTTGACGCCGAAGCCGGACAGGCGGCCAGCGGCGCACCGGCGCGCCCGGCCATCGGTGCCAGCGCGCGGGTGCACTTGCCGGACGGTCACATGCTGGTCGCACAGGTGGACGGCGGCAACGGCCATTCCGGCAGCCGCGCCCCAGAACTGCACTTCGGCCTCGGCGACCTGCCCACGGATGCCGCTCTGCGCGTCGATCTCCACTGGCGCGACGCCGAAGGCGCCCGTCACCAGCAAACCCTCGACCTCGCGCCCGGTCGCCACAGCGTCTACCTGGGTAGCCCCAACAGCCGGAGCTGATGCCATGTACCTGCCAATCTCCTCGCTGACCTTTTACCCGAAGCACGATCCGCGCCGACGCCTGTTCGCGCTTTGGTACTTCTCCATCCTGATCACGATTTGGTGGGTCGGGGGCATTCTGTGGCTCGGCTTCGAGCAGTCTTGGCTGCAGTTCGCGGTCGGCATCGGCGTCACTCTGGGCCTGCAGCTCGGTCTGATGTGGGTGCATTGCCGGGCGCTCGGCCATTCGACGCCCTGGGCCGGTGGGCGGCGGGACCTGATGAACTTCCTGCTGCCGGCCTATCCGCCCGGCGTTGCCATCGTGATGCTGCTGTTCCCGAACGAACAACTGTGGCCCATCATCTTCGCAGCGACACTGTCGATCGGATCCAAGTCCCTGTTCCGGGCGCCCATAGGGCACGGCCGCACCCAGCATGTGTTTAATCCGTCCAACTTCGGCATCACGGTCGTGCTGTTTCTGTTCCCCACCGTGGTCGGGCTGGCGCCGCCGTATCACTTCACCGAGAACATCACCGGGATCTGGGACTGGGCCTTACCCGGTCTGGTGCTGGCCTCGGGTTTGCTGGTGCATTCCATATCCACCGGTCGGCTGCCGCTTATCGCCGCCTGGCTGGCGGGCTTTGTCGCCCAGGGGCTGCTGCGGGCGCATTACTTCGACACGCCCATGCTGGCGCCGATCGCGCCAATGACCAGCGTCGCGTTCATCCTGTTCACCCTCTATATGCTGCCGGACCCGGGAACCACCCCGCTCAAGGTACGCGCGCAAGTCATATTTGGGCTTGCGGTGGCCGCGGTGTACGGCCTGATCCAGGTGAACCACGTGCTGTTCGGCCTGGTGCTGTCGCTGACACTAGTGTGCGGTATGCGCGGGCTGTGGCTTTGGGCCCAGGCTTGGGCGATATCGGCGTCGGACGCCCGCGCGGCTGCGCCGATCGGTGCCAAGGCCTCGGCGGCGCTCGCGTCGCACCCGCGGGAACGCAGCGCCGGCTGAGGCCGCGCCGACCGGGGGCTATCGAGGTCATCTGAATGGAGCAGTTGTGCATGAACCAGGGGATCGCCGTCGTCGGCCTCGCCTGCCGCTATCCCGATGCGGCTAACCCGCGTGAACTCTGGGAGAACGTGCTCGCCAAGCGTCGCGCCTTCCGCCGGCTACCCACGGCGCGCCTGGATCTGGCCGACTATCCGGCCGATGATCCCGATGGTATCAGCGTCGAGCAGGCGGCGGTGCTGCGTGACTATAAGTTTGACCGGGTACGTTTTCGCGTTACCGGGTCCGGCTATCGCAGCGCCGACCTAGCCCATTGGCTGGCCCTGGAGGTGGCGAGCGAGGCCTTAGCCGATGCCGGCTTTCCGGAAGGCCGCGCGCTGCCGACGGAGCGCGCCGGGGTGCTGCTCGGCAATACCCTGACCGGTGACGGCTCCCGCGCCAATCTGATGCGCCTGCGATGGCCCTATGTGCGGCGCGTGCTGTCCGCCCGGCTGGCCGCGGAGGGCTGGTCGGTAGAGCGCAGCACCGCCTGGCTGGCCGAGCTGGAGGCCGAGTACAAGGCGCCCTTCCCACCTCTGGACGAGGAGTCCCTCGCTGGCGGCCTATCCAACACCATCGCCGGGCGTATCTGCAATCACTTCGACCTGCGCGGCGGCGGCTTCACAGTTGACGGCGCCTGCGCGTCATCTTTGCTGGCGGTGGCTCAAGCCTGCTCGGCGCTGACCGCCGGCGATCTGGACCTGGCCCTGGCCGGCGGCGTGGACCTGAGCCTGGATCCCTTCGAACTGGTCGGCTTCTCGCGTACCGGCGCGCTCAGCAACACCGACATGCGTGTCTACGATCGCCGCGCCGATGGTTTCTGGCCTGGCGAGGGCTGTGGCTTCGTCGTTCTGTTGCGGGCGGCCGATGCGCTGGCCCTGGGCCTGCGTAGTTACGGGTTGATCCGCGGCTGGGGCATCGCGTCGGATGGTGGCGGCGGCATCACCCGTCCGGAGGCGGACGGCCAGCGCCTGGCGCTGGAGCGCGCCTATGCCCGCGCCCGCTACAGCATCGCCGACTGCGCCCTGATTGAGGGCCACGGCACGGGCACTAGCGTCGGTGACAGCGTGGAGCTTAAGGCCCTCAATCAGGCCCTCGCGGCGGCCGGGGCAGACCCGGCACGGCCACTGGCGATCGGCTCCATCAAAGCAAACATCGGTCATACCAAGGCCGCCGCCGGGATCGCTGGGCTGCTCAAGGCGTTGCAGGCCCTGAACGCCCAGATTCTGCCACCAGCCACCAATTGCACTGATCCGCACGCTGAGCTGAACGGTCCCAAGAGCTGCCTGCGGTCGTTGTCGCGGGGGTGCCCCTGGCCCCTAGACCGGCCACTGCGCGCCGGGGTCAGCGCCTTCGGCTTCGGTGGCATTGATGTGCATGTCACTGTCGAAGGGGCCGCGACCACCCGTCGGATGGGCCTGACCGACACGGATCGACGGCTGTTGCATAGCCCCCAGGACACGGAGCTGTTTCTGCTCCACGGCGCCGATGCCGCCGCCCTCGCCGAACGCGCACGCGACCTCGCCGAGACCGCTGGCGGGCTGGCCTTCGCCGAGCTAACCGACCTTGCCGCGGCGCTCGCCCGCGCGCAGATCGGCGCTGGCGGCATGCGCGCCGCGCTGCTGGCCTCGAGCCCGGGGCAGCTCGTCGAGCGCCTCCTGCGGCTCGCCGACGCGATCACCGCCGGCGTGCGCCGCAGCCTCGATGCCGACGCGGGCGTGCTGCTCGCCGAGCCGAGCGCGACGCCGCGCATCGCCTTCCTGTTCTCCGGCCAGTCGGCGCCGGTGCTCTTGGAGCCGGGGGCCATGGGTCGGCGCTTCCCGGCCATTGCGGAGCTCTATCGCGCGGCGGAGCTGCCGGCGCTGGACGACGGCAGCACCGCGGTCGCGCAGCCGGCCATCATCGCCGGCCAGCGCGCCGCGCTCGAGCTGATGGCGCACTTAGGGATTCAGGCCGAAGTGGCGCTTGGCCATAGCCTCGGCGAGCTGACGGCCCTGCACTGGGCCGGCGCGATGGACGGCGACACCCTGCAAGGGCTCGCGCGGCTGCGCGGTCGGTTGATGAGCACGGTCCCCGGCCCGCTGGGCGGCATGACCGCGGTGCTCGCCGACGCCGATGCGGTGGCCGACCTGCTCGCCGCGGTCGATGATCCGCGGCTGTCGGTGTCCTGTTACAACTCGACCAGTCAGACCGTGGTCTCCGGCCCCGTCGCCGCCGTGGACGGATTCACCGGCGTTTGCCTGGAACAGGGGCTGCGGGCGCAGCGTCTGGCGGTGGGCCATGCCTTCCATTCACCGTTGATGGCGCCGGCCCGCGCCGAGCTGCGCGCGGCCATCGAGGCTGCCGCTCTGGCGCCCTTGGCCCGGCCGGTGATCTCCACGGTGAGCGCGGATCTGCTGCCGGCGGATGTCGACCTGTCGGCCCTGCTGGGCGCCCAGTTGACCTCGCCGGTGCGCTTCACCGAGGCCGCCCGACGATTGCTTGGCTGGGGTCAGGGGGTGGGTTCTGTCAAGGCGCCGGACCTGTGCCTGGAGCTCGGGCCCGGACAGGTTCTGACGAGCCTGCTCGGCGAGCTGACGCCGGACGCCCCGGTGCTGTCCGTAGACAGTGCCGGCAAGGCCCTGGCGCCGCTGTGGCTGGCGCTCGGCGCGGCCTGGGTGGTGGGCGCACCGCTGCGCCGCGAGCGGCTGTTCGACGACCGCTTGACCCGCCCCTGGGCGCCGCTGGGGGCGCCGAAGTTCATAACCAGCCCCTGCGAGCAGGCGCCCAGACCCGACGCGGACCGGCGCATCGCCCGTCCCGCAATCCGGCCCATCGGCAGTGCGGAGGCCGCTCCGTTACTATCTTCCGCGCCGGCAGCCAGCGACGGGGATGATCCGCTGGAGCTGTTGCGCGCCGTGGTCGCGGCCAAGACCGAACTGCCCGCCGAGGCGGTCACGGACGACAGCCGCCTGCTGGTGGACCTGCATCTGAATTCCATCAGCGTCGGCCAAATCGTCGCCGAGGCGAGCCGCCGGCTC
>JGI12048J13642_11083308_pt1 | contig 13047 bp, 10 predicted proteins | sample ElkSlonscriptome_16_FD_13642 | JGI IMG/M metagenome (IMG submission 13642) | reverse complement strand
CGTAGTCAGATTTCTCGCTCCTCCCTACTCTTCAGCAGTTCATTTTGAGAAAGGATGGCCCTTTTCCCGGGACGTGGGCGGTCGTCTGCGTTTCAGGGGAAAAATCAGATATTGATATTACAGACAGCCGCCGCCCGAGCCGCTGCAGGCACCGGTGGCGCAGGGACTTTTGCGGCCCTTGAGAACGGTGGTCGGACGGTTTTCGTAGACGGTGCGGAGGCCTTCATCGATCAAACCTGATGCCTCGATCACCGATATTCCAAAGCTGTCAAGCACCTCTCGGGGGCTTTCGCCGGCACCGCTGCAGAGAATGGCCCTGCAGTCGCCCAGTAATCTGGCCAGCCTGTGCCATCTCTTCAGGCCGCCTCCCTGGTTTGGGGCGCTGCGGTTCTCCACCAGTCGGAAGCCCTTCTGGTCCTGCTCCCAGATGTACCATTTGGTGGCTTCGCCTAAGTGGAGATTGATCAGAACACCCTCTCTGCTGGCGACGGCCACATAGGAACGCTGGGCAGGAGGCGTATCAGGGGTGGCGGCGCAGGCACTCAGGCAGCTTCTGAATTCGCGGGTCCTGTCGTCATCGAGCAGGCCGACGGCGTCGGCCCGGCAGCGGGTACAGTGACGCATCTGCGGCAGATAACGCTCGGCCTTTTTCCTGATGTCTTCCATGGCAACCTTGTCCGGCTGATCGATGCCGGCGAAAGGGGTGTTGACATTGGGGAACATGGCCATGCAGTTGAACAGATCCACGCCCAGTTGCTGCATTTTCTCTGCTACCTCTTCGATATGGTGGTCGTTGATACCGGGGATGACAATGCAGTTGACCTTGACCGTGAGCCCGCAGGTCTTGAGTTTGGCGATGGCGGCGAGCTGGCGATCAAGGATCAGCCGGGCTGCCTGAAGTCCGCGGTAGACGATTTTGCCGTCGGCGACCCAAGAGTAGATTTTCTTGCCGATCTCCGGATCGACGGCGCAGACGGTGATGGTGACATGCGAGACGTTGAGACCTGCAAGCTCGTCTATGTAGGGTAAAATGCCCATGCCATTGGAGGAGAGACAGAGCAGAATGTGCGGATGCTTCTGGTGGATATGCCGCAAGGTCGCCATGGTTTCCTCACCGTTGGCAAAGGGGTCGCCAGGGCCGGCAATGCCGGCAACGGTGATGCGCGGTTCCATTTCCAGCACCCTGTCCATATACACTCCGGCCTGTTCAGGAGTCAGCACGGTGCTGGTAACTCCCGGCCTTGATTCATTAACGCAGTCGTATTTGCGATCGCAGAAGTTGCATTTGATATTGCACTTCGGCGCCACCGGCAGGTGGACCCGACCGTACTTGCCTTTGGCTTCGGCGTTGAAGCAGGGATGCTGCTTATGGTCTGTGCTCTGTCGTGTTTCCATGATTTTCATCCTCTTGCAGAAAAAGAGTGTATCACATATAGCTGTAGCCGACGGGGGAGGTGTCCTGCTTGTGGGCTATGACACTGTTGGCTATGGTGTCGAAAAGCTGCTGGGCGCCCTGGTATCCAAGGTGCAGCAGACGCTGGCCGCCGACGCGATCGTGGATGGGAAAGCCGACCCGGATAAGAGGGATATTGTGCTGTCGGGCAAAGCTATATCCTTTGGAGTGACCGACCAGCAGGTCGACTTCGAGTGATTGCACCATCTCCTCAATGTCATAGAAATCGACGTTTTCCATGACGATGGGGGCTTCTTCGGTCATGCCGGCAACGACACTGGTTACCGCCTGTTTGAATGCGCCGCTTTTGCCGCCGGAGGCGCAGAGAACGGGCTGGATGCCTATTTCCGCAAGGAAAGAGGCCAGGCCAACGACTATGTCCTCCTCGCCGTAGATCACCGCCCGCTTGCCGAAAATATACTTATGACCGTCAACCATGGCATCGACCAGCCGTCCCCGCGCGGCCGTGTGCCGGGCGGGTAGGTCCAGGCCCGTGACCGTTTTCACCGTTTGAAAAAATGTGTCGGTGAGGCGGATGCCGATGGGCAGATCTGTTTGCAGCAGAGGTGTTTTGTGACGCTGCTGCAAAAATGTTCCGGCGGTGTCCCGAGGCAGGGTGGAGCCCAGTTCTATGGTTGCCCTGGCTCCGCTCATGCTGCGGATGGCGGAGATGGGTGTGCCACCTTTGGGGATCAGCGGGTAGTCGTCCAGCGCCGGCCCATCGAGCGTGTCGGAGTAGTCGGGCAGCAGGGTGCAGTCGGTGCCCATTTCCTCGAAGACCTCCCTGAGGTAGCGAATATCGGCAGCGGAAATGAAACCGGAAAGCAGATTAACGCTGTCGTTGGCTGGTGCCACTTCGCTCAGCTGCTCGACGGCGGCTTTGACGGCGCCGTGAAAGCCTTCCATATGCGTCCCGGCATAGCTTGGTGTTGAGACTTCGATGATGGTCGGCGAATCTTCGGTGTCGAACTCTTCTCTATACTCTTTGAGAATATGAGCGACATCATCGCCTATGGTTTCGGTGAGACAGGTGGTGGCGACGCCGATGAGCTGCGGTGCGTATTTGCTGGTGACATTTACCAGGCCGAGCTTGAGATTTGCGGCCCCGCCGTATACCGCCTGTTTTTCCCCAAGCGCAGAGGAGGCGATGTCGATGGGTTCGTTAAAATGGCTGATGATGTAGCGGCGCATGTAGGTGGCGCAGCCCTGGGATCCGTGCAGGAAGGGAACACATCCTTCGATACCGCGGAAGGCCAGCGAGGCGCCCAGCGGCCTGCAGAGCTTGCAGGCGTTGGTTGTGGAGGTGTAGTTTGCTGACATGATTATTTCTCCTCTGTCCGCCGCGGCACGAAATTCCACACCGGACTCATTACCGAAGAGTAGACTTCGCGAGCAAAATTGAGCATGCCTTCGAAGCCGGCGAGCATCTCCTTGCGCTCATGGTTGTGATCGCAGAAGGCGACGCCGAGTTTATAGGCGATGGGGCGCTCTTTGACGCCGCCGACAAAGAGGTCGACCTCCTTTTCCTTGAGAAAGGCGGAGAGTTCCAGAGGATTGGCGTCGTCGACGATGATGGTGCCCTCGTCGGTTATCTCCTCGAGTTCGATATAGTCTTCGGGGGTTCCGGTCTGGGAGCCGACCATGACCACTTCCATGCCGATCAGCCGGAATGCCTTGACCAGCGAAAAGGCCTTGAAGGCGCCGCCGACATAGATGGCCGCCTTTTTGCCCTGCAGGGCAGTTTTGTAGCGCTTGAGTTCCGGTGTGAGCTTTTCGACTTCCTCTTTGACAAGGTTGCGGGCGTTTTCTACAAGACGCGCATCGTTGAAGTGTTCGGTTACGGAATAGAGCGCTTCTGCCATATCTTCGACGCCGAAATAGGAGACCCGTAGTGAAGGTATGCCGTACTTCACGGACATCATGTCGGCCAGGTCCATGGTGGCGCCGGAGCACTGGACAACGTTGAGAGAGGCGCCGTGGCTGCGGCGGATGTCGTCAACCCGGCCGTCACCGGTGATGTTGGCGACGACTTCGACGCCGATTTTCTCGAAATATTGCCGGATAAGCCAGATTTCGCCGGCGAGATTGAAATCTCCGAGGATATTTATTGAATACCTGGAGATATTGCTGATATCGCCCGTGCCCACCAGTTCCCCCATTGCCTTACAGGCAGCCCGGTACCCGGCGCGCTTGTTTCCTTTGAACCCCTCGGACTGGACGGGCAGTACCGGGATGTTCTTTTTGGCCGCCATCATTTTGCAGACCGCCTCGAGATCATCGCCGATGAGGCCGACGATGCAGGTGGAGTAGACGAAGGCCGCCTTTGGCTGGTGGCGGTCGATGAGTTCGTCCAGAGCCTTTTCCAGTTTTTTTTCGCCGCCGAAAATAACGTCGAGTTCCTGCAAGTCGGTGGAAAAGGACAGACGATGCAGCTCCGGGCCGGAGGACAAGGCTCCCCTTATATCCCAGGTATAGACGGCACAGCCGATGGGACCATGCACCAGGTGCAGGGCATCGGCGATGGGATAGAGAACCACCCGCGAGCCGCAGAAGACGCACGCCCTCTGGCTTACCGCCCCGGCCAGGCTGTCCTTGTTGCAGTCGATGCTGCCGGTATCCTTGCCCTTGCGAAAAATCTGCGCCTGTCGCTGGTCAAGTATTGCTGCTGTTTTCATAGGTACACCTCACTTGAGAACCATTATTGTTCCCTGCTGATCAGCAAGCCCTGTGCCAGTAAGATAAATTTTAAAATATGGTGTTATACCAAGGAGAAGAGGGGACGGTAGAGGAAAGCGGCCGACGGTTGCGACGGTAAGGTGCCGGTATAAAAATGACAAAAATGAAGACAAAACCCCATATGGTAGGAATCGGCGGGGGTATGTTGTATGCACTCGGAGGACGCAGGCGGTGGCTGAACGGTGCCTGGCTGCCGCTATTTTTTGCGCGAGGTGTTGAGAATGATGCGGCAGGCCATGTCCTTGCTCAGGGCAAACCACAGCCAGGTGATAATGGTGTTGAGCCTGTTCTTGAAACCGGCGAGATAGACCAGGTGGACGCCGAGCCAGCCGAGCCAGGGGAAAAAGCCCTTGTAGGTTGTGCCGTTTGGCAACTGGACAATACCCTTTTTCCTGCCGATATTGGCCATGACTCCCTTGTCCTTGTAGGAAAAGGGTTTGGGGAGTCGACCCTTTGCCATTTTCCGGAAGCAGGATGCAAGATAGCTGCCCTGCTGTACGGCGACGGCGGCAAGCTGGGGATGGCCTTCAGCATAGACATCGCTGTCAAAACGGGCGACATCGCCGATGGCGTAGATATTGTCATACCCTTTTACCCTGCCGTATCGGTCGGCGGCTATTCTGCCCTTCTTGTCCACCAGCTCGTCTGCCAGTCCGTCAATGGCGGCGCCGGCAACACCTCCGGTCCAGATCAAAATCTGTGTGGGTATATCGATGGTATCGGTGGCGGTGAGTTCTCCGTCGAAGTGCTCTATCTTCGTGTCAGTAAGTACCTTGACGCCCATGCTTGCGAGATAGCTCCGTGCCTGTTGCGAAGCTTTCTCCGACATGGGGGCGAGGATGCGGGGCAGCATCTCGATCAGGTATATCGAACAAAGATCGCAATCCATATCCGTGTAATCAGAGGACATCACATAGTTTTTGAACTCGGCCACGGCACCTGCCGTCTCCACCCCCGCAGGGCCTCCTCCGGCTATAACTATGGTGGCAAGCTTCTTGATTTCTTCCTCATTGTCAGTGAGTTGAGCTTTTTCCAAATTTTCCAGCAGCCGGTTTCGGATTTCAAGCGCATCACCAATGGTTTTCATAGGCATCGCGTGACGGGCCACGGATTCCATGCCGAAAAATTTGGTTATGGCGCCGCTGGCCAGTACCAGGTAGTCGTAGCGCAGATTACCGGCGTCGGTGACGACATGGCTATCCCGGGCCCGGATCTCCTCGACAGTGGCCATACGGAAGTGAAAGTCGCTATGGGTTCTTTGCAGTTTTCTCAGAGGATAGGCGATGGCCGAGGCTTCCAGTTCGGAGGCCGCTACCTGGTAGAGCAGATGCTGGAAGGTGTGGTGGTTGCTACTGTCAAGAAGAACGATCTGATAGTCGCTGTTTTTCAGTTTCCGTATCAGATTCAATCCGGCGAAGCCGCCACCGACGATGACTATGCGCTTGCGCTGATTATCTGCGATACCGAGGTTATGCGTTTTTCCAAAACTCACTGTTTCTCCATTAAATGATGAATGGTTCCTGTCTCTTAGGGTCAAAGCGACACCGGAGCAGGAGGTACTGGTCTGTGATAAAAAGTATCTTAACCATATAAGTGACACTGTCCAGGCGCAGATCCCGGTGAGTTGGATGCATTGCACCAGGGGGCTTGGCAAAAACGGCGGATGGCACAAAGAAGGAGGCGGGGGAAGTGGAATGTGGTTATCATGGAATAAATGGCTTGTTCTCCCCTTTGCCCTTCGTATATGATGGTAGCGGCTGAGACTGCTGTTGAAGAGGAAGGTGGGCAGGGATGTGCGTCCAGGAGGAGAATGGTGGTCAAACCGTCACCGTCCCCACGGCAAGGTTGTCTGGGTATGGTGCAAGACAGGTGGCATCTTCTCTTTTCGGCAGACGGGATCAGCGGCCCTGGCCTGGAGTCGGTTGCTGGTGGTGATGGCTGATTATAATAGAACCTATCGAGACACATGAAAAAATCGCAAAATTTCTCAATGCCTACGCTCGAGCAGCGTTTCAGTATTCATTATCGTTTTCCGGTGTTCTTTCACAGAAATGTTTTCCGTTGCCACGACGAGCTGCTGGCCTCGGTTTTTGCACGGGCCGGAACCTCGCCGCACAGGTTTTCCTGTTTCATCGACTCCGGCGTTCTTGAGGAAGACCCGGGGCTGATACGCCGCATTGAGGAATATACCCAGCACAACTCGCAGGTGATGCAGCTGTGCGGCCCGGTTACCAGAGTCGAGGGGGGTGAGGCCAGCAAGGCTGATTCGACGGTCGTCGACAGGGTGGTCGAGTATGTCAAGGATTATCGGCTCTGCCGGCATTCCTTTGTTTTGGCCATAGGAGGCGGGGCGGTTATCGACGCCGTCGGCTACGGCGCCGCCATTGCTCATCGCGGCATTCGCCTTATTCGCATGCCGACGACGGTGCTGGCCCAGAACGATGCCGGCGTAGGGGTCAAGAACGGTATCAACGGACTCGGCCGGAAAAATTTCATTGGTACCTTTGCTCCGCCTTTTGCCGTTATCAATGATTTCGATTTTCTCGCAACTCTGCCGCCGCGGGAGATGCGGTCCGGCATCAGCGAAGCCGTCAAGGTCGCTCTCATCAAGGACGACGATTTTTTTACCTATCTCTACGACAACCGGGCCGAGCTGGCTGCCTTCAAGAGCGGTCCCATGGAGGAGATGATCCATCGATGCGCGGCCTTGCACATGAGCCATATCGGCAGCGGCGGCGACCCTTTCGAGCTGGGATCAGCCAGGCCCCTGGATTTCGGTCACTGGTCGGCCCATCACCTCGAAGAAATTACCGACGGCCGCCTCAACCATGGCGAGGCCGTCTCCATCGGCATGGCGCTTGACAGTCTGTACTCCCAGGCCATAGGGCTTATTGGCGAGGAAGATCTGCGGACAATTCTCTCGCTGCTGGCCCAACTGGGTCTGCCGCTGTGGCATTCCTCGCTGGCCCGGCTCGACCTCGAAGGTGCGCTGGGGGCTTTTCAGGAACACCTCGGCGGCGACCTGGCGATAACGCTTTTAACCGGAATCGGCAGCAAAAAAGAAGTGAACTATATAGATTCGGCTATAATGAGAGAGTGTCTGGAAAAGCTGGTGCACTGCCGGCATGAAGCTTTGGGTGCTGCAGATCCGTTAACAACAGCGGCGACGGTCGAAGGCCGGCCGCAGTAAGTTTATTCGTCCTGTAGATTACGGTCATGACCAACAGCAATCACCTGGCAATCAATGGCGACGGGCGGCGGCAAGATGCTGCTGCCAGGCCTTTGACATACTGCACAAACATCCACCCCGGAGAGAGCTGGCAGGAGATTTTTGCAGCCGTCCGCCACTCTGCGCCGATGGTCAAAAAGAAAATATCGCCGCATCGCCCTTTTCCACTGGGGCTGCGGCTCTCCGGCAGGGCCGCCTGGGAAATGGATGGTAATGCCGCAAATGAATTTCATCGCTGGTGCCAACAGGAGGGACTGTATGTTGCCAGTATCAACGGCTTTCCCTACGGCACCTTTCACCATGCTCCCGTAAAGCAGGAGGTGTATCTGCCGGACTGGACTCAGGGCGAACGACTGGAATACACCAAAAAACTTGCGCAACTATTGAGCATCTGGCTGCCCGGGGAGATGGTCGGATCGATATCGACGGTGCCGGTGGGATTTCGCGCCGACATCAGAGACGAAGATTTTGGCATTGTCAGGAAAAACCTGATCATGGCCCTCGATTTTCTCCATCGTCTGGCCGACCAGAGCGGCAAAAACATACTGCTGTCCATGGAGCCGGAACCCGGTTGTGTTCTTGAGAGCGTTGATGATGTCGTCACCTTCTTTGACCGACTCGATCTGCCCGATACCCAGCGGCAGCGACTGGCGATCTGTTACGACTGCTGCCACCAGTCCCTGCAGTTCGAGGATCCGGTAAAATCGCTGGAGCTGCTGGCCGACAACGCCATCTCAATAGGCCATGTACAGGTGTCATCGGCGTTGAGGCTCAAGGATCCGCGGATCGCCCTTCTGTCGCGTTACCAGGAAGAGTGCTATCTGCATCAAACGGTGGGCCGTACCACCGAAGGCCGGCTTTTGCGCTACGATGATCTTGATCAGGCCATTGCCGCAGCGCCCGAGGGTGTCGAGGAATGGCGGGTACATTTCCATGTGCCGGTATTTCTCGACGAAACAGATGAATGCACCTCAACCAGGTTCTTTCTTGAAGAGGTCCTGCCGCTGTTGCCGGCCGGGCCTGTGTTCGAGGTTGAAACCTATACCTGGACCATATTGCCGCCCGAACTGCAGGGCGGCTCCGTAACCGACTGCCTCATTCGTGAACTCGAATGGGTGGCTAAAACCATTGGGAACAGAAAATGAAAGATACCGCCGTAAAGGCAATGTTTGAAACCATTGCCACCGGATACGATTTCCAGAATAGCTTTCTTTCTCTGCGCCGGGATGTCTACTGGCGCAAGGCGCTCGCGGAAATGCTACAGCTCAAGGATGGTGATATTGCCCTTGATGTCGCCGTCGGCACCGCTGAAATTGCACTCTCCATCAGCGGCCGCTATCCCGGCGCCCGCGTCATAGGTGTCGATTTTTCACCGGCAATGCTGAGGGTGGGCAAAAAAAAGATAGAAGATCGCGGCCGGCAGGAACAGATCAGTCTTACCGCCGGCGATGGCCGTTTGCTGCCGGTTCGCAGCAACTCCGTCGAGGCCTTGACCATTTCCTTCGGCATCCGCAACGTCGAAGAGCGGGATCAGGCGCTGGCCGAGTTCTATCGGGTTCTCAAACCGGGGGGACGACTCTATGTCATGGAGTTTTCTTATCCTGACCAGCCGGTACTCTACAAACTCTACCGCTTCTATTTCGATTACATTCTGCCGCCCATCGGCAATCTTATTTCCCGCACCAATTACGCCTACAGTTATCTGGCTGAATCGGTGGACACCTTTCCCGATGACGCCAGATTCCGTGCAGAAATCGAAGCTGCCGGTTTTACGAAGACGGCGATTACTCAACTGACGTTTGGCATCGCTAAAATATATCAGGGCCGCAAGGAGGCACAATGAAAGTCAACTGGCCGGAGAGAATCTGGGTTAACAGTCCGGTGCGCAAATTCGTACAACTGCAGGAGGCCCGATTCTTTCAGAAAATGGACCGGCTCCCACCGGGGGGGAAATGCCTGGAAATCGGTTGTGGCTGCGGGGTCGGCGCACGCATCATCCACGATGCTTTTTCCCCGTCCGCCATCTGTGCCCTCGATGTCGATGTCGAAATGCTGAAGACCGCCCGCCGCAAACTGACGGGCTGGAAAAACATCCCCCTGCATCTGCTCGGCGGTGATGCCCAGGTTTTACCGTTCGCCGATGGTGAATTTGATGCCGTTTTCAATTTTGGTATAATCCATCATCTGGAGGACTGGCAGAATGGTGTTGCCGAGATAGCCAGGGTGCTCAAGGGCGGGGGAGTGTTTTTCTTCGAGGAGATCTATCCGCCCCTGTATGCCAACCCGTTGTTTCGGATCATGCTCGATCATCCCCGGGAGAATCGTTTTCATGGCCCTCAATTCCGGGAGGAGCTGGCCAAGGCGGGACTGGAGCTGCTGGAGGGGTATAAGGAATCGCGCTTCGCCGTGCTCGGTGCCGCCGTCAAGAAGGAGAAAGAATCGGTAGCCTGACTGCCTCCGGTGATCGAGAGCCAAAAAGTTACTGACACACTTAACCCACAAGGGGAAAGCGATGGAATTTTTTCAGGATCATGTTTTTCTCTCCCGCCTGCATTTCGCCTTTACCGCCATGTTTCATATCATCTGGCCGGTGCTTACCATAGGGCTGTCCCTCTTTCTGGTCTATCTTGAAGCCCGCTGGTTGATGACCCGCGACCTTCGCTATTATCATCACGCCCGTTTCTGGATGAAGCTTTTCCTGCTGAATTTTGCCGTCGGCGTGGTCAGTGGGATTCCCATGGAGTTCCAGTTTGGCACCAACTGGAGCGCCTTTTCCCGGGCAGGAGGCGACATCTTCGGCCATCTGCTGGGCTTTGAGGCTTCAATGGCCTTCATGCTGGAGGCCGCTTTTCTGGGCATCATGGCCTTTGGCTGGAAGCGGGTGTCGCCCGGTATGCATTTTTTTGCCACCTGCATGGTCGCCTTCGGCGGCTCGCTCTCCGCTTTTTGGATTATGGCCGCTAATTCCTGGATGCAAACACCGGTGGGCGGTGAGTTTGTCGACGGTAAATTTATCCTCCAAGACACCTTTGCCGCCATATTTAATCCCGATATCTTCTGGGGAACCACTCATATGTGGTTTGCCTGTCTGGAAATTTCCCTGTTCGTCATTGGTGGCATCAGCGCCTGGTACCTGTTGAAAAGGCGGCATACAGAGTTTTTTCTCATGTCTTTCAAGACGATGATTGTGGTAGCGATCTTTATCACTACCATCCAGGTAATTAATGGCGACGGGGCCGGAAAGTCGGTCTTTCACAACCAGCCGGTCAAGCTGGCCGCCATCGAGGCCCACTGGCAGACCAATCCCCCGGACGAGGGAGCGGCCTGGAATATCCTCGCCTGGCCCAACAAGGAGAGGCAGGACAACGTCTGGCAGATTGGTATACCCTATGCCCTCAGTCTCATCACCACCCATACGCCCACCGGTCAGGTGACCGGCCTGCGGGAAGTAGAGCCAGAAGACCAGCCGCCGCTGCTGGTTACTTTCTATTCTTTCCGGATCATGTTTTTCCTGGGGGTTGCCTTTGTGCTCTTGATGCTCTGGTCGGTGTGGGCATGGAAAAAGGGCAGACTGACGGTTGAGAGGGTGGCTGAGCAGAAGCGGCTGCTCTATTCGTGGATGGCGGCCATACCTCTGAGCTATATCGCCATGGAGGCCGGCTGGGCGGTTCGCGAGGTGGGTCGTCAGCCCTGGGTCATCCAGGGGCTGCAGCGCACCGAACAAGGGGTAAGTCCCCTGCCGGCGGCAACCGTGGCGGGGTCGCTGCTCAGTTTTGTAGCCATTTATACCGTGCTGTTTATCGTCTTTATCGTTTTTGCCAAAGGACTGATCAACAGAGGTCCTGACTTCAGCATATATCCCGAGACGGCGGAGAAGTGAAAAACCCGACACTGGTGGAGAGGAAGTCGCATACGAAACAATCATAACAGAGGGGACTTTTGGCCATGGAGATGATAAATGCCAATCTGCCGACAATATGGCTGGGGCTCATCGGTTTTTTCCTGCTCTATTACGCCTTGAGTGACGGTGCCGACCTCGGTATCGGCATCATGGCCCTTTTTGCCGGCAAGAGAAAACGGCAGGAGGAAATGATGCAGGCCATCGAAACCATATGGCACGGCAACCAGACCTGGCTGGTTATTCTTGGCGGCATGCTCTTTGGCGCCTTTCCCCTGTTCTACTCGATCGTTCTTTCAGCGCTTTATATCCCGTTTATTCTCATGCTCATCGGCTTTATTTTCCGCGGCGTGGCCTTCGAGTTCCACGCTGAAGCCAAACGCAGCAAGTCAATCTGGCTGTTTTCCTTCGGTATCGGTAGTCTCATGGCCGCCCTCGGTCAGGGATTCGCCCTTGGTGGACTGCTGGGCGGCATTGATGTCAAGGCCGAATCCTTTGCTGGGACTCCTGCCGACTGGATGAACTGGTATTCGTTTTTCGCCACCATGGGCGTTGTGTTTGGCTATGTCATGTTGGGCGCAGGTCTGTTGATTGCCAGAACCACCGGCGAGGTCCAGCGGCGGAGTTATCGCACGGCCAGGCTGTCGGCCATACTCACTTTGGTGTTCTCTGCCGTGGTCTATATCGGCACCACCATGCTGCATCCGGATATGGCTGAAAAATGGCGTGCCTGGCCGCCGTCGCCGCTGTATCTTTTCTCTTTCCTGACCGTCGGCGCCTTTGTTATGTATTTTCGAAGTCTTGAGCAAAACAGACAGCTGGCTCCGCTGATCTGGAACTGGTGCATACTGATCTTCTCCTTCATCGGCCTTTCCATCGGCCTCTATCCCGGCATGATCCCAAGCGTTGATTCCACCAGCCTCACCGTCAGTGAAGTAGCGGCAAGCGACACCACCCTGCGCTTCATGCTGGTGGTCATGGCCGTGCTGCTGCCGATTATCCTCACCTACACGACCTACAGCTATTGGATTTTCCGGGGAAAAACCAGCGGTGCCGGCTATGGCGAGCACTGATCCTCCTTCACTCTTCCCTCAAGTCAGCATTGTGTTCCCCGGCTGGTTGGGCTCCTGCTGTGTGGATATGTTGGGCAGCACATCCTTGAAGCCGGCTGTATATTCAGGAGGCCAGCCCTTCTGCCTGCAGCGCCTCGATCACCGCCGGCCGCTTGGCGACCCGCTGCTGGAAGATGGTGAGCGCATCAAGGTCGGTGACATCAACGTCGGAGTGGCTGGCCCAGTTGGTCACCGTGAAAAGATAGGCGTCGGCAACGGTGAAGACGGAGCCGGTGACATAGTCCCGTCCCTTGAGCTGCTGTGCCACCCATTCATATTTGCGGCGCAGATTTTTGCGAACGATGGCCTTGGCCTCTTCGGGATATCCGCCGCCGAACAGCGGTGAAAAACCCTTATGCAGCTCCGAGGTGATATAATTCTGCCACTCCAGCACCCGGTAGCGCGAAAGCTCGTCGCCTGGACGTAGCAGATCCTGGCGTTTGGCATGATCGGCAATGTACTGGGCAATCACCGGACCTTCGGTGAGCCGCTGGCCGTCTTCGAGCTCGAGCAGGGGCACCTGGCCGCGGGGACTGATGGTGTAATAATCTGTGCCGTCCTCAAGTTCGTGCTTGCCGAGGTCGACACGCTTGAGGGTGAAGTCAAGACCGGTTTCCCG
>JGI12048J13642_10230279_pt1 | contig 13047 bp, 9 predicted proteins | sample ElkSlonscriptome_16_FD_13642 | JGI IMG/M metagenome (IMG submission 13642) | reverse complement strand
CGGAGTCGAATGACCGACGATCGATGCGCGACTAAGGAAGGGTTCAAGAACAACTCGCACAACTTGCCCGAGAGCCCCTCGCCCCAGCGGGGAGAGGGGTTGGGGTGAGGGGAGAAAGCTGCGACAAGCTGTTGAGGTTGTCGTTGCACTGCGCCTAAGTATTGCGGTACGTCCCCGATTTGCTGAGAGAACCATAAGGCAGTGAGCGCAGGTGACATAGATCCGCCCCCTTTTTTGGTTACAGGGTGGATGCCTGCAGAGCGATTCGCCTTCGGCTGACCCACCGCATCGGTGGAATCTCCCATCGGAGTTCCGCTCCACACCGGCTGTGCCGAAATTGAGCTCGGCCCCTATCCACAGGTTGTGCCGGTTCATCCCCGCGGGCGCGGGGAACACACATCGCCCTGACGTCCGGGGAGTGCCCGGCCTACTCGAAGCACCGCACGCGGATGCCTTGGGGTTCGATGCTCAGGTTCAGGTACTGCATCGCCGGCACCGGGTCCTCGCCGCGCTAGAACCTGGGCTCCCAATCTCATATCGCCCAGGGGTACTTATAACGTATATACTACGTCAGTACAACACAGCGAGGCGCCGATCATGTCCAAGCAAGCCGTCTTTACGATGAAGTTGGAGCCAGAACTGCGTGACGACTTCATGGCCGAGGCCGAAGCCGCGCATCGGCCCGCATCGCAGATCCTCCGCGAACTGATGCGCGAGTTCATACAACGCCAGCGCGAGGCGCGTGCCTATGAGGATTTCCTGCGGGACAAGGTCGAGGCGGCCCGGATGTCGATGCGATCCGGCACGGGCATTCCAAATGATGAAGTCGAGGTCGAGTTCGCCGCGCGGCGCAGCCGTGCAGACCGGTCTTGAAGGTCCTATGGACGCCGGAGGCGCTGCAAGACCGCATCGACGCTTGGGACTACATTGCGAGTGACGACGCGCACGCGGCCGTCAAGATGGATGAAATCTTCAGTAATGCGGCAGCAGGGCTCGCTGACCATCCGATGCTGGGCCAAACTGGGAGGATCCACGGCACCCGTGAGCTGATCCCGCACAAGAGCTATCGCCTGGTCTACGAGATCGACGGAGACAACGTGTGGATCTTGGCGCTGGTGCATACAGCGCGGCAATGGCCGCCATTGCGACTCCAGCCGAAGGATGGCGCTTGAGTGAGGACCGTCCGCTGGGGACCTTGCGCACGCTGAACGCCTCCAGGTGCTTGCCCCGGCTCGGAAGCGGTGATGGCGCCCCACAGGAACGCGCGCGAATCCTGTGGCATACACCAGCTCTCGGCTTTGCTCGATCGCGCGGCGGACATAGGGGTTGCGGACCCCAACAATCTCCCGGGACCTGACAGGCGGACGCCGCCACCAGAGTGCTCAGCCCGAAGGGCTGCTAAAGCGTCGGCGGGTGCCGCGGCAGCAAAGTGGCAGGAGAGGCGGCAGGCCCCGCAGGCCTGCTCGGGGACTTCCGCGAGCACCCGCGGACCGGCCTTGCGGTGCAACCTCCGGGGGTGCGGTCGCAGAGATGCAATCGGCACCAGGACTCGGTGGGGCGCCTGACGGCTCGGGCGCGGCGCGAGGCGAAAACCAGACCCGTCCCTATTTCTTTGCATCCCCGCGGGCGCGGGGAACACGCCCGGTCGTCGATCGTCACTAGCGCGGGCGGCGGTTCATCCCCCCGGGGGCGGGGAACACGACAGGCAGGGATTTGTGACGGGATCCTGTCGGTCTCGAGCCGGTTGTCTTCCCAACTAGTGCAGCGCTGTGGAAGACTCGAGACCGTTCGGGCTAGGGTCCGCCGTGCGGGCCGTAGCCGACGCCTGTCGGCACGCTCGATACCGCGAGATATCGTCCAAGCTGGCGCTGCACCTGATGCGGCGACAACGGCGGGCCGAAGGCGCAGTTGTAGTAAGGGGCGATGCAGCGCAGAAACATCACCTCGCTCGCCTCGTCCGATCTGAGCTGCCAAACGAGCTCCTGGAACAGCGGGTCCGAGCAGCTGGTCATCATGGGCATGGCGGGGATGTACGTCGTCGGGTCCCGGAGCACGCGGCTGCCGATGCCGGTCACCTCCAGCGTTCCGCCGGTAAGCCGTTGAGCCGACGTGCCGGAGACGTCTCTCACCTCCAGCTCGCAATAGGGCTCGAGCTCGCTGCTGGCGCTGACGAGGCGCCCGTCCTGAAACGTTGCATGGGCTCGCCCCGGCGGAACCAGGATCGGGGCCGTGATCCTCAGCGACAGCCCCGTGGCGTCAGGCCGCTGCTCCAGGGCGCAGCCGACCGGCCCGGCGGCGAGCGCCACCGCGAGCGCTACCGTGCGGCAGATCCGATGACCGATCCAGCGACCGGCTGCCGCAGCGAGTCCTCGCCTCATCTCGTTGATCCTCGGGCGATCGCCGTCCATTCGGTCTACCTCGGTTGCCAGTCCACGCGGTCTTACATGGTCGCAGAGCGGCGCAAGACGGCGGATATATTGAAGGTTGCTAAAGTCATCGCAGAAGGCTCGCTGCGACACGCTGCAAGGACGTCCGTGTCAGCTCGACGGCGGGATCCCTCCCGCCGACTGCGCCGTGACGCGAGCGGTGCATTGGCACCCGGCGTCGGTTGAAATGCACCACCCGCGTCGGGCCGAGCTGCTGATACGCAGCGGCTGCAGCCCGTTGGTGGATGCGCGATGCCTGCCCGCCCTGCGGCATCCGTGTCGTGTTCGCACGCTGCGGAGACCGAGCCGCCGGGCCGGACCTGGCCCCAGCGCGTAAGCGTCGATCGGCCATCGCGCGGGCGCGCGCGACAGTCGCGCCCGTGGCTGTGTGGCACAGGTTTCGCCTAGCTGGCGGCAACTGTCCCATCCGCCAAGGATCATCCCGCATGACCGTCCAGCTCGCATTGTCGCTGGCGCTCGGACTCTCGGTTCTCGGCTTCTTCCTCGGCTACCGTCGTGCTTGGGCGATCGGCGGGCGCAGCCGCAAGGACCTTCATTCTCTGCCGCGCTACCACGGCCTCTGGGTGCTGCTCTGCATGCTGCTTCCGGCGCAGGCGTTCGTCCTGCTCGGGCTGGCCGTCGAGGGGCCGCTGATCGATTGGCTCGTCCTGCAGAGCGTACCGGCGGAGCTGACCGAGGAGGAGAATCGCTCCCTCGTGCTGGCGCGCATCGCGAACCTCGCCGCGGACGAGGGACTCATCGGCGATGTGGCGCCGGCCGAGCGCGAAGCGGCGGAGCTGCTGACCACGCTGCGCAGCGGGGCCGACTGGGTGCTCGGCGGTGGCGCCATCGCGTTGGCCTTCGCCGGCGGGGTCTTCGCGCTGCCGCGCATCGATCAACGGTTCCGCGCCCGCAATTGGAGCGAGCGGATCATCCTGTGGCTCCTCGCGCTCTGCTCCGTCGTCGCCATTCTGACGACGATCGGCGTGGTCTTCTCCCTGCTCTCGGAGGCCCTACGCTTCTTCGCTGAGGTCAACCCGCTGGCGTTTCTGTTTGGGCTCCAATGGAGTCCGCAGACCGCGATCCGCGCCGGTCAGGTCGGCTCGGAAGGGGCCTTCGGCATGGTGCCGGTCTTCGTCGGCACGCTGCTGATCGCCAGCATCGCGCTCATCGTCGCCGTGCCGATCGGCCTCTTGGCAGCGATCTACATGGTCGAGTTCGCACCTGCCTCGGTGCGCTCGGCGACGAAGCCGATCATCGAGGTCCTCGCCGGGGTACCGACCGTCGTCTATGGCTTCTTCGCGGCCGTCACGGTCGGACCCCTTCTGAGCGAGATGGGCGCGGCGGTCGGACTCGATGTCAGCTCGGAGTCCGCGCTGGCCGCCGGGGGGGTCATGGGAATCATGATCATCCCGTTCATGAGCTCACTCTCCGATGACGTGATCGGCTCCGTGCCGTCAAGCCTGCGCGAGGGCGCCTACATGCTCGGGGCCACCAAGGGCGAGACGATCTTTCGCGTGATGCTGCCGGCGGCGCTGCCCGGACTCGTCAGCGCGGTGGTGCTGTCGGCGAGCCGGGCGCTCGGCGAGACGATGATCGTCGTCATGGCCGCGGGGCTGTTCGCGAATCTGACCGTCAACCCGCTGGAGGCGGTCACGACGGTGACCGTGCAGATCACGACGGTGCTGACGGGGGACCAGCCGTTCGACAGCCCAACGACGCTCTCGGCGTTCGCCCTCGGACTGACGCTGTTCTTCGTCACGCTATCGCTCAACCTCTTCGCGCTCCGCGTCATGGAGCGCTATCGGGAGCGTTATGACTGACAAGAACCCCAATGTCTCGGCCTACGAGGGGCCGCGCTTTCTGCGTCGCGTGCGCCGGCGAAGGCGGCGGGAACGGCTCCTCGAGGGGGCCGGGATCGCGGCGATCGCGATCGCGATCGGCATGCTGTTGACCCTCTTCGCGACGATCGTCATCCAGGGTCATAGCGCCTTCGTGCAGACGCGCATCGGGCTGCCGATCCATTTCGAGCCAGACACGCTCGGCACAGGCGGCAGCGACCGGGAGGCCTTGCGCGACGCCGACTACCGCGACCTGGTGCAGCAGGGACTCTACGAGCTGCTGGGGCGGCCCGATGAGCGCGGTGCCCGAGAGGCGATGCGCGCCTTGCTGAGCCGCGAGGCCAGCTTCATCGTGCGCGATCAGGTGCTCGCCGATCCGACGCGCATTAGCACCCAGCGCACGGTCTGGCTGCCGGCGGCAAGCGAGGTCGACCTGATCGTCAAGGGCGTCGCACCGCAGGAGGTGCCGGAGTCCGATCGGCTCGTATCGGATCGCCAGCTCGCCTGGATCGACGAGCTGCGCGCCGCGGGCCAGCTGAAGACCGTCTTCAACACCGACTTCTTCACGAACAATGACAGCCGTGAGCCGGAGGTCGCGGGCATCTATGGCGCGGTGATCGGCTCGGCGCTGATGCTGATGGTCACGCTCGGCGCGACCCTGCTCGTCGGCATCTCAGCGGCCATCTACCTCGAGGAGCTCGCCCCGCGCAATCGCTGGACTGATCTGATCGACGTCAACATTCGTAACCTGGCGGCACTGCCGTCGATCCTCTTCGGCCTTCTCGGGCTGGCGATCTTCATCCGTCTCTTGGGCGTACCGCGATCGACGCCGGTCGTCGGCGGGCTGGTCCTCGCGCTCCTCGTGCTGCCGACCATCATCATCGCCGCCCGGGCGGCGATCAAGGCCGTCCCGGACTCGCTGCGTGAGGCAGCCCTGCAGCTCGGCGCCTCGCGTATGCAGACGATCTTCCTCACGGTGCTGCCGAATGCCCTGCCCGGAATCCTGACGGGCACCATCATCAGCATGGCCGAGGCGCTCGGGGAGACAGCGCCGCTGCTGATGGTCGGGATGGTCGCCTTCATCGCCGAGACCCCGAGCGGCTTCACCGACTCGGCCGCGCCGCTGCCGGTGCTGATCTACCTCTGGTCGACAAGCGCGGAGCGGGGATTCCAGGAGAAGACGGCGGCCGCCATCATCGTGCTGTTGGCGTTCCTGCTGGTCATGAACGCGCTGGCGATTTGGCTGCGCATGCGCACACAACGGAGGGGATAGACGATGGCTGAAAGCGAAGTGTCCGAGGCGAGCGACATCAAGGTACGCGCCGAGGGTGTCGATGTCTTCTATGGTGACCACCACGCGATCAAGGATGTGACGCTCGATGTGCGCCGCCGGGAGGTCCTCGCCCTGATGGGTCCGTCGGGCTGCGGCAAGAGCACCTTTCTGCGCTGCCTCAATCGCATGAACGATTATGTCGACGGGGCCCGGGTCAAGGGCCGGATCACGCTGGACCAGGCCGACATCTACGATCCGGCGATCGACCCGGTGCAGGTCCGCGCACGGGTTGGCATGGTCGCCCAGGTGCCCAATCCGTTTCCCAAATCGGTCTTCGACAATGTCGCCTTCGGGCCGCGGCTGCACGGCCTGTTCGACTCGCGCGACGAGCTGACCGGGCTGGTCGAGGAGAGTCTTCAACGCGCCGGGCTATGGGACGAGGTCCGCGATTACCTCGAGCGACCGGGCACGAGCCTGTCCGGTGGCCAACAGCAGCGTCTGTGCGTGGCACGGGCCATCGCGAATCGCCCGGATGTCCTGCTGATGGACGAGCCGGTCTCGTCGCTCGATCCGAAGGCCGCAGCGATCGTCGAAGACCTGATTCAAGAGCTCGCCGAGCAATATGCGATCGTCCTCGTGACGCATAGCATGGAGCAGGCCAAGCGCATTGCCGACCGCACCGCCTTCTTCTACGTTGGCGATCTCGTCGAGGTCGCCGACACGCAGCAGCTCTTCGAGAATCCCCGAGAAGAGCGCACCCGGCGCTATATGGCCGGGGTCTTCGGCTAAGCGCCCTCGAGCGCTCACTCTCGCGCGCCGAGCGGTTGCGCGCGCCTACTCGCCGGGGCGACGCGGACGCCGAGGATGGACGTGTGGGTGCGCTCGGTGAGCTGTGGTCGAGACCGTACCTGGGTCTTGCCTTTTGCTTTTTTGGCTGCACGAGCGATGCCGCTGACCCGCGCGTAATGCAGACCAAAATGGTTCCCGATTCCTTTCAGAGTGCAGCCGCCGCTGCCGTACGCTGCGGCAATGGCTTGGTTTCGATCGGGGTACAGGCGGACGTACTCGGCCAGCGGCTTGGCGGCGCTGCGCGAGGGGGACTTCGCTGAAGTCCCGGTCCTTCGGCACCCGGCGGATGAGTTTTTCAACGAACGCGTCCGATCCGAGAAAGACCTGTTGCTTCAACTGTTCCCAAGGGCCGGGCTGTCCGATGCCCTCGGCGACGAAGCGTTGATAGCGAGCGACGGCAGCCTCTTCGCTCGAGCCAAAGGCCGACAACAACCAATCCCCGCACAGCCAATCCGGACATTGTGCCTGATTCGTCGTCGCACGCGCGCGTGCCAGCCTGAGGTCGATCTCCAGGTGCTGCTGGATGATCTGGTAAAGGATGTTGTGCTCGGGACGGCGGCGGCAGTACGGAGCGGCTTGGCATCCCTGCGCGGCGACGGCCATGTTGGCGTGCGGATGGAGGCCACGCGAAAACAACACATATGTACAGAATAGCAGGCCGTTGCCGGTTGGGCGTGTCGAAAGGCGGTGCGGGCGAATGCGGCGACGCGTTCGTCCGGCGCATCCTTGAGGGCGGTATCGCGCACATGCACCGCATCGTGACCACGGCGCTCCAGTACATCCGCCGCGGACTGGGGCATATTGGCGTTGAGCAGGAACCTCATGCGGCGCAGGGCAAGGGGTGGAAGGACTCCTCCTGCACCAGCGAGCCCGCAAAGGCCAGCGCCGCCTGGATGTCCTCCCGCGTCACATCGTACTCAACCTCGATGTCCTCGAAGCTCATGCCGCCGGCAAGGCTTCCGGCGATGAGCGCGACGGGGACGCGAGTGCCTCGGTTCACAGGTTTGCCGTGACAGACGCGGGGATCGATGGAAACAGATGGGCGTGTGAATCGCCTCACGGTCGCGCGGCGCAGCTGGCACAGATTCGGCGCATTGGGTCACATTCGGAGCCGTTCGGCTCGCCTAGGATGCCCCCAGAGATCCGGCGCGCAGGCCAGCACTAGGGTGGCGTCCGCGCAGCCTAGGCAGCCCTTAGATTTGACTGGAGGCGAGATGGACAGTGCAGGTCGGCGTGGTCTTCTTGGCCGCATGAGGCTCGGGAAGAAACTGCTTCTGGCGTTTCTTGTCGTCGGGGTCGTCCCCTTTGCTGCGGTGAGCTTCTTCTCGGTCCTCAAGGCCAGCAATGCGCTCTCCGGCCAGGCATTCGATCAGCTCACCGTCGTGCGCGAGATCAAGAAGTCACAGATCCAAGGTTTCTTCCGCGCGCGCGAAGCGGATTTGGGCGTTCTATTGGAGACGATCCGGTCCCTCCAGAACGCTGCATTCACCAAGCTCGCTACGGTACAGGAGCTCAAGAAGTCCCAATTGGAGTCCTATTTCGCCTCTATGCAGGCACAGCTTGCGACACTCGGCGGCGATCCATTCATCCGCGAGGCGCTTGGCGATTTCGCTCAGGCGTACGAAGCGGCCGGCGAGACAACGCGTACCCCGACTTATCTCGCCCTCGCCGAGGACGTCGACCCGCGGATGCGCGATATTATGCACCGCTATGGTTGGTACGACATCTTCCTGATTCAGCGGGACGGCGACATCGTGTACACGGTGGAGCGCGAAGCCGATCTCGGGATGAGCATCCCGCTGAGTGATCTCAAGGATTCCGGGCTTGGCAAGGCATTCGCCCAACTGGTCGGCGCACAGGACGGCCATATTGCGGTTGCCGATTTTGAGCCCTACGCCCCCGCAGGCGGGCAGCAGACCGCCTTCATGATGACCCAGGTGCGTGATGCCGACGGGTACCTGCTCGGTGCGCTCGCCTTCCAGGTCCCCACCGATCAGACCAACGAGATCGTGCAGCGGCGCGACGGCATGGGCACGAGCGGGGAGACCTATGTGGTCGGCAACCTGGGCGAGACCGTTGCGTTCCGCAGCGATATGGTGACGATGGGCGAGGGCAAATACGTTGTCGGCTATCCGATTACGACGCCCTACATCCAAGAAGCCATTGCCGGAAACCAGGGCAGCGGAGTCTATACCGACAGCGCTGGCAAACTGGTCTTAGTGGCCTATGCTCCGCTGCAGATCGCCGGACTTGATTGGGCTTGCATCACCAAGATGGATCTTGAGGAGGCGATCGTAACTCAGGCGGCCGAGCAACGCGAGGACTATTTCGCCAAGTATATCGAGCGCTATGGCTACTACGACCTGTTCTTGATCCATCCACAAGGGTCCGTCTTCTATACGGTCAACAAGGAAGAGGACTACGGTTCGAACATGCTCGATGGGCCCTATGCCGACTCCGGCCTTGGCCAGCTGACGAGGCGGGTGCTCGAAGAGAAGGACTACGCAATCGCAGATTTCGCTCCCTATGCCCCGAGCAATAATGAGCCGGCGGCGTTCATCGCTGTGCCCGCGATCCAGGATGGTGAGGTGACGCTCATCGTAGCGTTGCAGCTTTCGATCGACGCGATCAATGCCATCATGACGCAACGCGACGGAATGGGCGAAACCGGGGAGAGCTACTTGGTCGGCCCCGACAAGCTGATGCGCTCGGACAGTTATTTGGACCCCGAATATCACACGGTTCGGGCTTCCTTCGCGAATCCCGACAGAGGGCAGGTCGATACCCTGGCGTCGCGCGAGGCCCTCGCGGGTAGAGAGGGTGCACAAGTGATCACGGACTACCAGGGCAGCCGTGTTTTGAGCGCCTATGCCCCAGTCCCGGTGGCTGGGCTCGACTGGGCCATCCTAGCGGAAATCGACGAAGCAGAGGCCTTCTCGGCCGTCTCCTCGTTGAAGGCCATCATGCTGTTGATCGGCATCGTCGGCGTCGCCGGCATCATCGCGATCGCGCTGGTCTTTGCTGCCACGATCGTTCGGCCCGTGCGCAACGTGGTGGAGAGTCTGTCCGCGCTTGCGCAAGGCGAGGGCGACCTGACGGCCCGCCTCCCGGTCAAGAGTGGTGACGAGATCGGTGAGCTCGCATTGCGGTTCAATGAGTTCATCGAGAAGCTGCAGACGATGATCAAGGATATCGCATCCGGCATCGGCACCCTCTCGTCGTCCTCGACGGAGCTGTCCGCCGTATCCGATCAGCTCACATCCACGGCTGAGAACACGGCTGGAAACGCGGGTACGGTCGCTGCGGCAATCGAGGAAATGTCGAGCAACCTCAACGGGGTTTCGGCCGCGATGGAGCAAACGGCGACGAACGCCAATATGATCTCCTCGGCATCGGAGGAGATGTCTAGTGCAATCGGTGAGATCGCCCGCAGCACCGACAATGCGCGGGCGGTTTCGAGCAAGGCCGTCGAACAGGCCCAGTCGGCCTCAGCGAAGGTGATCGCCCTGGGCGAGGCGGCACAGGAGATCGACAAGGTCACCGAGGCGATTACCGAGATTTCTGAGCAAACCAACCTGCTGGCACTGAATGCCACGATTGAAGCCGCCCGCGCCGGCGAGGCCGGCAAGGGCTTTGCGGTGGTGGCAAACGAGATCAAGGAGCTGGCCAGCAAGACTGCGCAATCGACGACGTCGATCCGTGACCAGATCGGAGGGATTCAGAATTCAACCGATGCCACTGTCGTGGAGATTGGCGCGATTACCGACGTGATTCGGGAGGTGAACGAAACGGTTGCGAATATCGCCACCTCCATCGCCCAGCAGACTCAGGCAACTCAGGAGATCTCGACGAATATCTCGCAGACATCGCAGGGCGTCTCCGAGGTCAACGACAACGTAGCGCAGAGCTCCGGCGTCGCCTCCGAGATCACCCGCGAGATCGCCATGGTCAACACGTCAGCCAAGGAAATGAGCACCAGCAGTGCGCAGGTCCGAGAGAGCGCTAATGAGCTGTCGCGGCTGGCTGAACGCCTCCACGAGCTTGTAAACCGGTTCAAGATCGATCCTCAATGAAGCGGATCAGGCGCTCGATTGACTCGATGTCGGTCACGTTAAGCGGTTGAACTTTGCAAGGGCAGTTGACCGCTACTCAGGTGATAGATTTGTCGGGCATGTCACCGCCGTCCAAAAGGGGATTGGCGGTGCGCCGCGCAACGGGCGACGATAGCGGGGGCGGACGCGGTCGTCCTCAGGTAATGCGACGCGCCCGCGTACTTCAAGGCCAGCGGGCCTGATCCTCCGGATGCCCAGCGGTCGCAACCGGATCAGTATGAAGGCGGCCAGCGAGGCCCATTCTTGGAAGCACCGCCTCTCCGGCACCTGTCCAGCCAGCATGCACCGCATCGTGACCACGGAGCTCCACTACATCCGCCGCGGACCAGGGCATGTTGGCGTCGAGCAGGAACCTCATGCGGTGCCGGGGCAGGGGGTGGAAGGACTCCTCCTGCACCAGCGAGCCCGCAATCGAGCGGCTCCTCACAGCCCGGCAGCGTCTGCCACGTCAAGACGTTGCGGCCCTGATGGGGTCCGGGGGCGATGCGGTAGGTGATCGAGGCACCACGCAGCGGATCGATCGGCTCGCTCTGATGCCGGGATCTTAACGACAAGCGACGAAGCGGAGCGTCTCCCAGCCGCCGGCGGCGACCTTGGAGAAGGCGTCGAGTGCTGCGTCGATCTCGTCTCGGCGTGTCGTTTGGGCGAGGGACAAACGGATCGCGCAGTGTGCGTCGGTTTCGCTGAGCCCCATTGCCGTCAGGGCATGCGAGGGCTTGGGCGAGCCTGAACGGCAGGCGGAGCCGGAGGAGAAGGCGACTCCGTAGCGGTCCATGGCCAGGACGAGGGACTCGCCGCGGACCTCTGGAATGGTCAGGTTCAGGGTGTTGGGCAGACGCTCCTGCGGGTGCCCGTTGAGACGGGCGCTGGGGAAGATGTCTCGCAGGCCCTCGGCGAGCCGATCACGGAGTTGCCGGACCCGATCGATACGGGCGAGATCCCGGGCGGCCAGCTCGGCGGCAGCGCCGAGGCCGACGATGCCGAGGGTGTTCTCGGTGCCGGCGCGCAGGCCGTGCTCCTGGTGGCCGCCGTGGATCAGCGGGTCGAGGTCGATCCCTTTGGCGTGGTAGAGCGCACCCGCTCCCTTGGGTCCGCGAATCTTGTGGGCCGAGAGGCTCAGCAGGTCGACGCCGAGCTCGGTGACGTCGAGCGGCACCTTGCCCACGGCCTGCACGGCGTCGGTGTGGAACAGGGCGCCACGTTCGTGCGCGATGGCGGCCAGCTCGGTGATTGGCTGCAGGGTCCCGGTCTCGTTGTTCGCCATCATGATGCTGACCACGAGGGTCTCGTCGCTCAGGGCGGCTGCGAGGTCGTCGGGGCGCACGCGGCCGGTGCGGTCCACCTCGAGGTAGCTCACCCGGCGCCCCATCTGCTCCTCGAGCCAGCGGCAGGTCGCGAGCACCGCCGGGTGTTCGATCGTCGTCGTGACGATGTGCGGCCGTTGGGGATGGGCAAAGGCCAGACCCTTGAGGGCGAGGTTGTTGGCCTCGCTGCCGCCGCCGGTGAAGAGGAGCCGCCGGGCCGTGCAGTTGAGCAGGCTGGCGAGCTTGCGCCTGGCCCCTTCGATGGCCTCCCGGGCCTCCTTGCCTTCGCGGTAGAGGCTCGATGGGTTGCCGCCGAGGCGATCCAGGGCCTCATGCATCGCGGCGCGTACCGGCTCGGCGATCGGCGTCGTGGCGTTGCAGTCGAGATAAATGCGCCGTGCTGCCTCGGGCGGCGCCGCGGCCGACGCCTCGACGCGGGCGCCTTCGCCGCTGTCGATCTCACGGCGCATCCCGGCGCCGTCGGCGCGTGCCACCTCGCACAGGAGCGTTTTGTAGATCGGGAAGCCGCTGATCGGATCGTAGCGATCGATGTCGGTCAGCTCGTTGATATTGGCGTCGCGCCAGGCCTCGGGGCCGACTGGGCCACCGCCGCCCATGTTGGCGTCGATGGTGCCGGGCATGATGTCCGCGGTCACCAGGGCGCGCATGGCGACCTCGCCGCGCGGGGAGCTGATACGCACAAGGTCGCCGTTGGCGATCCCGCGCGCCGCCGCATCGACGGTGTTGATGGTCACCGTCGGCTCGGGGCGCTTGGCGAGCAGGCCGGGGATGCCGTGGTGCTGCGAGCGGAAATCGGTCGTGACGCGGGCCCCGGAGTTGAAGACCAACGGGAAACGCTTGGCGAGATCGGGGCGGGCGAGGGGACCCTCGGCCGGCTCGGTGTAGACGGGCAGGGCGTCGTAGCCGTGCTCGGCGAGGATGCTCGAGGCGATTTCGAGCTTGCCGGACGGTGTCTCGAAACCGGGCTTGCCGTCGGCGCGCAGCCCGCCCTTCTCCCACTTCTTGTACTCCATCATCGGGGTCGAGCGCTTGACCCAGCCGCCGGCGGCGCGGACCTCCTCGAGGGCATAGCCGCTCCCCTGGAGGGCGAAACGGGTCGCGGCCTCCTCGTCCTGCGGGAAGCACTTCCCGTAGCCGAGTCGCCGCGCCAGTTCTGCCAGTATCAAGAAGTCGTTGCGCGCCTCGCCGACCGGCTCGATGACCCGCTCGCGCAGCCGGAAG
>JGI12048J13642_11059157_pt1 | contig 13057 bp, 10 predicted proteins | sample ElkSlonscriptome_16_FD_13642 | JGI IMG/M metagenome (IMG submission 13642) | reverse complement strand
TAAACCCGCCCCTACAATGATTCCCTAAACCCGCCCCTACAATGATTCCCTAAACCCGCCCCTACAATGATTCCCTAAACCCGCCCCTACAATTGCCCCTACAATACAATAAGGCATAATTTCTGCCTTCTGCCTTGAAGTCATCTGTCTTGACAACCATGTTAAATAATAAACTTGAACAACTCACCCGCTTATTTGCTCAAATGGATCGGGCATTGATTGCCTATTCTGGAGGAGTGGATAGCACCTTAGTTGCCAAGATTGCTTATCAGGCTTTAGGCGATCGCGCTTTAGCTGTAACCGCCGAATCCCCGTCTCTGCTACCTGAAGAATTGGAAGACGCACGGATTCAAGCGGCGGTAATTGGCATTCCTCATGAATTGGTGCAAACCGATGAAATGAATAATCCCAATTATACGGCGAATCCGGTTAACCGTTGCTATTTTTGCAAAAGTGAACTTCACGACACGCTGAAACCCTTGGCGCTGCAACGGGGTTATCCTTACGTCGTGGATGGCGTCAATGCTGATGACTTGGGGGACTATCGTCCAGGAATTCAAGCCGCGCAAGAACGAGGGGCGCGATCGCCTTTAGCGGAAGTGGGGGTGACAAAAGCGGAAGTGCGCCAACTCTCGCAACAGTTAGGGCTTCCCTGGTGGGATAAACCTGCACAACCTTGTCTAAGTTCTCGCTTTCCTTATGGCGAAGAAATTACGATCGCGAAACTGCAACGGGTAGGGCGGGCAGAAGTTTATTTACGGAAACTAGGGTGGAAAAATTTGCGGGTGCGTTCTCAAGGGGATACCGCACGCATTGAATTATCGCCGGAACAAATTAAAGAATTTGTTTTGACTATGGATTTACCAACCCTGGTATCAGCGTTTCAAGATTTAGGCTTTTTGTATGTCACCCTAGATTTAGAAGGATATCACAGTGGTAAGTTAAATCGGGTCGTGAATCAAGATGATAAAGCAATAGTCTAGGGATAGGTTTAGCCACAATTATAGGGACGGGTTTAGGGACAATTGTAGGGGCGGGTTTAGGGACTAAGGTCAGCTATTGTTAAAATAACGGAACAACAAAACCCGCCCTCCCCACCGATAAATGAACAAAGAAACCCGCCCTCCCCACCAATAAATGAACAAAGAAACCCGTCCTAGCTCACCGATAAATGAACAACAAAACCCGCCCTAGCTTGTCAATGCCCTTGCAATCTGCCGTAAGTGGAGGGCGACCCGACCCAATTGAATGGATACAGTTGTTCATTTATGCAAGCGGGTCGCCCCTACCCGAGTATTTATACATTTGTCGGGTGCTATACAGCATTTTTCAGCACGGGTAGAGACGCGCCATGGCGCGTCTCTACAATGTCTCTACAAATAACCTTATCGTCGTCGCAACACCATCACCGATCGCGCGGTAACTGGAATCGGCTTATCCTCGGTATAGCTAATCTCCTCCTCAACAAAGCGAGGCTTGTCGGTGTCAATCACCACCACCCATTCTCTGGCTTGCAATCCTGGAGGGAGCGTAAATTCAATCATCTCATAGTGAGCATTGAAGCAGATGAAGAAACTCTCATCCATGACTCGTTCCCCCTCCACTCCCGGCGTGGCAATTTCTTCACCATTTAAGAAAATACCGATCGCCTTGGTATACCCCGCCATCCATTGATCCTCGGTCATATCGCCGCCATCGGGGTTGAACCAACCAATATCCTTAACGCTAGAACCGTGAATCGCTCGACCGAGAAACCACTTGCGTCGCCGGAATGTGGGATGCTGGCGGCGGAAATAGATCAGTTCACGGGTGAAGTCGAGAAGGGCGGCATTTTCCTCCGGTAAATCCCAATCAAACCAGGAGATGTCACTATCCTGACAGTAGGCATTATTATTGCCCCCTTGCGTTCGCCCAATTTCATCGCCGCCTAGTAGCATGGGGACGCCTTGGGATAACATCAGCGTGACCAAAAAGTTGCGCCGTTGTCTATTCCTTAACTGGAGAATCTCTGGGTCATCAGTTTCGCCTTCCGCCCCACAATTCCAGGAACGGTTATGGCTTTCCCCATCCCGGTTTTCTTCCCCATTTGCCTCGTTATGTTTTTCGTTGTAGCTTACCAGGTCATTCAGGGTAAATCCATCATGGGCGGTAATGAAGTTAATGCTAGCACTGGGTCGTCGTCCGTTGGACTCATACAAGTCAGAACTTCCCGTGAACCGATAGGCAAATTCCGCTAAACTGCTATCTTCACCGCGCCAAAAGTCGCGCACCGTATCCCGATATTGCCCATTCCACTCGGACCATAGCAAAGGGAATTTACCCACTTGATAGCCGCCCATACCCACATCCCAGGGTTCAGCAATCAGCTTCACATTTGAGAGGACTGGATCTTGGTGAATAATATCAAAGAATGCCGCCAGACTATCCACCTCATAGAGTTCTCGCGCCAATGCTGAGGCTAAGTCAAAGCGGAAGCCATCCACATGCATCTCTAGCACCCAATACCGCAAGCTATCCATAATTAGCTTCAGGACTTGGGGATGACGCACATTTAGGGAATTTCCACACCCAGTAAAATCCATGTAGTAGCGAGGATCATCTTCCATTACGCGGTAGTATGCCACATTGTCAATGCCGCGCAGGGAAAGCGTTGGACCGAGATGATTGCCTTCGCCGGTATGATTGTAAACGACATCCAGAATCACCTCAATGCCCGCTTTATGTAGCGCCTTGACCATTTCCTTAAACTCACGAACCTGTTGCCCTTGAGTGCCACTGGCGCTGTAGTTAGCATGGGGAGCCATATAGTTTATGGAATCATAACCCCAGTAATTCTTTAAATCCTTATCCACTAAATGTCCGGGTTGGGACAAGAAGTGATGCACGGGGAGCAATTCTACCGCTGTAATCCCTAAAGTCTGAAGATACGCGATCGCGGCAGGATGCGCCAGTCCCGCATAAGTTCCGCGTAGAGGTTCGGGGATGTCTGGGTTTAGCTTAGTGAAGCCCCTAACATGGGTTTCGTAAATAATCGTTTCGTGAGCCTGTCGTTGCAGCAGTTCGTCCTCTTCCCAGTCAAAGGACTCATCAACAACCACGGCTTTGGGTACCCGATGAGCATCATCACTTTCAGACAATACCAAGTCCTTTTCTGGATCATCCCACGGATAGCCAAAGATTTCCTCCCCGTAGCCAATCTCGCCATCTAATGCCTTAGCATAAGGGTCAATCAACAGTTTATTGGGATTGAATCGATGACCCTCCTCCGGTGCAAACAGACCATGGACGCGGAAACCGTACCGTTGTCCGGGACCGATACCCGGTAAATAACCATGCCAGACGAAGTTGCTGACTTCTGTCAACTCGAAGCGTGTCTCCTCATCCTGATCATCGAATAAACAAAGCTCGACAGCCGTTGCGTTCTCACTGAACAAGGCAAAGTTTGTGCCTTTACCATCCCAGGTTGCTCCTAAAGGGTAACTTTTACCGGGCCAAACGGGTACATACATGGGTGAACCTCCTTACTCCATCACTATAAAATACTCAAGCTAAAGGCAACCTTTCTCCTAAGCCGTAAGATGGATCTAATTACTTATCGCATTTGCGCCTGATCAGGATCAACCTATAATTTGGCAGATTATTCCCTTCCCTAACAATAGATGCAGTTGATTAGTAATGGGTAGATCAGCCAATCAATTGTTTTGGGGATTGGTAGGGTTAACGACTGCTTTGAGACGTCAAACATCTAACAGAATGGGTCTGCGCTGATGGATGAAACGTTGATTACACCCAATGGTATACGTTTAAACTGTTCAATCACTAATCCTTAATGTCTAAGCAATTCTAACGAACATGACTCTTCCAGACCACTATGTCACATTGATGATTGGTAACTCTCGGCTGCACTGGGCTTGGTTTGCGGGAGATGTTCTCCAAGAGGCTTGGGATACCCAGCATTTCCCAGCAGCAGAGGTGGAATCGATCATCCAACACTGGACATCTGGTCTTTTACCTACCACCATCTTCGGTGAACCTTTCCTTTCTGGTTATTCCTCCAATCCATACCTACCCCTTTATATCGCTTCAGTCATTCCTGAGCAAACTCCATTGTGGCAAACTTATCCAGTTGCCCAGGTTATTACTCTAGAGGATATACCTCTGTTAGGCGTCTATCCCACCTTGGGTATTGATCGCGCCCTCGCTGTGTTAGGGGCGGGGGAAACCTATAATTATCCGGTGCTGGTGATTGATGCGGGTACAGCACTAACCGTTACGGGTGTCGATGATCATCGTCATCTTATCGGCGGCGCTATTTTACCGGGACTCAAATTACAACTTGAATCCTTAGCCCACAACACAGCCGCCTTACCGTCTATCTCACTGAAGCGCCAATTACCCAACCGTTGGGCGATAGATACCTTGACCGCGATTGAAAGTGGCGTTATTTATACTCTATTAGCAGGAATTCGAGAGTTTATTGCCGATTGGTTGCATCGCTTCCCTAATAGCCCAATAGTTTTAACTGGTGGAGACGCTGACTTATTACTCTACTACTTACATAGTCGTTATCCTAAATTTTATCCTGATCTTGTTGCCGATCGCCACTTAATTTTTTGGGGAATTAAATTTGTGGCTATAATGAAGAATCTTGCAGGTTAAGGTGTATAGCCGAAACGATAGGTATTTGGGGAAGACCCTATTGAGCGCAAAGACAACCGCCAAATTCTCTATTGACAACCTATGATTTAAGTTTTGTTTATCTACTTCTTCAAAGAATAATTGAATTAAGTTTTACTAAAAAAAATCTTTATCATTTTTTAGCGATAACTTCACAAAAAAAACACAGGTAATACACTGAATTTATTAGTAAGTCTGGAATACTGGAAATAGGCAAGGGTAAACAGTTAAGAGAATCAAAAAATGTCCTTTTCTAACCAACTCCAGCTACTTGATCTAAAAGATATGGAAGAAAATCTTGAAGAACTCCTTTCTAGATGTCGTCAAATCCGACAGGGTTCAGGCGATGACCAAGACACCGAGGTGCGAAATCAAACCGCTTCTGCTGACCAAGAGTCAGACTCAGACGATACATACTGGAGTTGAGCATTCGGGAGCGCGATCGCATTAGATAAATTAATTGGCAAGCCTTTGAGGAGTGACTTGATTTAGTTTACCTCCAATGCTTGCCTCTAAATTATGCAGATTTTGCACGTTCTGTCAAGTTATTTTACTGAACCGACACTCTAGCTACCATAGAGGGTAATCCTTTGGTCAGGTTCCACCACAACCACTCGGTCAGCCGTAACATTACCCGCGACACCACCAGCAACAGCACCGCCAATGATTTCTTCAATGTCCGCGTCTCCGAAAACTTCACCTAATATTGCCCCACCAGCAGCACCGATACCCGCATCTTCTGCAATTGATCCGGCGGAGGTATCCCGTGGGTCTTTTTGGTCTTCAATCACCTCTGAAGTGGCATCAAGGTTGTAGGTGCGACCATTCATTCTCACGCCTGTCGCCACGTAGCGCAATCCCCCACTTGCTGGTTCATAGCGACCCAGAATTGTTGCACCAGCAGGAATATACATGCCATCGACCGTTGTACCACGGGCAACTTCCAGATTGTACGAATAAGTCCTGTCATTATTCAAATGTAGCGTCTGGCTTTTAGCCTATTTCTTCTGGTCACAGATAGGGTCAAAGATAGGGGTTGTTTCTGGGGGACTAGCCCCCATACCCCCCGCGCAACGCTTCGCTTGAATATATCTCATCGGGTGGTCTTCATCTGTCAATAAGGCTTCATTTTTGGAGATGCTAATGTCGCTCAAAGCCTTATTTAAAAAGGTTTTAGACAGCTTGTCACTCCTTCAGAAAAAACCCTCAACGCGAAGGAGAAATAGGCGTTGAGGGGAGTCATCAGGGTGCATCTACCTTTCCCTCCTTCTCTATATGCCTGACTGTATCCGGAAAAACGCGAAATCCAGGGGGGAGAGAAGGCAGAAGGAAATATTAAATCCTGAATCATTTTTATAAGCTATTTAAATCTAAAACTCTCAATTAATATGTAAAGATAATTAAAAAGCAGGGTAAATGAAGTTTATATAAGAAAGGAGACAACCGATGGTCGCAGTAGCAGAGGGAATTCAGCGTCGGTTGACGATGCAGACTACCGAAATTGCCCCGGATACCACAGCAATCCGATCGCTGGATTGGGATCGCGATCGCTTTGATATAGAATTTGGTTTACAGAATGGTACGACGTATAACTCGTTCCTGATTCAGAGCGAAAAAACGGCGTTGGTGGATACCTCTCATGAAAAGTTTCGCCAACTCTATCTCGATACATTGAAGGGATTAATTGACCCAGCCAGATTAGATTATCTGGTGGTTAGCCACACGGAACCGGATCACAGTGGCTTAGTTAAAGATATTCTGGCACTTGCCCCCAATATTACGGTGGTTGGCTCAAAAGTGGCGATCCAATTCCTGGAAAATTGGGTGAATCAGCCGTTTCAATCACAAATCGTCAAAAATGGCGATCGCATCGATTTGGGAAATGGACATGTCCTGGAAGCTGTCATTGCGCCGAATCTCCATTGGCCCGATACGATTTTCACCTATGATACCAAAACTCAGGTTCTGTTTACCTGTGATGCTTTTGGGATGCACTATTGTGATGATTATACCTTCGATGAAGACATCGACCTGATCGAAAACGACTTTAAATATTACTATGACTGTTTAATGGGTCCCAATGCCCGTTCGGTGCTATCCGCCCTGAAACGGATGGACAAGTTACCTGAAATTAGCACCATTGCCACAGGTCATGGTCCCTTACTCTATCACAATCTGAGTGAACTCACCGGACGGTATCGGCGCTGGAGTGAGGAACAGGCAAAAGCAGACACGACGGTTGCTGTATTTTACTTATCGGATTACGGATATAGCGATCGCCTTTCCCAAGCGATTGCCCATGGGATCACTAAGACGGGTGTGGCGGTGGATATGATGGACTTGCGATCGGCTGATCCGCAAGAGATTAAGGAATTGATGAGTATTGCGTCTGGGGTGGTGATGGGTACACCGCCGACGACGGGAGAGGTAGCTGCTGTCGCCCAAACTGCGATGGGTACAATTTTAGGGGCGACGAATCCGAAGCAATCCTTTGGTGTGTTTGAATCGGGGGCGGGTGAGAGTGAATCGGCGTATCTGTTGGTGAATAAGTTCCGGGATTTAGGACTAACGCCAGGGTTTGCGCCGATTTTAGTCAAAGATACGCCTGATGAACAGGTTTATCAGTTATGTGAAGAAGCCGGGACTGATTTAGGACAATGGTTGTCACGCGATCGCACAATTAAGCAAACGAAGTCCCTGGATAGTGATTTGGATAAAGCCTTGGGGCGACTCAGCAGTGGGCTATATGTTATTACTGCCAAAAAGGGGAATATCACCAGTGCGATGGTAGCATCGTGGGTAGCGCAAGCCTCATTTAAACCCTTGGGCGTATCGGTGGCGGTGGCAAAGGATCGGGCGATCGAGTCGTTTATGTATGTGGGCGATCGCTTTATTCTCAATGTCTTGGAAGCCGGGAATTACCAAGGGCTGATGAAGCATTTCCTCAAGCGCTTCCCGCCCGGTGCTAACCGTTTTGAGGGGATTAAAACTTATTCTGCCAGCAATGGTTCTCCGATTTTAGCTGATGCTTTAGCCTATATGGAATGTGAAGTGAAAAGTCGCTTAGATTGTGGCGATCACTGGACTATTTATGCCACTGTTTCGGCGGGACGAGTTTCTAAGACGGATGCGATGACGGCGGTACATCATCGTAAGGTGGGGAATCATTATTAGCCAGACTACTTATCATGTCCGGTTGAAACCCATAATTACGGTGAGGGTAAGTAGGGGCTTGGTTACCAAGTCCCTACTTTTTTATTAGGGGTGAGAAAGCCGGACATCATCTAATACAACCGATTAAGGTTAATCCAAACCTAGATTACTCTCAAGCTTATGGAGTCCTAAGATGGGCAAACGTACTATCCGCTCAGAATCCACTCTCTTTTAAGGAGTGGAGATGTCAATCCCTCCCCTGACCTCGCGCCGATATTGCCAAAATCGGTACACTGAAAGCGTTAACCCTTATAGTTGACTGCTAAGCCTAATAAAATGTCACAGCCCCAAATTGATCAACACACCAATCCCCCCCCAGCCTTCGCCAATACTGCCTTTGATGTTGTCGCCATCGCCGCATCTGCTGGTGGGCTGAAGGCGCTATCTCAGCTTTTATCCCATCTACCCTCTGACTTTCCGGCGGCGGTTCTGGTGTTGCAGCATCTTAACCGCAGTCACCATTCCCTAATGGCAGACATACTGCGTCGGCGGATTTCTTTGTCGATTAAGCAGGTGGAGGAAGGAGACAAGCTAAGTCCGGCACAAATCTATATTGCCCAACCGAATTATCATATTTTGGTAAACTCTGATGGGACTCTTTCCTTAACTCAGTCGCCCCTCGTCCATTTTGTCCGTCCCTCGGCTGATTTACTGTTTGAGTCGCTGGCAAACAGTTATCAAAATCGGGCAATTGCTGTGGTGTTGACCGGGACAGGGAAAGATGGCACACAAGGAGTAGAGGCGATCGCGAAAATGGGAGGTATGGTGATTAGCCAAAATCAAGAAACGTCGGAACATTTTGGTATGCCCAGTTCTGCCATTGACACCGGGATAGTTGATTTGATTTTACCTTTACCCGACATTGCCGAAACTCTTATCCAACTTGTAAAAGAAGGTAGAGGGTAGAAGGATTCAGGATATAGTGATTTAAGATTTATAGGATTTGCTTTTTGCTTTTTAATTGCGATTTACTCTATAATAAGTAATAAGTAATGACAAATGACCAAGAACGAGAAGAAAATCGGATTTTTGAAGTTTTACTGGAGTACCTAAAAGAAACACGCGGCTTTGATTTTACGGGTTACAAACGCTCTACACTCAAGCGGCGGGTAACCCGGCGAATGCAGTCTCACCATATCGATAATTTTGGCGATTATCTGGAATTCCTGGAAGTTCATCCCGAAGAATTTGAGTCGCTGTTCAATACGATTTTAATCAACGTGACCAAATTTCTCCGGGATGCCGACGCCTGGGACTATTTACACCATCAAATCTTGCCACAACTGTTGCAGCAAAAGGATAAGCAAGAGCAAATCCGCGTCTGGAGTGCGGCGTGTTCCTCTGGGGAAGAAGCCTATTCTATCGCCATGATTTTGGCAGAAATACTGGGATTTGAAACATTTCATCAGCGCGTTAAAATTTATGCTACCGATGTCGATGAAGAAGCCTTGGAGCAAGCTCGTTGGGCACGCTATCAATCTAAAGCCTTAGAAAACATTCCCGATGAATGGCGAAAGCGCTATTTTGAACAAATCAACAATCACTATGTAGTCCGAGCCGATATCCGCCGGGTGGTGATTTTTGGTCGGAATGATTTGGTGCAAGATGCGCCAATTTCCCGACTGGATTTGCTGATTTGCCGCAACACGCTGATGTATTTTAATGGGGAAACTCAGAAACGAATTTTGACACGTTTTAATTTTGCCCTAAAGAACAACGGCGCTTTATTTTTGGGCAAAGCCGAAATGCTGCTGACGAATAGCAACCTATTTAAACCCTTAAATTTACAGAACCGCATCTTTACCAAAGTGCCAAAACTGAAGCTGAGGGATCGCTTGCTGATATCCGCTCAATCTGGGGATGAAGAGTCGAGTGCGCGTCTGTCGGAACGGGTGCGGCTGCGAGAAGCGGCGTTTAACACCTTACCGATTGCACAAATTATTGTCGATGCCAATGGCTATTTGGTATTGGCAAATATGAGCGCTCGGTCGATGTTTGACATCAAAAGGAAAGATCTGGGCAAAATGTTTCGAGACTTAAAAGTTTCCTACCGTCCCCTAGAACTCCGGTCAATCATCGATGATGTCTATCGCGATCGCACGTCGATTACAATTAACGATGTAGTCCAGGAGCAGCCAGATAAAACTCAGTACTTGGATGTGCAAATTACTCCCTTACATGAAAATGGCAATGACAATCAGTTATTGGGAGTGAGTATTTCCTTTCAAGATGTCACTCGCTACAACCAATTGCAAATTAAATATAAAGCATCCAGCCAAGAACTGGAAACGGCGAATGAGGAACTTCAGTCGAGTAATGAGGAACTAGAAACCACGAACGAGGAACTGCAATCTACGAACGAGGAACTAGAAACCACGAACGAGGAACTGCAATCTACGAACGAAGAATTGGAGACAATGAATGAAGAACTCGAGTCTACCAATGAAGAATTACGGACAATGAATGACGAATTGCGCGTGCGGACGGATGAAGTCAACGAAGTCAATGGATTTTTAGCGTCAATTCTAGAAAGTTTCCAAAAGGGAGTGATTATTGTAGACCGCCAATTCCATATTATCCGTTGGAATCAAGAATCCGAGCAGCTTTGGGGAGTACGCAGTGATGAGGTAAAAGACAAATCCCTACTGAGTTTAGATATTGGCTTACCTGTGGAAGAGTTGCGCGAACCCATCCGTAAATGTTTTCAGAATGAGGAAAATCATCAGACAATCACTGTGGAGGCAATTAATCGTCGAGGTCAATCCATTCAATGTCAGGTTACAATCCACGGCTTGAAAGGGATACAGGTAGAAGAATCAAAGGGGGCGATTGTTCTGCTTAAAGAGGTGGAATAATCAAGGAGAGGAGAAATCAAAGTCCAAACTATGCCCTTCACGCAACGCTGTCATAAGACATGATAGAACGCAACTCGGTATAATTTACTCACCAAAGCCATGAAATACTCACCCAACGGTGATCCCGTAGATTTTGAACTGAATCGTGAGGAAAATCAAGCTATAATTATAATTCGCGATCGCGGTATCGGCATTCCCCCAAATGATCAAGTTCATTTATTTGAACCCTTCCATCGCGCCCAGAATACAGGTACAATAAACGGGACAGGACTAGGACTCGCGATCGTCAAAAAAGCCGTGGATTTGCATCAAGGCAAAATATCTGTCCAAAGTCAGATTGACATTGGCACAACATTTACCATTAAGTTCCCCCTATTAAATTCAAAAAATTTCGAGTCGGGTGATGACTAGTCGTCACCCGACTAACGGTGATACAACTGTTTTGAGATAACCCAAAAATATACTATTAACTTCTAGACAAGCTTCAATATCCGAAAAACCACTGACGCGATAGAGGCAAAAATGAACCCCAATCAATCGGCAAAAAAAAACCCAATTTATCCTCAGACAGCTTAACTGAAGTCATTAACACTCATATCCACCAAGCCCAAGAACGTTTACACCAAGCTCAACCCGAGGTTGAACTCTCACCTGATGAATGCTCAATTAAGCTAGCCGAAACCGTCACTGAACTCTCAACCACCCTAGAAGAATTACAAGTAGCTGTCGAAGAAATCCAAGCACGAAACGAGGAAATCAGCGTAGCCCATCAAGCCACAGAAGCGGAACGCAAACGGTATCAAGAACTATTTGAATTCGCCCCAGACGGCTATCTCCTCACCACCGCATCCGGGGTGATTCAGGAAGCCAATCAAGCCGCCGCCAGCCTACTGAATATAGAGAAGCGGCGTCTCATCGGCAAACCCCTCGCTGTTTTTGTCACCGATGCGAACAAATCCACCTTTCGCACCCAACTCAACCGACTCAGCGATATATCCTCCCCCGACTGTTCCAGCAACCTGCTATACCGAGACTGGGAACTATCCCTAAAACCGCGCCAGAGTGAACCCTTTCCGGCAGAGATTTCCATTTCCGCCATACTCAACCCTCAATCGGAAACCGTAGGATTGCGCTGGTTAATTCGGGACATGACCTATCGCCATCAAGTCGAAAGCTTACGCCGAGAATTAGAAGCCGAAAAAGAATTCAGCGAACTCAAATCGCGGTTCATCCAAACCGTCTCCCACGAATTCCGCACCCCCCTGAACATGATTTACGTCTCCGCCCAACTCCTCGCCCGTTCTCACGACGGCTTAAGCGAAGAAAAATGCAATCAATTACTGCAACGAACCGATAAAGCCGTGCGGCGGATAACCAAAATACTCGATGACGTCCTCGTCTTCAGCAAAGCCAGCGCCGACAAACTCGAACTCAACCCCACATTACTGGACTTAGACCAATTCTGCCAAACTATAGTAGAAGACTATCAAGTTTTAGCAGGTAGCACTAAGACGCTTCAGTTTAACTCTCCAGAGACAAATCATAGCGTTTGCCTAGATGAAAAACTCCTGTACCAGATATTAGGCAACTTATTATCCAACGCCATTAACTATTCTCTGCCAGACAGTAGTATTGAATTAGCCCTGACACATCAGCGAGACAATATCCGTTTTCAGATCAAAGATCAAGGGATGGGAATACCCAGAGAAGACTTATCCCGACTATTTGAGCCCTTCCATCGGGCGAAAAATGTAAAAAACATACCCGGAACCGGACTAGGATTATCAATAGTGAAAAAAGCCGTCGAACTCCATGGCGGAACAATCCGAGTAGAAAGTGAAATCGGCATCGGCACCACCTTCACCGTCACCTTACCCTTAGGTTCGTAGTTTGGGCTTTAGCCCATCAACGCAAAACCGAACATACCAACGTACAACATACATTCAACATTAACAAAGGGCGGGTTTTGCAACAAACAGTATCAGCAAAATTCCCAATTCAATCCCTAAACCCGCCCCTACGATTCACCCGTTGCACAGTCACCAACGCCCGATTTAACTCAACCCTTAAAAAAGGGCGGGTTTTGCCACAAATATTATCAACAAGATTCCCCATTCAATCCCTAAACCCGCCCCTACAATTCACCCGTTGCACAGTCACCAACGCCCGATTTAACTCAACCCTTAAAAAAGGGCGGGTTTTGCCACAAATATTATCAACAAGATTCCCCATTCAATCCCTAAACCCGCCCCTACAATTCACCCTGCTTTCGCATCAACCCTTGCACAGTCACCAACGCCCGATTTAACTCA
>JGI12048J13642_10508850_pt1 | contig 13060 bp, 8 predicted proteins | sample ElkSlonscriptome_16_FD_13642 | JGI IMG/M metagenome (IMG submission 13642) | reverse complement strand
CGATCTTTCATCGGCTCTTTCGGATCGTAACCAGAAGATATAAATGCCATTGTGTTTTCTCCTCCTTATCTCTGATGGTGTTTTCTGTATTCTTCGATATCCCGATCAAAACCGCCTTCGACCTCTTCTTCTTTCCAGAAGATGTAGGGGTTGGTTCTCGGCTCTTTGACGTGCCGCGGATCGGGTTCGATCTCGGTGGCTTCAAGCAGCCTCTGGAAGCCCTGGCGCTTGATCAACTCGCCCAGCCGCTCGCGGTTTTTGCCCTCTTCCATCCACCAATCCCACACCTTTTCGATGACCCCTTTGATCTCTTCGTAAGGCTCGTCGGCTTTGATGAAGGGCACCAACATGCTGCTCATCTGAGCGCCGTCGAGAATCGGGGCCTTGGCGCCGACCAGGATGGAACACCCGCGTTCATCGCCGATTCTCAGAGCGCGCGGCATGACATTGATGCAGTGCATGCAGCGAACGCACTCTCGGTTATTGATCTCAAGCTTGCCGTCTTCATATTTCATGCAGTTTGTGGGGCAGAGATTGACGACCTCTTTTTCGATATCGAAGGGGCCCCAGTCGCGTCCGGAATGGGCGCCGGCGTTGGGTGCGAATTCGCCGCCCACATAACCGGCCACCGCTTCCTGGTCGACCTTGATGTCGTCTTTCCAGGTACCGATGAAGGACATGTCGGCCCGGGCGATGGAGGCGACGCAACCGTTGGGGCAACCGTCGAACTTGAATTTAAATTTGTAGGGGAAGGCCGGACGATGAAGCTCGTCTTGGTACTCCTGGGTCAAATCAAAGCACAGGGCCTGGGTGTCATAGCAGGAGTACTCACACCGGGCCTGACCGATACAGTCGGCCGGGGTCCGCAGGTTGGAGCCCGAACCGCCCAGATCCTGATTCAGGTTGTGGGTCAGCTCATAGAAAATCTCTTCGAGCTGGGGAGTGGTGGTGCCCAGGAAGATGATGTCGCCGGTGGACCCATGCATATTGGTGATGCCGCTGCCCCGGAAATCCCACAGATCGCAAAGTTTTCTCAGATAATCGGCCGTATAGAACTTCCCGCCCGGTTGAGCCACCCGCATGGTGTGAAAATGGGCCACGCCGGGAAATGCCTGCGGTTGGTCGCAGTACCGGCCGATAACCCCGCCGCCGTACCCGAAAACACCGACGATGCCGCCGTGTTTCCAGTGGGTGGTTCCGTCTGAAAAGGATAGTTCCAACACCCCCATCAGATCCTCGACCACATCCTGGGGAATCTGAAATTCAATATTTTCCGCGTTCTTCGCCCTCACTTCCGCTTGCTGCTTCATGTCAGACACAAAACTCGGCCAAGGACCGGTCTCGAGCTGATCCAACAAAGGGGTTTTATGTTTCGCCATTATCTTACCTCCATGTTCGTTTGAAATAAGTTACCATCCTGACAAAGTGAGAAACTATCCTACTGCTATCGGGGCTTTCGGGGTCACCTCCTCTCGATTTCAATTAATACAGAACCGTTCATTCTAAGCTTGATGTGAGCTATTGTTCTCGGTTTACACGTCCCGAAATTCATTTTAAAGGCGAATTTATAAAGCGAATCGCCGTTCATGTCAACAAAAAAGCACCTTACGGGGTATTCCTCGCCCTGTTAGGGCTTACCACCTCCCCGTAACGTGCTTTTCAATGTCGGTTCAACCCAAATCGGCGGAAGCCGATGTATCCCTTCTTATCAGCTCGGCCGGTGTTCCTCGACCTCTTTTCGAATCTCGGGCGCCACTTCATATCCGAACTGTACCGCCTTATCGCAATGCTCGGCGGCTTTGGCGTAGTCTCCTTTTTCCAGATACGCGATGGCCAGATTATTGTGGGCGACGGCGAACTCGGGCGCCAATTCGATCGCCTTCAGGCTGTTTTCGATGCTTTCATCCACCATGCCTTTCATTAAATAGGCATTGGCCAAGGTGGCGAAGGCTTGGATAAAACGAAAGTTGAAGGTGGTGGCTTTTTGAAGCGCCTTGATGGCCTCATCCACTTCACCCCTTTGCAGATGGACGAACCCGATATTGCCCCATCCCTCGGAAAACCCGGGTTTGGCTTTCACCGCCTTTTGGTTGAATTCGAGACATCCGTCCACATCCCCGCGTCGCAGGCAGAGCCCGCCCAGCTGCACATAAGCTTCGGCCAGGCCGGGGCTGCAGTCCACCGCCTTGAAAAGAGATTCTTCGGCCTCGTCATACTCCCCCTTTGCGATCAGGCCCACCGCCAGGTTGTAATGGCTGGTGCCGCAATCGGGATTAGAGGTGGTGTAAGACCGATGCTTGGCAATATATTCTTCGACGTCTTTGGGTTTATCCGGTTGCGTTTCGCTCATGATATATATCCCTCTTATTTGTAATTTTTTGAGGCCATTATGCCAGTCGATCCCGCCGTGTCAAGAAAAAACGGCGCTTCGGGAAAAACCTTTGCATAAGTTCCTTGACACCATTCCAAATTCTCATTTATAAATAATATTCTTTTGCCCACGCAAAAAACGATTTCCGAATCCGCTGAGGCCGGGTTCGACCCGCTTTGAAACACCATTGTCTTTTAAGAGGAGAACCACTATGATTTCAGGTACTTTTACTGCTTTGATCACCCCTTTTCGGGGCGACGCCGTGGATTATGACGGCATCGACGCCCTGGTGGATTTTCAGATCGCCAACGGCATCTCCGGCATCCTGGCGGTCGGCACCACCGGAGAAAGCCCGGTCCTGACCTGGGAGGAACACAATGCCGTCATCGAAAGGGTCGCTCAAAGCAGATCGGGCGATTGCACCCTCATCGCCGGTACCGGCAGCAACAACACTCAGGAAGCCATCGAGGGGACCGAGCATGCCGCAAAAGCCGGCGCCGAAGCCGTCCTGCTGGTGGATCCCTATTACAACGGCCCCAGCTCTCTGGAAATTCGTAAGGAATACCTTGAGCCGGTCGCCAAAGCCTTTCCCGACATCGAAATGATCCCTTATGTCATCCCCGGTCGAACCGGAACCCAGCTGCTGCCGGAAGATCTGGCGCTGCTCCATAAAACCTATCGGAACGTTTCCACCGTCAAGGAAGCCACCGGGAACCTGGAGAATATGAGACGCACCCGAGAATGCTGCGGCCCGGAATTCACCCTCCTCTCCGGAGACGACGGCATCACCTTCGATATGATGACCACGCCCGAAATCAGCGCCGCCGGTGTTATTTCAGTAGCCTCGAACATCGTTCCCAAAGCGGTTTCCGACATGGTCCGACATCTGGCCCTGGGGGAAACGGATGCGGCCCGGGATCTGAAAAACCGTCTCGATCCGCTGTTCAATCTGGTCACCGTCAAGAGCATCGAGACCACGCCCTTCGGCGAGGTCGTATTCCGGGCCCGGAACCCTCTTGCCCTCAAGACGCTCATGGATATCCTGGGGATGCCGGCCGGCCCCTGTAGACAGCCCCTGGGCAAGCTCACCCGCAATGCCCTGGATATCGTCCTGAACGCGGCCCGAAAGGTCCAGGCCGAATCCCCGGGCCTCCTCAAACCGATCGCCGATGCCTTCGGGGTCGATATCGAATCCCGCCTGGCGGATTCAACACTTCACGACACATACTGTTACCCGGGAGCATACTGACGGTAGCGAATCCCCCCTGCTCAAGGCCGAGAAGGGGGGATTCGAATCGGATCGAGGTTCAGGGAGGTGTCATCGTGGGCGGCTACGAATGGTTTTCCTTGACGGAGACCGTCTGTTTTTCCATGTTCACTTCGAAATTTTCATGATTGAACAGGAGACCCTTGAGCCACTCGAGGCCGAACTTGAGAAGCGCGATGTCATCGGTCTTGATCTTTTCCACCGTCTCGGGCGACACCTGGTGGCGCGTCAGAAAGGAGCTTTCAAACACGAATCTTCGAAATTTATCGATATTGTAGCTCGCCATGAAAAAGAGTTCTTTGCTCTTATCGGTCATTTTAATGTTCTGAGGAAATGATCGCTTTCGAACCACCAGGTCGGTCCACTCCTGATTGATTTCATCATGAATGTCGACCCCCTGGTCCTTCCGCCAGTCCCGAACGGTCCACTCGGCATCCTCTTCAAACCCTCGGCAGTGGGGTTCATTCACAAAAAAGAAAAAGCCCTCGTCGTCGGCCCCTTCCTTATGGGTCAAGGTAGCGACCCCCACCGGATAATAGCGGCAGGTGGTGGGTCGGTCTTCATAAATGATGCATCCGTCCTCCCGAACAAACGGACAGGATTCCTCTTCATCATCCAGGAGCCGAAGCGTGACCACCGGCAGGTCGGTCTTTTCCATCAACCGCGGTTCGGTATAGATCGCCAGAAACTCTTCGGAACTTAGTCCCAGACGATTCTTGAGACGGATAATATCATAGGGGGTCAGCATGATATTGATCCCTCGGCAGCACTGGGTAAAACACTCCACCCCTTTGTGGCATTTGAATTTGAATTTGCTGTTCATTCCCAGCCGAATCGGCGTGATATCGGCCATCTTATCCTGCTTTTCCATAAATCGGTCTTTCCTTTCCGAATTGAAGGATTCGAGTCCGCTTCGAATGGAGCGGATATGACGAATCCATGATTTAAAAATGTTTCAGGTGTTTCTCCCGGAGTCAGGTGGTCTCCTCCGGGCCGATGGTGTTGTCGTAAGAGAGGGTTTTTTCATAAGAGAGGGTTTCCTCATGGCTGACCGTCCCCTCATAGGAGAGGGTCTCATCGGATTCCGCCTCCGCATGGCGCCGACCGGGTTCGCCCGCGGAGCGGGATCGCCCCTCGTACAGACGCCCCCATTCCTCACGGTACATGCTGTGCACCACCACGTTGAACATGAAAATCAACAGATCATAGGCGGTGATGATCGGCATCTCTTTTTCCAGCAGTCGAATAATGCCGGACCGATGCTCCGATTCCACCTTGAGGGCTTCCAGTTTCTTGAGCAGCTGAATGATGCCCGATCGAATCTGAGACGGCGCATCCGGCACATCGACCCCGTTCTCCCAGTTTCGGCGGCACCTATGTATGGTCTTGGCCGAGGAGCGGATGAGATCTTCATGGGATTTCGAGCTTTTAAACAGGTCCTGACCGCCAATCAGCCGCCGGATCTTGCCTTCGATATTCTTTTTTTCCCGACAGACCTCCTCCATCAACATTTCCCGAATCTTGTCGGTCAGGGCGATGTCGATGGCTTTCAAGGTCGACTTTCGGGCATCGACCTTTTCTTTGAACTCGGCGGCGGCGCTTTGCCAGAAGAGGCGACTGACCTGTTTAAATGCCTCGACGGGGGAGGTCTTCTTGACATGCGCATTCCGCACCCGACGCCAGGTTTCGGATACCCATCGCCGGGATCTTTCAAACAGCCGTTCTCCGGTGATCACATGGTAGATCATGGCCATGGCCGCATGCCAGTCCTGAAGCGTAAGGACCCGGGGAAGGTCTTTCAAGGATTCAACCAGAAGCCGGTTCGTCACCATATGGGAAGGAGTCGCATAAGACGGGGTCCCCGCCATCAGCGGCTGCTTGATCTTCCGGTCTGTCCCCACATCATAGATCACGGCGGTTTCAAAGTCGATGAGGCCGAGGGAAAAATCACCCGAATATTGCAGAAAAGCATCCCCCACCACAAAGATGTTGTCCGGCTTCAGGTCCCGAACCGCCACCCCTTTTTTTTGCAGCCAATAGAGGAGTTCCAGGATTTCGATGACCATCTGCTTGAATCGGATTTTGTTCTGGTTGAACATTTTCTCCTGGACATACTCCCGGATCATGGCCCGGTATTCTCCGATTTCAGCGCTATTTTCCCGGGAAATGGTATGGAACAAGTCCTGAAGCCCTGTAAAGAAGGACCGGGGAAGATTGCCCTCCAGGGTGTCGATCTTCTTCTCGGACAGGTAAAGAAGAAACCATTCCTTTCGCTTGTAGATGTAGGCCGACATGTTTCTGCCGCTTTCGCGGATCAGGCCGTTCACCTTCTCTTCGTAATCGGTATAGATTTCATTGATATTGAAAAAAATAGCGGAATGCTCGGTCCCGTAAACCCCCTCGAATGCCATCAGATTCCAGAGGATGTCGAACTGGCTGAAAATCTCTTCGTGGATTCTGGCCGGAATGTTGTGAATCTTGCTGACCACATGGCCCAGAAAGGAATGCTTGGAAAGATTCATGAAAAAGACGAAGGCATCCCCCATCTTCAGGTATTCCTGAAGCCAGGGCGATTTTTTCAACATCGCGGTCAATCGTTTTTCAACGATTTCCGGCGAATACTTGGAAGCACCGGCAAAACGGGGTATTTTTCTCAGCAGGGCGGAAATGGATGGAGCGATGCATTCGATATCCGGCATGAGTCGATCGGCGATTCGCCGTTCGGCATGGATGCAGTGGACGTATTCATCAAAATCGACAAGGGGGGTCGGCGGAATCTTCACCACCAGGATGTCATCATAGATGACCTTATAGCACTTGCTCTTGCTTCCGCTGTTTTCCCCCAGCGGACCCAAGGCCATGCGCCGGGTTTTGAACTTTTTCTCCTGAACCCGCAACTCATAGGTATGGTCCGTTCCCGGTGCTTCGGGGTCCAGGCACCGGATCTCGGATCTGGGGGGATCTTCCTCTTCTGAAAAACCGAGTTGGGTGATGAACAGACCTAAAAAAAAGTCAAGAACCGCCTGTTCATCGCTCGAAGCAATGTCTTTTTCATTGGGGGAAGAATCCTTTTCGTCCCTCATTTCCCCTACCCCGCCGGAATGCCGGCCTTTTGTTTATTTTGAACCATCGACTTTAAATCATTCATGGATGCGGATTCATCCGCCAAATCCCATTATCCTGCATTCTCTGGTCAGTATACCGGCCGCCGCGATAGATTTGGTTTAAATGGCTATTTCCTTTGAAAAATTGGATCGAAGCGTCTTTCAAGGTATGCGGGCGTCAAAGATGGTTTATGACAAATTAATGGGCCGGGGTCAAGACAAGACCCGAACAACGGTGAAAAGGACAAAAAAAACCGGTCGTCTTCATTGAGAAAACGACCGGTTTTCGTGGATAAGGCGGGCCTATTTTTCTTCGGCGATGCCCTCGGTCAATTCGGGAACGAATTCAAGGATGTCGGCGACCACCCCCACATCCGCGACCTGAAAAATGGGCGCCTTGGGGTTCTTGTTGACCGCCACGATAAAGGGAGATCCTTTGAGGCCGCCCATGTGCTGAAAAGAACCGCTGATGCCCAGGGCCATGTAGACCTTGGGTTTGACCGTCTGCCCGGAGGTTCCCACCTGCCGGGATTTTTCCAGCCACTTGGCATCCACGATGGGCCGGGAACAGGAGACGTCCGCGCCCATGGCTTCGGCCAGCTCTTCAATGATCTCGAGGTTGTCCTGATCCTCGATCCCCCGGCCGACGGAAACCAGAACATCCGATTTGGTGATATCGACCTCGCCCACTTCGGCCTCGACGATCTCCAGGTACCGCCGGGTGGAGGTCAGCTCTCCGACCTCGCCGGATTTGTCGGTCACCTGACCGCCCGCGGATTTGCTTTCGTCGGGCTGAAATGATCCGGGGCGGGGGGTAATCACCGCGCCGCCGGAAATATCCGCCTGAACATGGGTGCTGACCATGCCGCTGAATTCCTGTCGAATCACCTTCAGGGTATCCCCCTCCAGGCCCTCGAACTCGAACACATCGGGAAAATAGGGGGCATCCAGCTTCACGGAAAGGCCCGGCGAAAGGTCGAGACCGAAGTGCTCATGGGGAACCAGCACCACCGCATCCTTGGGCAAAATCCCGACCAGCGCCTTGCGAACCAGTTCGGCGTTGGGATAGGCCAGGTCCGCATGGTCCACCTTCCAGACCTCTGAATAAGAGGCGGTCATGTCGTTGCAGACGGTGTTCAGATTGTCTCCGGTGCCGGTGACCAGGGCGACGACCGAAGCGTCGGGATCGATCTTTTTGGCGGCGGTGATCAGCTCAAGGGCCGTATCGTCCGGAGTCCCTTCTTTGTGCAGAATATATGCAAAAACCTGTCGGCTCATTACTTGATACCTCCTTTGGCTTTGAGAATTTCAACCAGCTTTTCAATGATCTCCTCGGTGCTGCCTTCCAGCATTTCGGCGCCTTCTCCCGGTTCGGGAACAAAATAGTCGACCCGGTTCACCTTGGGTGCGGCGGCCGATGCATCGAGCCCCAGGTCCCCGGCGGTACGAACCGGAATGTCCAGGGAGGCGACCTTTCGAATACCGCGGATGCCGACGTAACGGGGTTCGTTGATGCCGGTCTGAATGGAGAGCACGCAGGGCAGCTCGATCTCGTTCATCTCCTGGTTACCGCCGGCGATCTCACGACCGGCCTTGATCTTTTTATCATCGATGATTTCCAGGTGGTTGACCAGAGAGGCATAGGGCACATCCAGCATGGCGGCCAGCATGCCGCCTACCTGGCCGGCGCCGTCGTCGGCCTGGGCCCCGGTCAGGATCAGATCATAATTTCCCTTTTCAATTTCGGTCTTCAGAATCGCTGCGATCCCCCGGCCGTCGGTCCCTTCAAAGGCCTCGTCCGAAATCAGGATCCCTTTGTCGGCGCCCATGGCCATTTCCCGGCGCAGCACCTCTTCGGCTTCTTCATCTCCCACGGTGATGACCGTCACCGTTCCGCCGACCTTGTCGCGGATCTGGATGGCTTCCTCCACCGCGTAATTGTCCCATTCGTTGACCGAATAGACCAGATCATCCCGGTCGATATCGGTACCCTTGCTGTTGACCTCGATTTCATTCTCAGAGGCATCCGGCACTCGTTTAACACATACCAAAATTTCCATATGACTCCTCCCGGATCGTTATAAAATCTTAAATTAAAGGTTCACGTCAGCGGCTTGTATCAAGCCGCGATCAGATGCTGATCGACCAGTTCCACCAGGTCCACCACCGTCATCTCCCCTTCCAGACCGCTGGTCTTGATGGCGTCTTCGATGTTGACCATACAGAAGGGGCAGGCGGTGACGATGACGTCGGCGCCGGCCTCCTTGGCCATCCGGACCCGAAGCTGGCCCATCCGCTTGTCTTCGATGGGTTCATAAAAAAGATACAGCCCGCCGCCCCCGCAGCAGAAGGAGCGGTCCCGGCATTTGTCCATCTCGACCCGCTTGATCCCCGGGATCTGATCCAAAACATCCCGCGGAATATCGTACAGGCCGTTATGGCGGCCCAGATAGCAGGGATCATGATAGGTGTAGACCGCATCGGGGTTCTCGATGGATTTCAGCCGAATCTTGTCCGAATCCAGGGCCTGAGCGATGACCTGACTGATATGCTCCACCGGCGGCAGCCCGTTGTAGTCCTTCTTGAAGGCATTGTAGGCGTGGGGATCGGCGGTCACGATTTTCTTGGCCCCGGATTCGGCGATCATTTCGGTGTTGTGGTCCCGAAGCTCCTGAAACAACATTTCCTCGCCGAACCGGCGCACCTCATGGCCGCTGTCCTTTTCTCCTTTGCCCAGTATGCCGAAGTCCGCGCCCGCCGCCGTGAGCACCCGGGCCGCGGCCCGACCCAGTTTCTGGATGTTGTCGTCATAAGAGGTGACGCTGTCCACGAAATACAGCGTTTCGGCGGTTCCCCCCTTTTCGAGCACCTTCACCGTACACTCGGCCTTGAATTCCTTGTCTTTGGCCCAGTCGGCGCGCTTCTTTTCCATTTTTCCGTAAGGGTTGCCCCGTTTTTCCATTGCCTGAAGCGGTTTTTGAACCGATTGGGGAACGTTCCCATCGTCCACCATTCCCCGGCGAAGATCGACCATTTTGTCGATGTATTCGATCATCAGGGGACATTCTTCCTCACAGGCGCCGCAGGTGGTGCAGGACCAGATCTCGTCCTCGCTGTAGATGGAGCCGATCAGCGGTTCCCCTTTTCTGAAACCGCCCCGGAGGGGATAGTGATCGTAGCAGTAATCCCGGGCTTTGATGGAAATGAACCGGGGTGACAGGGGCCGGCCCACGGCATTGGCCGGGCACTGGTCCGAACACCGTCCGCAGTCTGCGCAGGAATAGAAATCGAGAATGTGCTTCCAGGTGAAATCCTCGAAATTCTTGGCGCCGAAAGATTCCAGGTCGAGCAGTTTTTCCTCCGACACCCCCCACTTGACCGGTTTGACGCCGCCCTTGTTCAGCTTCAGAAAATAGACATTGAACAAAGAGGTGATTACGTGAAAATGCTTGCCCAGGGGCAGAATGCAGAGAAAGGAAAAAAAGATGAGATCATGGAGATAGTAGGCAACCAGGTGAATCCCCTGAAGCGTTTCGATCGACACATTGGCCAGGGTGATCTTGAAAAACCAGGCCAGGCTGAGGGGGGCGATCATTTCGGCATGAAGCCCCAGCTGCTGATTGGCCGACATGGCGCTGGCCTCATACATGCTCTCGGTGATCAGCAGAGCGCAGATCAACCCGAGAATGAAGATCGCCTCCGGTGTGTGGTCCTTTCCGTAGTGGGAAGGCACCTTGTACCGATCCGGCTTGAAAAAGCCCCTTCGAACGGCCGCAATCACGGCGGCGACAAAAACCATGGTCACAGCGTAGTCTTTAATGACATTGTAGAAACGGCCGAAACCGCCGCCGAAGCCCGGCACCACGAAGTCTTCGGAAACCCCCAAAAAAACCAGCGACAGAGACCGAATCGACAGAATAATGAAGCCTGCAAACAGCATGATGTGGAGCACGCCGCCGACCCGATACCGCGGCTGTTTCAGCTGACCGAGCCAGAGCTTCAGGACCGCCCAGAGCCGCTGCGGTATCCTGTCGAAGCGGTAATCGGGATTGGCCAGCACCAGCGGCGCCACCCGCTTGGCCATGATATAGGTAAACAGGGCCACTCCGACAACCGGAATCAGCACCGAAAAAATGACCGTGGGAATTCCGAACACGGTTGCATTGGCAGGAGAGATTAGAGCAGTTTCCATTTTTTACTTCACTTCTCCTTTCATTGATGATATGCAAGTTAACGTTTACTGAATGAGTATTCATTCATTTTTATTCTGACATAGCAGACAATTTTTCCCCTTGTCAAGTGAAAAAAATTATGATTTTTATTTTTGATTTAGTAACTTCGGGGTTATGAAGCGTTCTTTCCCGTATGTTTGGTGATCTTCGACAGCGTTCAGAATGGATGAATTTTCATTCATGCCGCTGAAAGGCCCATCGGCCCCAAGACCTCTTTCTGCAAGCATATGATCTTTCTGTTAATATCGAGCCTTTTGGTTTATACCTCAGTGTGCCGTTGCAAAACACTCTGTCGGCCGAGTCCACTTCCCTTTTCTCATCGTTTGATTCGACGCGACAATCATCAAGTAAAAAATCGGAACAGAGGAAACTTGAACGAGCGCTCAGTCAAAGTATGATTTTCTATAAATGAACCCGTGGGGATTGTCAAGCCTTTTTCAAAAACACCGGAAATGAAAGAGAAATTTATATAATGAAGACCGATTATCGAAAAGGAGGTATCCTATGACCAACGAAAACCAGTATGGGGTGAAGCCGTGGCTTGTCCACTATGATGATTATGTAACGGAGAAACTGGAATACGACCGGACCTGTATTACCCGCTTCCTGGATCAGTCGGCGAAAAAATTCCCGGACCGAATGGCGCTTTCTTTTCAAGGGTATACCGTTTCCTACAAAAAGCTGAAAGAGATGGTGGACCGTTTCGCCGCCTGCCTCTCGGATTTCGGAGTCGGCAAAGGCGACCGGGTGGCCATTCTTTTGCCGAACCTCATTCCCTGCGTGGTCAGCTATTTCGCAGCCCTGAAGATCGGCGGCATCGTGGTCATGAACAATCCGCTCTATTCCGACCGGGAGCTTGAGCACCAATTCAACGATTCGGGTTCCAAGGTGCTCATCACCTTGGATCTGTTGGGCAATCGCATGATCGAGCTGCGGCCCAAAACCGGAATTCGACAGATTGTCTACACCTCTATCGGGGATTACCTTCCTTTCCCCAAAAACCTCCTGTTTCCCCTGGTGGCGAAAAAGAAAAAACTGGCCGCAGACGTCAAATCGGCACCCGAGCTGTATCGATGGAAACAGGTATTGGCGAAATACCCCCCGAACCCGCCCGGTGTGGGTCCCGACTTCGAGGATGTGGCCATGTACCAGTACACCGGCGGCACCACCGGGGTTTCCAAGGGGGTCATGCTGACCCACGCCAACCTGAGCCGGCAGGTGCAGCAGGTTTCCGCCTGGTTCCCCAAGTTCGGCATGGGAGAAGAGATCATGCTGGGGGCCCTGCCCTTCTTTCATGTGTTCGGCATGTCCACCTCCATGAACTTCGCCGTTTACATGGGGTGGGGAAATGTACTGGTGCCCAAACCCCAGCCCGAGCAGTTGATCGAGGCGATATCCAAATACAAACCCTCCTTCGCTCCGCTGGTGCCGACCATGTATATCGGTATGCTCAACCATCCCAAAATCGATTCGGCGGACCTGACCTCCATCAAGGGATGTTTTTCCGGCAGCGCGCCCCTGCCGGTGGAGATCATTCGGGATTTCGAAAACAAAACCGGCGCCCTCATCGTCGAGGGATACGGTCTCACGGAAACCACCCCGGTGACCCATATCAATCCGGTCTCCAAAGAGAAGCGAAAGGTCGGCAGCATCGGCTTCCCCATTCCGGACACCGAATGCCGCATCGTCAGCCTGGAAGACGATAAAACCGATCTTCCGGTGGGAGAGGCCGGCGAGCTTCTGATCCGGGGTCCCCAGGTGATGAAAGGCTATCTCAACATGCCCGAGGAAACCGCAGCCGTGCTTACTGAAGACGGATGGCTGCACACCGGGGATATCGCCAAAATGGACGAGGACGGGTTCTTTTTTATTGTCGATCGGAAAAAAGACCTGATCATCTCCGGCGGATACAATGTCTATCCGAGGGACATCGACGAGGTCTTTTTCGAGCACCCCAAGGTTCAGGAAGCCTGCTCGGTGGGCATTCCCCATCCCCATCGGGGCGAGGCGGTCAAGGTGTTCGTGGTGCTCAAAGAAGGAGAAACCGCCACCAAAGAAGAGCTGCTGGAATTTTGCAAAGGCCGGT
>JGI12048J13642_10260495_pt1 | contig 13064 bp, 7 predicted proteins | sample ElkSlonscriptome_16_FD_13642 | JGI IMG/M metagenome (IMG submission 13642) | reverse complement strand
ATCGAGATTAGACAGCGCGAATGACGGACGCAGCAGCGTCGCCTGGCGTTCGGGCAAAATACCGACTCGCTCGCCTTCCGGGCCTTCGAGCCGGTAGCGGCCCAGCCCGAATCCTCGCCGCTGGCCGATGCCCAGGTGCTGGCCGAGCACCAGCCATTGCCAGACCATTTCGGAATCCGGACCCTCTACCCGCAGCCCGAGTACGCCGCCCAGGCCATATATCGGCTTCTCGGTGCGATCCGCCCCCACTTGCTGAGCGCCGTGCCAGAATAGGTCGCTGGCAGTAAGCTTGATGGCCGCATCAGCTCTCGGCAGCGGTTGCGCGTCTCCAAGGCGCCGACCAAACGCATCAAGGCTCTGGCGCAGCCGGTTCAACAGCAGATCGGCGCCGAGGTCGCCCGCATCTCGGCAGAACCGAGCCGTGCCCTTGGTGGGGCGCTGGCCACGTTCGCGCAGCAGCTGCATCGGACTGAGCAGGCGGAACCAGGCTTGATCTGCAGCGGCCCAGATCGAGGCCTCGGCAGCAATTTGATCAGGAGTGACCGACTGCAGGTCGGCCGTTCGACTGACTCGGTGATTGTCGTGCGAAAACAGATCACGGGCGGCAAGAAAATTCCAGCGAGGACCGAATGCACAAGCATCCTGCTGGTCAGCCCGGTTCGTTTTGCCGGTTTGAAGACTCTCCAGCAATCGATCGAGATCGGCGCGACCCGAGTCGAGGCAGTACACGACCAGGCTGTATTGATCACCGGGAGTAAATATCGGAACACCGATTTCCGGTGTCGATAGCCAAAGATGCGGTGACAGGTCGTCTTCGAGGATCCGCTTCACGAAGCCCATGAGTCCCGGCCCGTGGTAGACGCCGGCTTCGGTCAATCGCGTGAACCGAAAATACAATACAGCGGCTCGAAGGGGGAGTAGCCAGGCAGGGGCTCGCGATCCGTGGGCCGTCGGCTGCCGGATGGACGATGCCATCAGAAATTGCGCCCCCGCGTGCCGCATCGCCTGTGAAAGCATCGACGACTCACGACGAGGCCCTCAGCTGGAATCGCTCCAGGTTTCTCGATCGCCTATGCTTTGACATTAGCTCGGAGCGTTTTTAACGGCTTTTCCTTCTCCACGGGCGCCAGCGCTTGGGGAGTCGCTTGGGAATCATTGTTGACGAACCATTCGAAAAGTTTCTCTTCCTGCGCGCCCGAGTCATCCAGCCATTTTTTGAGCTGGCTTGCCGAACGTGGGTAACACACAGGTGCGGTAACGTTTTCCGGGTCGCCAATCGTCTCAAGGATTCCCCGAATCTCTTCATCAATGAGCGTGATTCTGTTTTCGCCCTGTGCCAGCGTACCGGCAAGTTCCGCCAGGGAGTTGTAGTCCTTTGCTGGCAACTGAGTTTCCTCCAGGGAGACCGGAGAATAAGCCGTGAAACCTCTGTCCTCAATACTGATGCGATCAATGGATATAGCTACCGTACCCAAACCCAGAGGTTTTCCCAGCCCAAGTTTGTGCCGGTAGTTCCCACTGGGACACAAGGCAACGCAGAGCAGCTCGAGCTCGGCGTACGACAAATTCGTAAACTCGATCGAGAAACTAAACCTTGTCCCCGGAACGATGGGTGTTGCGCATATGCGCTGCTTATTGCCGTCATCATCGGCGCCTGTTCTGGATTTCCACGGCGCAGCATCGTTCGATAGTTTGTGGTGAAGGTACCACTTCCGGCCGCGTGGCAAGGCATCAGGATTCTTCTTTGCCAGGTTTTCCTTTGCAACGGCGCTCGTACTCTTCGGGAACCTAAAATAGAGGCTGGGTGACGGCGGCTTTGGAGTGGCCAGGATCTGAAGCTTGATCTCCTCTCCGAGGACGGCGTTCTGACTTTGCGAGTTCGTGAGCAACGCGTCCCTGAACCGAACCCTGCTGGCGAGCGCTGGCAGCGACGGTTCGTCGTCCCCTGTGCCGGATGAGACACATCCGAGGAGCGCCTCGGCCGGCGTCACGCCCCCTCGCTGCCCGGACCAGGGCAGGAGATTGTCGCTGATTCGGCCAAAGAACTCATGGATCGACAGCGATACCGGTTCGCGCCAGATCGCCGAAATTGAAATCTCGCTTACAACCCATTTCAACTCTCCATCTACCTTCTCCTCCTGGGCATCGAAATACAGGTATTGATGATTCTGCAGGCCATCGCCGGCCCTGAGACCCTTAAGGTTGAAGGGCAACCTCTGGTCCTGTTTCCGGCGTTGACGAGCCATCTCCTCGAATCGGTTGATGACGCGCGGCGGTATCGGCAACGGGGCACAATAGTCCTCCTCTCCCGTCTCTAGGAGTGGCACGGGAATGAAGTACTCATGCTTCTTGGTCGGCGGCAGGTCACGTTCACTGTTCCGGTTCTGCACCTCATCAGGGTGATCATGGCGGCCCAGGATGCGAAGCGCACCGCACCGGAAAGCCGCCTTTTTTTCTGCTGGTAATTCTTCGTAGGCACTTTCCTTTAGCAGACTGCCCTCAAGTATCCGACCCAGGATGGTTCCGCGCTTGACCTTGAGGCCCTTAAGATTGCCTTGGTCAGTCAATTGATCGATCCTGTCGACCGATCGAGCATGGATCGGTTTAAGTCGGGCATAAGCCCAGTCACCCGAATCGAAGGAATTTTCCTCGTTATCCAAATTTTCCACGTTATCCACGTATGCTGGCAGTATCTCTTCCAAGGCAGCCGGTTCGCCGCTTCGCTTTCTAAACACCGCCTTGTATTTCTTGCTGTTTGCGATCGCATTACCACCATGCTTGTTTCGCAGACTGGTTACAGCGCAAGGGACGAGTTCCCACGCCTCATTGTCCTCGTTCCAGCTCAGGAAACCAATCATATTGAGCGCCTTGTTATGATTTTTGCGCATCGAATACCGTCCGTCTTTCAGGACCCTGAGTGTCGAGTTGCTCAAGGCCTCAAGGGTACTTCCAATCATTCCCCGCAGGCTGTTGCCCGGAATGGCCAGCTCGTCCTTTCCTTCCGCATGCCGCCGGCGATACGGCTGCTGAATCGTCGGGGTAGTCTGGTCCTCGTTGCGAGGGCTGTAACTCCCGCCGATGACCATCGGCGTCTCCACGTCTAAGGTGCATTTAATGCGCCCATGCAATGCGTCGGGTTGCCAAACATCATGGCGGATGTATGAGTGGTATCCCCTGGAAATGCTGGATGCATCTTCTGTCTGGACACCTTCCTTGACGGGGACGAAGTTGTACGGGTTTAAAAACTCGTTTCCACTAGTCATTGGTCAATACCTCTTGTTCGTCAACAGGGGGCTGTTCGGCGATCGGACCGTGAGTGAGTTCCGATCGAATGGCAGTAGCCAGCCAATCATCGCCCTCTTCAGGCTGGAACCCGACAAGGGTTGCGATCTTGCTTTCGGCCTTCAGCCTGAGCTTGATTGTGCCGTATCCCTTGGCCTTGCCCCATCCAATCGCGATGTCGCCCATTGCCATGTCACGGAGGACAAGACCCAGGAGCAAACGGGTCCAGGGAGGTATCGAAGTCTCGGCTCGAAGCGCTAGCCGAAGCTGCCCCTTGAGTTCGGTACCGATTGGGATTGCCCGCGCTTCGTATAGCGCGCCCTCTGCAACGCCGCCGGTAAAGCGGTCAATCGCATTGAAATACTGATGATGGAGGTCTTGGGTCTTGATCGCCTTTGTGGAGACGAAATCCGAGATCTGCACGATACTTGCCCAGGTGGTTGATCCGAACAGATTTTCAAGGAGTCTATCGGCTTGCTTGCCCGCTTCCAGAATAGCGGTCGCGGACCGCGCTGCAGTATTCTCGACATGTTCCTGATTGGGGCGACGTTTCCAGAATTCCTGAATCCACAGGATCAGGATCTTGCGTGCTCGCGCTCGCAAGGCGCCGCGTAGCGTACTGGCCGGGATTCTGACCCGGCCATCCGGTGTTTGCAGCACGGTCAGCCGGTCCGGGTATTCCTCGGTCTTCTGCCCAGTCTGTTCGTCCTTTTCGGCCCTGTCCAGTCCGGATGCAACGAGCAGCGGGTCCAGAGTCAGCACGCTTAGCTCGATACTGTTGCTCTCCGCCTGGTCATGTTTGTCCGGAACGGTGTTTCGATCGAACTCCAGCTCCGTGTAGCAGTTTTCGATCGAGCTCGCATCGTCCGCGCCTAAAAATGTCTTGAATTTCTCTCTATCCAGAATCTTGATACTGAGATCGTTTGGCGAGGCCAACCTCAGTTCGCCAGCACATAGTGAAGCGCCTGCGCCAAGCCGGAATCCCCTCGAAGTCATTCGAGCCAGGGCTTTGGCGAGGGCAAACAGGCATGATCTTGAAATATTCGAGGCATCGAAGCGGACTGACACCAAGCTGCCCTCGGGGACAAATTCAAAGAATGTCAATTGGTGGGGCGCCGTTGCGCCCGTAACCGGATCGATTGCGACGCGCGCCCGAATCGCGGTTGCCCGATTCTCACACCACAGCGGCGGCTTTCTGTCCTCGAATTCAGGGACTTCAACCACTGGAGCGTCGTTGAAGCGGACACGACCGATTTGGCGCGCAACAGTGCCTTGTCCATCCTTATCGCTGAGACCGAATATTTCATCTGCCTGCGGCTCTGTCTCCAGCATGGCCCGAAAAGCGCCCTTGAGCGTCGAGCCCGGGATGTAAGCACGATCGACTTCCAGCGTCTTTCCGGGTTCTTTCAGTTCACATCTACGCATGGCCATAGGACGGTAACTCGGCGATTGATCACCACTCGAAATCTCCTTCAAGAGCTCCTTGCGCTCAGTCGGGACCCTTTCTATCAGCGGGGCCCGTTCGCCGGTACCAACGTGGAGCGGCGAGCCGACCTGCAAGGTCATATCAATGATGGCACGCACCACGGCTGAATTGTCAGGCTGGGACATCGGATTTCTCCTTTTGATTGTTTATGCCAATCACCGGATCGATGATGACCTCACCATATCCCTGTGAATTCAACCAGGGATGTCGCTGCCACGCAGTTTCCTTTTGACCACGCTCGGAGTCACGTTCCGCCAATAGCGGCCCTGGAGGCAGGCCGAGTTTGCGAATACGATCCAGGCCTGTTGAAAGTGCCTCGGTCTCCTCCATCTTCAGCGAGCTGTTTACCGTGAGAACGAAAAGGCTTCCGGCTGCGGTCATGAGATGCGGCCGATAGTCCTCGCGGCCTGAATCCCAGTAACGACGGTAGATATAGCGTCCTCCTGCAAGGGCTTCCTGCGTGAACCAGTCATCGAGACTCAGCCTGTCCTTTCCGAGGAGAAGATCGAAATACGCCTGATAGAGTTGACCGAGGATAGAAGCGCCGCCGGCGCCGGGAAGTGATTCGACCGGTCCCAGGAGATCGGCATTGCTTGCCAGCAACAGACGAATCGTGGCTCCTGCCTGCACCTTCTTGCCCAGGGCGTCGTCTTGGCCGTCTTCGAACTGACGGCTCCAGGGTTGGTCGAAGATCTTGATTTCGGCACGCGCCTTGGTCTTGCCGAGTCCAACCAGGCCAAGCTCCAGGACCGCCCGAAACTGAGCCAGCACAGCGTGCGGGTCTTCGCCATTCGGCAGCGCACCGGTGTCGATTGTGACGTTGCTGCGCCATTCATGGCCCACCGGATCGATGGCATCGAGCGCGAACAAGGCAGCTTCCGCTGCTGCCCCGGAAGTCGGCTCGATTTGGTTTCGCACGATGCTTACGTGGCGCGGGCCTCGATTCTGATCTTGGCCGGAGCCCTGTTCTTCCTGCTGGCCCTGTACCAATTCCTGCTCCAGACCAAGAGCCTTGAGGACCAGCTTTTCATGTGTGGATTTCCAGTCGGCAGCGAACGCGGGCGACTCGGCGTCGCTCCGCGACTCCTCGGAGAAGTCCACGACTTGTCCCGCAACACAGGCGAGACTCATCGGCAGTGAGGTTGACCTGGTCTGGAGGTTCTTGTTGGGTGCACCGCTCACAGCCGGTAGTGCATGAGTCACATGAATGGCATGCAGGTTCTTCCGCAAAAGTTCGAGGCCGTCGCCCGGCTGATTCTGGAGCGCCTCGGCAATCGCGCCGATGATTGCGCCTCCGGGAATAAAAGATTCGGACTCGAGGACGTTGGACCGCCCGTGTGGCTTGGCAAAACAGAATGGACGATCGGGCAGCAGCCGAAGGCCGAACGCGGGCTGTCCGCTTGTCTGGGATATAGTCCCTTCAGGTACGGTGATTGCGCATTCCTGGACTTCGGGCTCCCTTACCGAAATGCTGTCAACCGTCCCGAAGCCGACGGTTGTGGCGCCACCAACCGCGTCAATTAGGACGGATGCCTTGCTCAGCCAATTGCGGGCCTCTTGGGCTTCGTCGGTCGGCAGCCAGCATTCGATACTTCCCCTGAAAACAGCCCGCTGGCCGGGCTGGATCGGCGAACGGGCAACCACCAATGCCCCGGGCTCGACGACGCCTTTTTCTCCATCGATTCGAATACGGGTCAGGCTCGCCGAGTCATGATCCGTTTTCTCGGCCAGCCAATAGCCGGAAAAGTTGAGCGCGCCACGTACTGGCTCCCAGCTTTCCTGCTGACCACTTATGGTCGTTGCGCCACCGTACTCCACGCCATCATCGCTGTCTCGGCTTCGCACCGCAGGGCCGAACCACTTCTCGACCGACTCCGAAAGCCGGTGCTGTGTCTCCTCGTCACCGGAAAGCAAATCAAGCATTTCCTCCATGGCCGCACGGAATACGCCCTTGACAAGCGTGCCGGGCAACGCCGGCCGATCGTTCACCAGCAGTCCGAGCTGATCTTCGGAAAAGTGCCGCGCTTCGACCGAGCGCGTAAGCAACGGCCCGACAACAATGATGTCGATGCTGAGCTTTGACTTTGCGAGTGGTTGACTCATGTGGCTACCCTCGTTTCCGCGGACGCCTGGCTGGCCGATTGGCTAGTTGAAGGCTCCAGCGGCCAATAATCGAGCAACTCAGCCCAGTGGAGGAAACTCCATGGATCAATTTCATCACTCAGGCTATTACCGAAGGTTGGCAATATCTCTGAAATCTCGCCGGATATGCTTTTGGCCTCGGCCTCAGCCACCGTCTCGAAGCGATTGATCGCTTCTCGAGAATCGGGATTGCCGGACAATTCTCGGGCAATCATATAAAGCTGGGAACGTGGTATCCGGTTATTGATTTTTTCGGCGATCTCGAGCTGTTCCGAGAAATCAAGATCGGAAACAAGCAACGGTGTAAGGGACTTATGCATTTCGTCGTAGCGTCTCTGGAAAAACTGATCCAGTTGTGTAGGGGTATCGACGGACTCGAGAACCGCATACTGCCACGCGTCAATTTGCTGCTCGGGGGAGTCCCCAATAGCACCCTTGACATGCTCCGCAAGATTTCGGGCCAGATCGCTAATCCTGTGGATCGGCGTTTTATAACTACAAATCACGATGCCGAGCGAATGCGTCAACCTTTGCCCGGCCCAAGCCATATGCCTATTGAACTGGAAGAATCTGCTTATACCCTCCAGCGCCAGCTCGGCCGGAATCACGAACATCACTTCGTCCCCACCCCATAGCAACATCTCGATGGGAATTGGACCATCTTGCGGTCGCTTTCCGCTCAACCACAAGACGAATTCGAGCAGCAATCTCCCGCGTTCGCGCTGGAGCATTTCGTCCCAGGACTGATAATCGGCCAGGCTGCTGACATTCTTCCGCATGATCGAGCTGAATTTGTTGCCGTCGGCATAGATGACGGCGAGCTTCCGGCGGGTCTGCTCACTGCCCCAATCAGCAACAAGGTCCGAGAAGTCATTCGGCAACGCAGGCTTCCGATGACCGCCTTGATGCGCTTCACTTCGCAGGACAGAATCAAATTTCGCCTTGAGGCGAGCAAATTCCTGGTCGTCTGGACCGCGGCAGCCTTTTTCGATTTCCCTGGAATAAAACCTGGCTGGCGCGCTGTCCCGCTTCGCGTGACGACCGAAATCGAACCGCGCAGCGACGGGTTGAGACACGATCAGTTCATTGGTGGCGGACACGGCGGTTCCAATCCGATGTGTTGCCGGCCGGCGCCCGTCCCATGGGCACACCAGATCCGATGCTGCTTCGTTGATTACGACATTGGGTTGCTTGAGCTGCGAAAGGCGGATGCTTTGCAGCGCTCGCTCATTCGCTGCAATAAAGCAATCGTACTCGATCTCGTCGACATCGCTTTTCCGCGAGTCTATCGCCTCGATGGCGATTGCGAAACTGAGGATCGCGCAGAGACTGCCGACGCTGGTTGAACCGAACTTTTCTGCAAAATCACCCAGCCGACCAAGGTCCTGCGAGGGCCTCCCTGGGGTCCCGCCTGCCAAGGCTGCAATCAAGGTCTCCTCCAACACACGGCTTTCCGGTAATGCATCGTCGAAAATAAATATGCCGATCGAACCGCCGATAGATACTTTGGTGATTTCTGCCGTGTCATTTCCATTGAGCGTCTGATCAAGACACTCCCACAGTATTGAAATCGCCTCTCGCATCGCGAGGCCACCCCCGCGCATGACGCTTAGTTGATTCGTGTCGGTTATGGACTGGTCAAAGTTTATTGCCTCGATACGAAGTAAATTAAACATTTGTACTCCCTTGTTTAGCTTTAAGACGAGTTCCTATCTCGATATTCACTTCGCTCAGCCTCCGTTTCGATCACGCTGGAAAATTCTGACGATATCGACGCGATGCGTAGGGGTTGACGCCAAAGTGCGCTCAGAGTTCTCCAGAAAGAGCCGCCAGCCTGCCTTTCCGCCAGGGCATTACCTATCCTGCGAAATGGGTGGACAACCGCAATTAAAAGGGCGAGAGCGATAACACTTGCCGCGATACTGGCGAAGCCCTCTGTGATTATAGAAAGCGCAGACAAAGCAACTACGGCCCCTATAAGCGCTAAAATAGTCAACGCTCTTACTACACTAGGAATCCACCATTTGATGTCTATTAGCCGATTTTCAAAAAAACGTACCGGAAGCAGCACTGCCAACAAGGCAACCATCCATACCAATGCGCGGACGAGCCCATCGGCTTCACGTGCTTTGCGCATGATTTCTGGCGATACAAACTTATTCGCAATCTCAAGCAGCGCCTCATGATGAATTGCGACATCCATGCCAAGAATGGACGCAATCAGCGAGGCCAATAGTAAAGGAATACCCAGAACGGTTATCCTGGTCGTAAGCTCAACCGCCTTTTCTTGCGAAACAAGGGCTGCGTGTGCGTGCGCAGTATCAATCTGACTCTGCACTTCTCGATATAGCGGGTCAACGTCGAGCGATTCGCGCTGAGCCTTGTACATCTCCAGCCCTTGCTGTTCGGTAGAAAGGAGCGGAAACTGATATAAATTAGCGAAATAGACAAATTTCTGGCGCAACCTACTGAACCGTTTCCTGAATAATCGCTCGGCGTACCGCCCCTCAGTCGATTGATGGTTGGTGTCAAGGCGCTCTTGAGTTAGGCTGCTTATCGCCCGGCTGAAACGAAAGAGAGTCGCGCGCTCATATAGAAGGAAAAGCGCTTGATCACGATAAAGTGTGCGCCATTGCCTCCAGAACGGCGGATCTTTCCCATACGGAAGAATTGAACATCCACTATGGCTGGTGAAGCCGTAGAGTGTTCCGTAATGAGCCCAACGTTGATATGTGCGAGACGGGTCTGAGACCCAGTTTTTTTCATACTCGCTACTTGCAAGCATCGCCGCGTTACTGCGTCCTAGTTTGCCGGTACACCCCGGCAGATCGATATTCAAAAACTTGATCCAGTCCCCCGCCTCGACTGTCGGGTCCATTCCCACTGAGCACGCCTCTTGAGCAGGCTGGCTGCCTGTCGGATCCGGAATCAATAACTTACGACGTTTCTTTTGATCGTCTTCTGAAAGCGTCGCGCATGACCAAATAAATGCTTTAGGATCAGCGGGCTTGAATGCGTGATTCTCTACGGCCCAGCGTTTCTGCCTCGATATATCAGCCGCATTTTGAAGCCAGTCGTCCGGCATGATAGAGAAGAGGTTTCGCTTATCACTCCCGGTAGAACCGGCGACAGGAATCGAGAGTAAGTCGATCCATTTTCCCCAGGTAAGCCACTCCTGCGCATTGGCATAAAATCGCTTACCAGAGCTTGTGCGGTATTCGCCCTTGCCTTCTGCCCTCGGCCGGGAGTCGGTGTTGTCTGCAGTCTCTGCAGACGGCCAAGGGCAGCCCTTTTGCACGAGATCATGGTATCGGTCTGCCTGTTCTTTCTTATAGTATTCGGTGAAAGGAGTCTGCAAATGTCTAAACGTCTCGTTTAATTCCATCAACTCCGAAAGAGTCGCTTTCTGCCGAGGATATAGCTCGAGGATCAGGAAGCCATTGAAAAGCGTATTCTCGTGGATATGCAGTACACGGTGCTCCTGAAGCGCGGCATTCCAATTGAACATAATGAGGCGCGGCGCCGAAAATCCGATTTCAATATAGCGCCCTGTCGAACGGCACCATAGCAAAAACCCGGCGCTTTTCTCGTCATGTTCTGATAACTCAAACCAAGCGGCATGCTGATAAAGCATGTTGCCGGTTTCCTCAGTGAAATATCGTCGGCGCTCCGACACCATCTCTCTGTTCAGAAACTTCTTCCTTTTCGACGAGATATCTCCGTTCTGATGTTCAAAACAAAGACGCTCAAAACAGACCGCAGACTCGTTTTCCGAGACGGTTGAGGGTGCATAAGAAATCGGAACAATAAATTGTGTGAAGGAGGCCGGATCATCATCGATATTCGGGCTGCCCAAGATACTTAAATCATCTTTAAGAAGCTTTTCTTCATTTTTAGAGATGTAGCTCTGAGCATTTATTTGCGTAAGTAGATCCTCTAGAGAAATATCGGGCCGTTTGCCCTCAGTTAAGTCCTGCTTCAGTATTCCCCAATACCCTCTCATGGGCATTGAACCGCCTGTCCAGCTTTTTTCAGGCTCCAGTGCTCTTAGTGAGGAAATTACCGCCCCCGGGGCATAAACATTCCATTCGGAGGGGCCACTCACTACCAGGATCTCTGGATCCACTGCTTCCGAAGGGATTCCCAAATCTCGGTGTTCGTTTTGAAATTCATGCAACAAAAGATCAGCAATTAAGCCTGCCTTGTCGTTTGAAGCTTTGACCAGACAAATATCGCCAACAATGCTCAATTCATCGCGAAGGGATTGTTTCGCCCCTTCAATATCTTTTTCTGTGATTCCAGTGGCCTGCCATTCCCGCCGCCGGATCGTGCGGATCAAGCCGGAGTCAAAACCCTTGTCTCGCATTTCGTACGCATAGCCGCGATCATTCGCGACGATTGCTTTGTGTTCTTCAGAAGCTGCGTCTAAGGATTTTCCCAATAAAACGTAGACTTTTTCTAGCGGGGTTGGCGCGTTAGCACCGGCGTATTCGTTGTGATGGTCGATTATTTCCACGGTGCTCGACTGTAAATCGAGATCGTTTTCAAGCTCGACCAGAACTGGGATATAGCCTCTCTCAATGGCTCTGGATATTTCATTCTTGTAGTCGGATGCCTTTGCGCCCCACTGAAGTTCATGATCGGTGTATGGTCCTTGGTATTCATCTTCCAAAAGCTCACGGATGGCGAGCATTTCGAGATCCCGGCCACCGAGAAAAAACCAGTATGGGCCTTGGGCTTTGCTGCCTTCCTCTAGTCTTTTCCGCCTCATTCAAGATCCTCGTTTCAGTTGGTTCGCCCGCAAGCAGGCTCCTGGAGGGGTTGTGTGATTCGCCATCACAGCCTCACCGGGCAAATCGCCCAGTCGGTATCCGGCGCGCCGCGGTATTTGAGCGCGGCCATGCGGATGGTTCGCTCCAGGCCGTAGTTGCCCAGATGTGGCCCGAAGGCGTGGAGGTAGATTTCGACCGTGCGGCGCTGCAGGCGCGCGGTGGTGAATCGGGGTTCTTCGAACGCCCGGGCGTCGAAGTTGACGTCGTAGGGGTACTGGTCGACCAGGCCGGTGGGGACGGTGGTTTTCCAGAGGCCGTCCTCGACCAGCAGCGGGGCCTGCATTCTTGTCGCTTCCCATTCGCCGTCGGCGGGGCCGGCGGCGACGGTGCGGACGACGGAGCCGATCTGGCTGGTGTAGATCAGGCGGCGTTCGATCCAGAGTCTGGAGCCGAGGCGCTCGGCGCCGAGCGGTATGTCGGGGTTGTAGTAGCCGCGCACGTTGGAGCAGGAGGGGAGATCGCTGCTCAGCGTGGCGCAGCCGGCGAGGAGCAGCAACGCCAGCGGAATCAGGATGAATATCTTCGAATTGCCAAATGCCCGAGATGCAGGCACGCCGCCCCCTTGTTTCTGTTTTTGCCTAGCTCCCAGGTTCGTTATAACTGAAATGGAATGTTCGGGCAAGGTGGTGGATGGCCGTTTCGTCATTTTGTCGTTTGGTCGTTTGGTCGGTTCGCCTGCGAGCAGGCGTCTACGGGGTGTTCTATCGGGTTAACGCATGAGTTGGCGGAATTTTTCAGGTTTTTGGCTCAGGGGCGAGACGGCGCCGGTGGGTTTTGCCTTCGAGGTGGTTTCCGGTCCGGCGGAGCGGGGACGACAGAGAAACTGGTTGGTGCGTTTCGCTTCGCTCAACGGCACCCTACGCGGGGCTTCCGAGAGAGAGCCGGGTTCGTCTCGAGGTTCCGGATATCGCCAACGGCGATTCCGGAACGACGGGCGGGCGGCTGGCCCCGGCGCGTGGGCCGGGACCGTGGGCTGCCAACGCCCGTCAAACTCGATGCGGGCTTCATGCCTGGGCCTTGGCGAGGGGGCCGGACTGGTCGTGGCTGAGCGAGACGATCATGTCCACTCCCCTTCGGTTGTGCTCAGGTAGTCGCGGAAGTCGAAGATGGTCATGGCGAGTTCGCAGGCGACGCGCAGGACCAGCGGGCCGACGAGACCGACGCCGAGGCCGGTCCAGGCGACGATCAGATTGACGCCGCCGCCCATGGTGAATGCGGCATGGACCATGAGCGCGCCCGCGACCAGGAGAAAAAGCAGCCCAGCGCGCCATAACCAGGGAATGAGTCGCGGCGCACCGGATTTCCGGCATGCCTGCCAGGCG